>Ga0209668_10000595_pt1 | contig 14869 bp, 13 predicted proteins | sample FrelakmetPLP11PL_FD_187150 | JGI IMG/M metagenome (GOLD analysis project Ga0209668, IMG submission 187150) | Freshwater lake sediment microbial communities from the University of Notre Dame, USA, for methane emissions studies - PLP11 PL (SPAdes)... | ecosystem: Environmental > Aquatic >... | reverse complement strand
CTGGGGGGTGGTGTCGTTCGGGATCGCCTCGGCCGTGACGGCCAGCACGGCGTCCTTCTGGGGCGTGAACGCCAGGACCTGGCTCTGCTGGTTATCGACGGTCCAGCCGGCCGGAAACGCGAGCGTAAAACCGAGATCCGCGTGATAGAAACGGGAGCCGCGCACGACGCCCTGCGCCCGGCTGGGCCCGACCGGCAGCCCCGTCACGTGCTGCAGGTACGCGTCGCGGTTGTCGGGTCGCGGCTCGCCGGTTTCGATCTTGCCCGCGGCCGCCACGACTTCCTTCAAGCGCGTGTCGTTGTCCGGGTGCGTGGCAAAGACGCCGTGATATACGTGCGGCTGCCGCCCCTCCTCCCGCGCCATCTTCACTTCCAGCATTTCCTGGTTCTTGAGGAGCCGGACGACGTCGATCATGGACTTCGGGTCGTAACCGAGACGGTTCAGGTATTCGGCGCCGAGCGAATCCGCCTCGAGTTCCATGTCGCGCCCATAGCCGCTGATCAGCGCGGAGCCCGCCATGCTGGCGACGTTGGCCAGGCCCCCGCTGCCGGTGAGGATGCCGATCAGGGTGGCTCCCACGCTGGCCGCCGTCGCTCCGGTCTGCTGTCGGACCGCGTGGCGGGCGGTGACGTGCCCGACCTCGTGCCCGAGCACCGCGACCAGCTCGGCCTCGCTGTTGAGGTAGGCCATGATGCCGCGCGTGATGTAGACGTAGCCGCCGGGCAGCGCGAAGGCGTTGACCTCGTCGCTGTCGAGGACCGTGAAGGTGTACTGCAGGTTCGGGCGGTGGCTCTTGGCGGCAATGCGTTGCCCGATGTCGTTGACGTAGGCCTGCACGGCCTCGTCGTCGTACCGCCCGTATTGCTGCAGGATCTGCGGATGGGTCTTCTTGCCGATCTCGATTTCCTGCGACTCGCTGATCGTGACGATGTCGTGGCCGCCGGTCACCGGATTGGTGGCGCAGCCGCCGAGCGCAAGCACGGCGAGGAGAGGCAGGATGCGGCAGGCGAGGCGCATGGCGGTCATGGGAGGCGACTTTCGGCTCAAGGGTGTCCTGAGTCTAGAGTGCCGCCGCGGGGGCACAAAGTTCCCCGTGGAGCCCAAATGCAACGGGGCGCCGATGGCGCCCCGCTGGCAGGCTGCCCGGGAGTTCCCGGTCAGGCCTTGGCGTACTTCTTGCGGAAGCGATCGACGCGACCGCCGGTGTCGACGATCTTCTGCTTGCCCGTGTAGAACGGGTGGCAATTCGAGCAGACTTCGATCTGCAGGTCCTGGCCGAGGGTCGAACGGGTTTCGAACACGTTCCCGCAGCTGCAGGTGACGTGGATCGTCTTGTAGTCGGGGTGAATTCCGCTCTTCATGGCCGTGGCCCTTGAGGCATCGTCGAAAGTGGGCCGCGAAGTATAGGGGTGGGGGGTCCTGGTAGCAAGTTCATACCGGACAGCTGGGCTGCTGTGGCCGGTTCGGCAGCCCCGAATCCATCGTCGGCCCGTTCGCGCCCCCGGTTATCCACAAAACCTGTGGATAACTTTGTGGATGAGCGACCTCCGCCCCCGCTGTCTTGCGAGCGGAATACGATGATTTCTGCTTTGGTTAAATTTTAACCATGCATATTTTGTATTAACAATCATAAACTTACGGATGTCGTCTAATGTTTCACTTCGACTACGGCCCGTAACATGCCGAATCTCAATCTCCGGGCCAGCCGTGTGTATAACTGCGGATGCGCCTAGCCGATCTGAAAGCGCTGTGCAAGCGGATCGAGCGCGCAAACGGCCCCGGCACGGGCCTGGTCGCAGACGCGGACGGCCAGAATTCGCTCAATTCGGCAGAAATAGTCCCTGCAAGTCGTTGAGGAAACGGCGACCGAGCGCCGTGGGCAGCCAGCCGCCGCCCGGGCGATCAGTCAGGAGTCCCCGCCCGCGTGCGGCCGCGACGGGGCCTTCCAGAATCGTGCGCGGCAGGCCGGTGCGCGATTCGAACAGTCCGACGTCGAAGCCCTCGAGCAGGCGCAGGGCGTTCAGGCAGAACTCGAAGGGACGCTCGCGGGCCGCGATCTCAGCCGATTCCGCAATGCGGCCCGACGGGGTCGCCGCCGCAAGGTAAGCGGCGGGATGCCGCAAGCGCGCCGTACGCAGGATCCGGTCGTAGTCTGCTCGCGTGATCTTCCCGTGCGCACCGGCGCCGATCCCCAGATAGTCGCCATAGCGCCAGTAGTTGAGGTTGTGGGCGCATTGCCGCGCAGGCTGCGCATAAGCCGAAACTTCATATTGCACAAAACCTGCCGCCGCGAGGCGCTCCTGGCAGGCGATCAGCATCTCGTCGCTCAGGTCCTCGCCGGGCAAGGGCGGCGGCCGCCTGGCGAAGGGCGTCCCGGGTTCGAGCGTCAGCTGGTAGTGCGATATGTGGGTGGGCGCGAGTTCGATCGCCCTGTCGATGTCGCGCAGGGCCCCATCGAGCGTCTGCTGCGGCAGCGCATACATCAGGTCCAGATTGAAGTTGTCGATACCGGACGCGCGCAGGTCCGCCACCGCCGCTTCGATTTCGCGGCTCGCGTGTATGCGACCGAGCTGTTCGAGCCTGCTGTCGTCGAAGCTCTGCGCGCCGAGGGACACCCGGTTCACGCCGGCCGCCGCATAGTCGGCGAAGCGGCCATGCTCGAGCGTGCCGGGATTCGCCTCGAGCGTGACCTCCGCCCGCGGCGAGAACGGCAGCAGGTCGCGAGCCGCTGCCAGCACCTGCGCGATCGCCGCGGGCGCGAAGAGGCTGGGCGTGCCGCCGCCGAAGAAGACCGAAACGATCTCCCGCCCGGCGCAATCGGTCGCGGCGAACGCCAGGTCGTCCAGCAGCGCGGCCACGTAGGGTTGCTGCGGCACGCCGATGCTCGGCACGGCATGCGAGTTGAAGTCGCAATAGGGGCACTTGCGCACGCACCACGGCAGGTGCACGTAGAGCGCGAGCGGCGGGTCGCGCAACAGGCTCATGCGCCCGTGGCGGCGCCCAGCGCGATGACGAGGGCCCGCAACGCCTGTCCGCGATGGCTGACCCGGTTCTTCTCCGCCGACTCGAATTCGGCGGCCCGGCGCTCGTCCCCCGCCACGATGAACAGCGGGTCGTAGCCGAACCCGCCGCCACCGCGCGGCGCATGCGCAATGCGGCCCTCCCACGCGGCCTGCGCAATCACGGGTGACGGATCGGTGGGCCAGCGGAGGTAGGCCATCGCGCAGCGGTAGCGCGCACCACGACGGTCATCGGGTACCGCCGACATCGCGTCGAGCAACTTGAGGTTATTGGCTGCGTCGCCGGCACCCGGGCCGGCGTAGCGCGCGGAATAGATGCCCGGTGCGCCGTGCAGCGCATCCACCTCGAGGCCGGAATCGTCGGCAATCGCGGGCAGCCCGGCCGCTGCGGCCGCGAAGCGGGCCTTCAGGATCGCGTTCTCGACGAAACTCAACCCCGTCTCGTCGGCCGCGTGCGTGGTGAATTCGGACAAAGGCCGCACGTCGACCTGCCACGGCCCGAGAATCTCGCGCATCTCACGCAGCTTGCCCGGGTTGCCCGTCGCGAGGACCACCCGCGCCGGGAAGGCGGGGCGGTCCTTCGTCACCGCCCTCGCCCCTTGTATCCCGAGCCCTGTCCATCGGGAAATGGCGCCTGCAGGGCCTCGAGCTGGACGGCAAAGAGCTGCTGGCATGCACCCGCGGCGAGATCGAGCAGCGCGTCGAGTTCGTGCCGGCGGAACGCATGGCCCTCGGCCGTGCCCTGCACCTCGATGAATCCGCCCCCGTTGTTCATCACTATGTTCATGTCGGTCTCCGCCGTCGAGTCTTCGGCATAGTCGAGGTCGACGACCGGCGCGCCATTGACGATGCCGACGGAGACGGCCGCGACCTGCCCGTGCAGCGGGTTCACCTTGGTACCTGCTCGGCGCGAGAGCGTCTCCATCGCGTCGGCCAGCGCCACGTACGCGCCCGTGATGGACGCCGTGCGCGTCCCGCCGTCCGCCTGCAGCACGTCGCAATCCAGGGTGACGGTACGTTCACCGAGCGCGCGCATGTCCATCACCGCGCGCAACGAGCGCCCGATGAGCCGCTGGATCTCGAGCGTGCGCCCGCCCTGCTTGCCGCGAGCCGCTTCGCGGGCGCTGCGCGTGTGGGTTGCGCGCGGCAACATGCCGTATTCCGCCGTCACCCAGCCCTCGCCCTTGCCGCGCAGGAAGGACGGCACGCCTTCCTCGACCGAAGCGGTGACCAGCACGCGCGTGTCGCCGAACTCGACGAGGACGGAGCCCTCGGCATGCCGGGTGAATCCACGGGTGATGCGTATCTTGCGCAACTCGTCCAGTGCGCGTCCGCTCGGTCTCACGATGGGGACTCCAGTGGGGATCAGGGGCCGAGCCAGCGAATCGCGGCTGCCGTGGTGTTGTCGGCGAACGGCGCAGAGGTCAGCACCGCGCGCGCGCCGATCTCCGCCAGCGATTCCCGCAGGCTTTGCTCGGGATCGCGGCCGAGCGAGGCAACATGCTCGTCGGTGAGTCCCGACCAGAGCCCGTCGGAGCACAGCAGCAGGATGTCGCCCGGCTTGAGCGTGCGCCGCCCGCCCAGCGTCATCTCAGGCAGCACCGGATCGCCGCCGATGCAGCATTCGACGTAATTGCGCATGGGATGCACCAGCGCCTGGCGCTCGGTGATCCGACCGGCGCGCAGCAGCAACTCGACGTGGCTGTGATCGCGCGTGCGATCGAAGATCTGGCCGCCGCGCAACTGGTAGACACGACTGTCGCCGACGTGAGCCCAGTACGCGCTCGACCCTTGCACGAGGCAGATCGCGCAAGTGGCACGGGGCCGGATCTCCGGCGGCAGGCCCTGGCCGAGGCGCACGACGGCATCGTGGGCGCGGCCGATCGTCAGGTGCAGGAACCCCTCCGGGTCGAACAGCGGCCGGCTGGCGCCCCAGAACTCTCCCACCATCGTGCGGATGGCCACTTCTGCGGCTTGCGCTCCGTCCGCGTGGCCGCCCATGCCGTCGACGACGGCAAGGAAGGCCGAGCCATCGCCCACGGCGATGACGACACGGTCCTGGTTTTCCTCGCGATTCCCGAGAAGGCTCAGATCCGCGTGCTCGATCTGCAAGGCTGGCTCCGGCACGCCTGTTCTCATGTAAACTCCTGCACGGCTTATATCATCCCGCGCCGCATTCCCGTAAGAGGCACGCGCGCCGGAATCCCTTGTTTCAAGGCGCTTTTTCCCGGGACACCCGCATGATCCGCAGCATGACCGGCTTTGCTCGGCGCGAGCGCCAGGGCCCCTGGGGCACCCTCACCTGCGAATTGCGCGCGGTCAATCACCGCTACCTCGAGCTCTCGCTGCGCATGCCGGAAGAACTGCGCAGCCTCGAGAACGACGCCCGGCAGCTGCTCTCGTCGACCTTGCGCCGCGGTAAAGTCGACGCGGGCCTGTATCTCCGCGGCGCAGCGGCCACGTCCAGCACGCTCGAGCTCAATCGCCCGTTGCTGGAACAGGTCATGCAGCGCGCGGCCGAGGTGGGCGAGATCGCCGGCCAGGCGCGCAGCTCGCTCAATCCATTCGATCTGCTGCGCTGGCCCGGTGTCGTCCGTGAGGCTGAGCGCGACCTTGCGCCGGTGCTGGCGGAAGCGATGGATCTCGTGCGGGAGACGGCCGCGGACCTCAACGAAGCGCGTGCTCGCGAGGGCGCCCGCATCCGCGAGATGTTGCGCACCCGGTGCGTGGCACTGCAGCAGAGCGTCGCCCTCGTCCGGGCCCGGCTTCCCGAACTCAGCGCACGCATCCGCGCGCGCGTCACCGAACGAATCGCGCAGCTCGGCACGCAGGTGGACCCGGAGCGCCTGGAGCAGGAGCTCGTGCTGCTCGCCTACAAGATGGACTTCGAGGAAGAGCTCGACCGCCTCGGCAGCCACCTGACGGAGACGCTGCAGATCCTCGATTCGAAGGAGCCCGCGGGCCGCCGCCTCGACTTCCTGATGCAGGAGTTGAATCGCGAGGCGAACACGCTGTCGTCGAAGTCGCAGGACGTCGACACGACGCGCGCCGCCGTGGACATCAAGGTCCTCATCGAACAGATGCGTGAGCAGGTGCAGAACGTCGAATAAATTAGCGAGTGACTGGTTTTCGAAGATCCAATTGAGCCATGTCGTTGCTGCCGGTGATTCGATGCGTGATGCTCTGTTTGATTGTCGCCCTTGCGGGCTGCGGCGGCGGTGGAGGTAAGCCCGGATCGCCTGCGCTGCGAAACGTCGGGCTTTCCTGGGTGCCGCCGACTACCAACACAGACGGCACTCCGCTGCATGACCTGGCCGGCTACTACGTCTACGTTGGCACGGACCCCGGCAGCCTCGGCCGCCTGATTGCGATCCTCGATCCGATGACCACCACCTCGACGGTGAAGGGTCTGACTCCAGGCACGTGGTACTTCGCGGTGACCGCAGTAAACAGCAGCGGTTCCGAAAGCGCGTACTCGAGGATCATCTCGAAGACGATTCATTGAACCTGAGGCCCGGCGACGGGTTCTTGCCTGTCTGTTCGCGCTGGCCAGGGAGGGTGTCGAGGTCAAGGCCGGGCGAAGCAGCACCTCGCGGCGATCGTGGCCAGTGCCTATTTTCGACTGCATTGCTCCGTAGTCGGAAATTCTTACGTAATCCCGCTCTCGCAAGCGCGCGCTTGTCCGCGCAACGCTTCAACCTGTTGATTCAAGACGGATCCGCCGGACTTGGCATGAGACTTGCCTTGCATAGGCCAAGGCATCGGCCTCGCGGGTCCAGGCCTCACGCGCGGACGCAATGCCACGTAGCGGAGACGAAATGCAAGATGACGAGAAATTGATGAAAGTCGAGAGCGCTGGGCGCCGGGAGTTCTTGCGCAGGAGTGCGTATGTCGCTCCAGCCATCCTGACGTTCCAGGCCACCTCGGCCTTTGCGAAGGCCGGCTCGAATAATGTCGACGGCGACGATGACGACGACCGCGACGGACATCGCGACCGTGATCGTCGTCGCAACCGCAAGGGTCGGCGAGGACCCGGATGATTGCGACGACGACCAGGAACGGTTGAGACCGGGTCGAGGTCCAGGTCCAGGCCTCGAGTGACGCGACACGCTCGGCGGCCTAGCCCCGATCGAGCAGTGCCGCGATGCCCGCAAATCCCCTCGCCCGCGCGGCGTCGGCTGCAGCCACTCCGTCACGATTGCGCAGCGTGCGACTGGCGCCGGCGCTAAGCAGCGCCTTCACGACATCGGACTCCCCGGACTGGCTGGCCAGGATCAGTGCCGTGTCACCATATCGATTCTGCGCATTCGCGTCCGATCGCGCCGCGAGCAGCCGGCGCACCACGTCGGTGTGTCCCGCTCCGGCCGCGAGCATCAGTGCAGTGTCCCCGCCTTTGGTTTGCGACTTGACGTTCGCACCGCCCCGAACCAGCCGGTCCACCGTCTCCTCCTGAGCCCTGGCAGCTGCGCAGGCGAGCGGCGTCAGGCCTTCGCCGTCGGCGGCATCGACGGACGCACCGGCCTGCAACAGCATAGCGACGACATTCGCGTGATCGTTGCAGGCCGCGTGCCAGAGCGGGGGACGTCCCGACGCGTCCGCCAGGGCCGGATCGGCCTTTGCCTGCAGCAGGTGACCGACGATCTGCGCCTGGTCATGCGCCGACGCGAGCCCGAGCACCGTATTGCCGTGGTCGTCCTTCACGTTCGGATTCGCTCCCGCGACCAGCAGCTGCAGCACCACGACCGGGTTGCCGGCATGCACGGCCGCGACCAGCGGCGGCAGTTCGGTTGGCGAGTGAGCGTTGACGTCCGCCTTGTGGTCCAGCAAGGCCTGCACCACGGTCGGCTCGCCCCGACGCACGGCCGCAACGAGCGGCGTGACCGCGCCTGTCGCGCCGCGTGAGAGGCTCGCACCCGCGTCAAGCAGCACGCGGACGTTTTCCGCCGCTCCAGCCTCGATCGCCACCAGCAATGCCGTCTGTCCGGTGGGTGTCACCGCATTGGCGTCGGCACCCCGCGCCAGCACGGCCTTCAGCATGACGGAGTCATTGCGGCTGGCGGCGACGGCGACATCAGGCCAACCGGCGTACGCGTCGAGCGTGCCCGGGGACGGCCTTGCAACGTCGCCGGCCGAGCGCGCCACAGTCCCCGTGGCGCGCCGCGACGGCGCGGCGCCCTTGGCAAGCAACAGGTCACTCACGCCACGCGCATCGGACTGCAACGCATAGTCCACGGCGGTCCAGTCACCCGCATTGCGCACGCGCAAGTCGACCCCGGCATCCAGGAGCAACTGCACTTGCGGCAGTCGACCGTTGCGCGCCGCGTAGAAGAGCGCCGTGCTGCCCGCGCGATCGACATCCGCGACGTTCGCTTTGGCCTGCAGCAGCACTCGGCAGGCCTCAGGCGTCGGCGCGGTGGCCGCCAGCATGAGCGGTGTGACGCCGTACCGATCCGCCGCCGCGACCTGCCCGCCGTGCGCCAGCAGGAACACCACGGCCTCGGTGGCACCGTTCTCCGCCGCGTGATGCAGTGCCGTGCGGCCGAACTCGTCGGTCGCGGCGACGAGGCTGGCGCTGGCAAGGGCCTCGAGCGTGACGTGGTCGTTACGGTCCGCCGCTTGCAGGAAAGCTGTCCTGCGCGTGGCGTCGTCCTTGAACGCGTCCTGCGGCCGGAACTCGAGCGGCAGGGCGCCTCGCTTCAGCAGGTCACGAGCCTGCGGATCGCCGGCCGCCGCCGCGCGTTCGAGCCATGACCGCGCGGCGGCGACATCGGGCGGATCACCGGTCGCCGCAAGGGCGGACAGTGCATAGGCGGCGCTCGCGTCTCCCTTCGCAGCAGCGGCCTCGAACAGTTGTCGGGCGCGCGCGACGTCCGGCGCCGTTCCCAATCCGGCGAGGCACAGCGTGCCCAGGAGGTACTGCGCCCTGGGATTCCCTGCGTTCGCCAGGCTCGAGAGTCGTGCCGTGGCAGCGCCGTAGTCCTTGACGCGGATGGCTGCCTTGGCGGGTTCGAGTGGATCGGCGGGAGGTGCGGCGGCGTCGGCCACATTGACGACGCGCAGCGCAGTGATGGCGGCGAATGCGGCGCCCAGCAGCACGCGCTGCGCGCCCTGCCGCCGGGGATCAGGCGGTGCCATATTTGGTCTCGACGTGGACGCCCGACTTGCGCAGGAACTCCGACGGCAGGATGCCACCCGCGCTCACGATGATTGCGTCGTTCGCAAGCACGAGGTCGCGACCGTCGTGGCTCAGCGTCACGGACGTGGGCTCGATGCGGCGCACGGTGGACTGCAGCAGCACGCGCAACCTGCCGGACTGCTGGGCAGCAGCGATGCGCTCGCGATTGCGCGGCTTCGCGCGCGCGAAGGCATCGCCGCGATAGGACAGGACCACGTCCCGGCAACCGCATTCTGCGATGCTGGCGGCGGCCTCGAGCGCGCTGTCGCCCCCGCCCACGACCAGCACCTTCTCCGTCGCGTAGCGCTCGGGGTCGAGCAACCGGTAGACGACCTTCGGCAGATCTTCGCCCGGCACGTCGAGCTTGCGCGGCGTACCGCGGCGTCCGATGGCCAGCAGCACGCTCATCGTGCGGTACTCGCCCTTGGTGGTGCGGACGACGAAGCCTCCCGCCCCATCCGCATCGATGACGTTGACGCTCTCGCGGTAACGCATGTGCGTCCCGACGCCGGTCTTGCGCTCCACCCCCGTCCAGAACTCGAGCAACTCCTCCTTGGACGTTTGCGTGAACCGCACCTTGCCGACGAGCGGGATGTCCGCGGGCGCCGTCATCACCAGCTTCGCGCGCGGATACTGGAAGACGCAGCCGCCGAGCGACTCCTGCTCGATCGTGAGGAACTTCATGCCGTGCGACTTGGCGGTCAGCGACGCGGAGAAGCCCGCGGGTCCGGCGCCGACGATCACCAGGTCGAGCTTGTCGCGCGCCTTCGGGCGGCGCTTGTGGATCGCGTCCACCGCCTGTCGGCCCTGGGCGAGAGCGTTGCGAATCAGTCCCATGCCGCCGAGTTCACCTGCGATGAACAGCCCGGGCACGGAAGATTCGAAACTTGCACTCAGCAGCGGGATCTCGACGCCGCGTCGCTCGGTGCCGAACACTAGAGTGATCGCGTCGGCGGGGCAGGCGGCCCGGCACGCACCATGTCCGATACAATCCGAGGGCCCGATGAGTTGCGCCTTGCCCCCGATCAGCCCCAGCACATGGTGCTCGGGCTGTTCAGGGCACGCCTTCACGCAGGAGCCGCAACCGATGCAGCGGATCGGGTCGATGACGGGATGCAACGACACCGGCTCCGCCAGGCCGGATGCGGCCGCCTGCTCGAGCACGGCCACGCTGTGGCGCTCGCGGCGGCTGCGGCGGCCCAGGTACCAGGCCCAGATCGCCACGAGGGGTGCCGCGTAGACCAGCAACAGGGAGTTACCCATAGACTCGTTCCAACTGCGCTGCGCGCGGGGCCGCGGACGACATAAAACGCGGGATCTCGCAGGTTGGGCTGGCGGTTTTCACGACCTGCCAAAGATACCGAAGATCCGCGCCAGATCTCAGCTTTGCTTGCTGCATTCCTGCCAAGCAGGTCACGAATATCGGAGAAGCGTGAGCGGTTTATCGGATCGTCGTCCGCTGGCACGGCTAGTCTTGCGACCGCAGCCGTGCTTCTTATCAAACGTGCACGATCCAGCGGCTACCAAGGTAACCTGCGCGACTCGCCGGCTGAACAGGCTGGCGCTGCTTAGGTGGGAGACGACGAGATGGTGAGTGAGAATGTCGCGACAACAGCCCTCGGCTGGTTCGGCCTGGGACTGAGCGCTGGCCTGCTGATGGCCCTGCTGGTGGGACGCCGCGGCCAGGCGTTCCTGTCCGCCATTCATCCCTGGCTGCTGCGCGGCTCGCTTGCAGTGCTCGCCGCGCTGTCGATCGCGCTGCTGTCGTTTCAGCCGGAGGACGCGCCGACAACTGCCGCACTGGGCAGCGCGACGGAATCACGTGCGATGACTGGCGACGCGGCTCCTGCTGCGGCGGGGTCGATGGAAGCAGCGACCGCCGTCCTGAGCGCGAGGCTCGGCGCGAAGGGCGGCAGCGATGCCGACTGGACATTGCTCGCACAGTCGTACGATTTCCTCGGCCGCAGCGCGGACGCCGAACTGGCGCGGCAACACAAAGTGCCGGCGCAGCGCAGCCTGCAGGATTCGATGGCCGCCAGCGCGTCGATGCTCGGTGCCGGGAAGTCTTCGGCGTCCACGTCGCCGGGCGCTGCACCGGCTAACGGCACGGTGGCCGCCTTGCTGGCCAAGGCCGAGGATCATCGACGCAAGCGTGAATTCAAGCAGGCCTGCGACGTCTATCGCTCCGTCGTCGCATCGGGCGGCATGACGGCCGACGCGTGGGCCGATTTCGCCGATGCGCTCGCATCGTCGTCGCCCAGCGGCAGCCTGAGCGGCGAGCCGGCCGCGGCCATCGCGAAGGCCCTGGCCCTAGATCCCCGGCACACCAAGGCGTTGTGGCTCAATGCGAGCCTGGCGCACGACGAACACCGTTACCAGGACGCGCTCGACGCCTGGCGGACCCTGCTCTCGCTGATCCCGCCCGGCTCGTCGGACGCGCGCATCGTCGAGGCGAACATCGCCGAGGCCACGCGTCTTGCCGGCGCACAAGCAGGCTCGCGAGGTTGAGCACACGCATGACAGCCCAACTCAAGATTGCCAACGTCGCCGCCGACCCAGCGCTCGACGCACCCCTCGGCGGCAACCGTGCCCGCCTCCGGCCCGTCCGCACGCGCGACGGAGAAAAGCGCCCGACGCGACCGGGCTCGCGCCGGATCACTTCCACCCGGGTCTTCGCCGTCGCCGTGACCGCACTGCTCTTCTGGGGCTATCGCTTTCCGACGCAGCAGTACATCACGCCGCAGTCCGGGCTCGGCTACGCGCTCGGGATCATCGGCGGCAGCGCCATGTTGCTGCTCATGATCTATCCGGCGCGCAAGCGCATCCCCGGATTGCGCGCCATCGGCACGACCAAGCTCTGGTTCCAGATCCACATGGCCCTCGGCATCCTCGGGCCGCTGCTCATCCTGTTCCACTCCAATTTCCGGCTGGGCGCGACCAACAGCAACGTGGCACTGTTCTGCATGCTGGTCGTCGCCGGCAGCGGCTTGTTCGGACGCTATTTCTACGCTCACATCCACCACGGACTGCACGGCCGCAAGGCGTCGCTGGCCGAACTCCAGGAGTACGCCGAACGCCTGCGCCACGTCTCGATGGATGTCGCCTTCCTGCCGGAACTGGTGAGCCGCATCGGGCTGGAAGAGCAGGCCATCATCCGCCGCAGCGAGCGGACGTTCATCCTGGCGCGGCCGATCGTCGGCGCGGCGGGCGCCCTGCTGGCCCATCGCCGCCTGCGGCACTACGTGCGCAGGCAGATCGGCGGGTCCGGCATGCACGCGCCGCCGCCGGCGGACCAGGCCGAGAGGCTGCGGCGGGTCGCGAACGAGTACATCGATTCGCGCCTGACCGCGACGCGCAGGGTCGTCGAGTTTGCCGCATTCGAGCGGCTCTTCTCCCTCTGGCACGCGCTGCACATGCCGCTGTTCCTGATGCTGCTGATCGCGGGCACGGTGCACGTCGTCGCGGTGCACGTGTACTGAGCGCCAGGGGCTGAGATGCGCCATGGTCACCGCCTGCTGGCCGCATGCGCCTTGCTGGCACTGGTCGGTCCGGTGACTGCCTGGGCGACCGGCATCGAGACCTTGCTGATGCCCGGGAAGGTGTCCGCCGCCCACGCCAAGCTCGAGCAGGAGTGCGCGCAGTGCCACGACCGTGCCGACCGTAACCGGCAGGCGCAACTGTGCATGGCGTGCCACAAGGACGTGGGCGCCGACGTTCGCAGCCATGCGGGCTTTCATGGCCGGTTGCCGGGCATCGACGGCGCGCAGTGCAAGGCGTGTCACTCGGAGCACCTCGGTCGCGACGCCGAGATCGTCAAGCTCAGCCGGTCGGGCTTCGACCACTCGAGGACCGACTTCGCACTGCTCGGCGCCCACGCATCGGCCGCCTGCGCCGAATGTCACAAGGCCGGCCGCAAGTTCCGCGAGACGGCCAGTGGCTGCATTGACTGCCATCGCAACGACGACCCGCACGCGGGAACATTCGGCAAGGACTGCGGTTCCTGCCACGAGGTGTCGAGCTGGGCCAAAGCTCGCTTCGACCACGGCAAGACGCGCTATCCGCTGCGCGACCTGCACCGCGAAGTGCCCTGCGCCGCGTGCCACTTCGGCAAGCGTTATGCCGGGACGCCGACCCAGTGCGTGTCCTGCCATGCACCGGACGACGTGCACCGCGGCAGCCGTGGCGCCGATTGCGCGAGCTGCCACACCACCGCCGGCTGGAAAGGCACGAAGTACGACCACCTGAAGGAGACCGGCTTCGCGCTCACGGGAGCGCATGCCGGCCTCACCTGCCAGGGCTGCCACAAGACCGCGAGCCTCAAGGATCCCCTGCCGAAGGACTGCATCGGTTGCCACCGCGCCGAGGATGCGCACGCCACTCGCTTCGGCGATGCTTGCGATAAATGCCACTCGACCGGCCGCTGGAAGCCGGTCGAGTTCGATCACGCCCGCGACGGCAAGTTCGCGCTGGTCGGCGCGCACGCGAAACTCGACTGCCATGCGTGCCATACCGCGCCCCTTGCCGAACAGAAGCTGGGCACCGACTGCGTGGCCTGCCACCGCACCCGCGACATCCACTCAGGGCGCCTCGGCACGGACTGCATGCAGTGCCACGGCACGGAGAGCTGGCGCAAGGACATCGCCTTCGACCACGACCTGACGACGTTCACGCTGGTCGGCCTGCACGTCGCGGTCCCTTGCCACCAGTGTCACGTCACCCCGTCGTTCAAGGGTGCCGCCACCGGCTGCAACGACTGCCATCAGCGCGACGACCGTCACAAGGGTTCGCTCGGCAAGGAATGCGAAAGCTGCCACTCGCCGAACGGCTGGAGCATCTGGGAATTCGACCACGCGAAGGCGACCGGCTTCGCGCTGGTCGGCGCGCACGCCCGGGCAACTTGTGACGGCTGTCACAAGCAGCCGCCGGATGTCGTCAAGCTCGCCGGGGATTGCGCATCCTGTCACTCGCAGGACGACGTGCACCTCGGTCAGTTCGGGCGGCAGTGCCAGCGCTGCCACAACAGCTCGACCTTCAAGGGCGCACGCCTGCAGTGACGAGGAAGCCACCCATGCGGAAACTGCTCGCGCGCTGCCTCCTGTTGCTCATGCTGCTCGGCGGAACCGCCTTTGCGCAGGGTCCCGGGGCCAGTTTCGACCACCTCACCACCGGTTTCGAACTGACCGGCGCGCATCGCCTGCAACCCTGCGAGTCGTGTCACGTCGACGCCGTGTTCAAGGGCACGCCGCGCGCCTGCTTCACGTGCCATTCGCCCGGCTCGCGAATCGGTGCGACGCCGAAGACCGCCGATCACATCATGAGCACCGAGAACTGCAGCGGGTGCCACACGACGGCGGCGTGGGTGCCGGCGAGCCGCTTCGATCATGAACAGACGCGCGGCAGTTGCGCGAGCTGCCATAACGGGGTCGAGGCGCCGGGGAAACCGCCCGGCCACCTCCAGACGACGCAGGACTGCGGCGCCTGCCACACCAACATGGCATGGAATCCGGCCAAATTCGATCACGCCGGTATCGTCGGCGGATGCGCCTCTTGCCACGACGGCCGCACGGCCACCGGCAAGAGCTCGAACCACGTGCCGACCCGCGAGGGTTGCGAGACCTGTCACGCGACCTCGGCCTGGCTGCCGGCCCGTTTCGCACACGACGGCATCGTCGAC
>Ga0209668_10000594_pt1 | contig 14875 bp, 33 predicted proteins | sample FrelakmetPLP11PL_FD_187150 | JGI IMG/M metagenome (GOLD analysis project Ga0209668, IMG submission 187150) | Freshwater lake sediment microbial communities from the University of Notre Dame, USA, for methane emissions studies - PLP11 PL (SPAdes)... | ecosystem: Environmental > Aquatic >... | reverse complement strand
GTTTTAACTTTTCTAGTTTTTACATACATTAAATTTAAACTAGGGTCTAAACTTAAATTTTGCTTAAACATAGATTTTAAAGCTAATACCACCGATAGCTTGTCGCACTCCAATACATCGGCTTTGCCCAATGCGTGTAAATTTAAAAAGGCTAATTCACCTTTAACCATTTGCTCCAAGTCAGATTGTGAGTTTTTTACATTCAAGCCTAATAAGGCTGTTAATTCTGGTACATCACTACTTAGTGACTGTATCAACTGCGTGTTTTTATTTTCCATAGTTTTTGATTTTTTAATTTATTTTAATTAATAATTTTCATAAAGATGTAAATCTATAGCAAAATGATAATACCAACCAATTTCAATTTCTAAAGTTTCAGCTATATATTTTTGCAACATACTAAAACAATATTGGTCATTACAAAACCCAAACCATAAATCATTTGACCTCATTAAAACAGTCATACATAATTTATCATTTTCTATTGTAAAAGAAATATTTAATGTGCATGGTGTATCATGTTGATATAATTCTATCTCTTTTCCATCGTAAATTGTAATAACAGCTTGTCTAGTATTTTTATTCGCAGCTAATTTATCAATAACTCTATCTAACTGAGATTTTCTAACCCATTGCCATCCATAATTAGACATTACGTTACCTTTTTCATCCATGTGCTTTTTCCAAATAGGAGCTTTTTTTGAAATTTCTTGTGCATTAGGATTTGCCGATAAATACCAATTCCATTCATAATTAGCATAATTTTTATTCCATTTTCTAAAATCTGAATTTATCTCATTATTTAATGGATTTTCAATATAAAAACCTACATTTTTTAAATAAGTTGTATTTTCTTTTTTAATTCCATTTTCTTTTATTTCTTTATAGAAATATTCAAAAGCTAATTGTGCGTTATTAAATTTCATAAATTTAAAATATTTTGTAAATTAACAATTATAGGGTTGGATTTTTTATAATTAATTATATTTTTTTTAAAATTTTTATCATTTTCTTTTTTTATAATTATTCCATCCAATATATCTCCAACTTTACAATTTAATTCTTTATTTGGACCTTGATGCCAACGATATTCAGTCCCTTCTGAATTATATAAATAATACGTAATTATTATAGATTCTGAATGAGGCCCTTTATATGGCTCTGATATTTTTTTACATTTTAATAACATAGTTTTATTTTTCTTTTACAAAAGTTCCATTATTCATTTTACCAGTTCTATTTTTTATTACTTGATATGCAGAATTAATACAATCTTCAATAGTCACGTCTCCATCTTCAGTAAGATACATTCTAGAACCTCCATCTCCAGCTATGTCTAGATAATAACCTTTTTTAAAAATATCTTTATTAGCTAATTCTGTTAAATTAGTTAAAACTATTATTATGTCACCTATAGCATCTTTAGTTTCTTCTACATCTTTTTTTAACAAAGCTTTACCTAATTCTCCAACTTCTTCAATTAACTTTAAAAATTGAGTTTTTGTGTCTCCTTTTTCGTAAAGACCTCTTTCTTCTGCCCATTCTCTTACTGATTCAAATTCGTTAGTTAGTTTCATATTTTTTTTTTTTAAATTGTTAGTTTTGTTTGTTTTGGAAAATTATTTTCGTAATATAAATAGCTTTTATGTTTTTCTACGATGTCCCAACCATTATTAAAATCTTTAAAAGTATGTTCTGGTTTTATATAATAAGGCCAAATAGGATTTTTAATATATTTTAACCATACACATAATAAATCTTCTAAATCTATTGGTTTCATTTCATATCTATTACTTAATTTTATAAAATCGTCATACTTATAACCTTTCTTTAATATTTTCATAGAAGATATAGAAGTTGGTCCTAAATTGCATTCTGAATATTCATCAATTTCAAATAAACCTTTTATTTTAGTATTAAGATTAACATAATTTGCTATATCTCCTGCCATTAAAAGATAATGAAAATTAAAAGCATGTAAGTCATTTTGTTTATTATATTTATTCATTATATCAACAATTTCTTTAATGCTCATTTTAGGTTTTATATTATTTATAATAAAATCTGCCCAAGGTCTAAAATGCTGTTTAACTAAATTCTTTAATGGGTATCTTGGAGGTTGATTTACACAACAACTAACAAAATTAGAATTACTGTTTAACATGAAATTATTAAAATCATTGTAATTTTCAAAATCTTTAAATTTATCTAATATAGTATTATTATATCCATGATTCTTTTGATTAGAAGTACCTGACCCAAATATTCTATGAGTATATATTAAATATAAATATTCATAATGTGTCCAATTATCATTAGCCTTTAATTTATAAATGTCCCATGTTAAAGATTCTTCTTGCATAAAATAATCTTCTAATAAGAATATAAATCCTTCATATCTTCTATCTATATTATGATATAAATTAACATTATCTATATATTTATCTCCAGTATTAAAATCTCTTTTTTTAGTCTTTTTAAATACTGCTTCCGTTTCTCTGCATTTGTCTATGTAATAATCTAAACATTCTAATGCTTTTGTATTAAAATTTACCATATTAAAAAAGTATTAATTGTTTTTTTATTTCTTTTATATAATATTTAGGTCTAATATGAACTGATTGTTTAGGCTCCATTATTTCAAAGTTTAAATTACCATTTAAATCTAAAAATGTTGATGGCCATGATATATAATCAATACTTGAATTTTTTATTATATCATTAGCTATAAGTCTTAATTCTTTTCTTAATTCCATAGAACCAAAATAATTTTTACCTTTATATTGACCTGATTTAGGTATTTTTCTTGATTCATCCTCTACAGGTAATAACATAGTTAAAGTAGAATTATATTTTGAAGCATAATCACAATATTTATTAAATAATTCTTTAGTTGATTGTTCAGGATTTGATTGTCTGGCTAAGTGAAATCTTAAATCTATATTTCCAAAATAAAAAATAATTTTTTTATATTCTGATAAATCCATATTTAATTTTAAAAAACCATGCAAAGTTTTACCATCATTTCTAGAAATACTATAACTTTTATCTGGCCATACTGAAAGAGAATGAGAATCTCCGATAACTAAATTTTCCTTTTTAGGTAAATCTATTAAAGAATATAAATTAACTTCATCAAATAAATTTAATTTCCTTTTTATAGAAAAATCTTTTAATTGAAAACCATCTAAACTATAAATATTACCTTTATAAGAATTTAATTTATGAGCTCTATTTAATATTTCGTCGTTTATACCTCCAATTACATTAAATGAATTAGCTTTAAAATTAGTTCCATGATAAATTATTAATTCTTCAAAATCGTTCCAATCATCTTTTTCTGTTAATATTTTAGCATCTAATAATTCAGATACAATATTTACCATTCCTGAAGAATGACTATTTAACGAGGTTGCAGGATTATTTAAAATCCCTATAATTCCTTTTTTCATTTTACTTAAATATTAAAAATTATACATTATTTTCTTTATTTATTTTATTTTGCCAAGCTCCAATGTAAGCTACTAAATCAAGTAAATTATCTTCTTTTTTAAAAAATGATTGCCTAGATAGTTTTAAAGCTATCATACATATATATATATCATCATTTGTAATCTCTTTATTTGAAATTATAGAAGCTATTTTAGATGCTTTTTCCATGCTTTCATCAAAAGGACCATACTGTCTTTCTTTTTCTTCTTTTCTTTCATTAACTATTTCGTTAGCTTTTATTAATATATTCATAACTTTTATTTTTTTTTGATTTTAAGGTTTAAGATAATAATTTACTATATTGTAGGCTTTTGCTATCTTCATTCTTTTAGAACTCATTAAATGTTTTTTGTCTTTTAAAAGCTCTTTATTTGCTATCATCAAGGCTTTTTTTATCTCTTCTAAATCTGTTATTGTTATTTTATACATTTTTTCGGTTTAATTAAAAAGTTTTGATATTGTGTTTTTAAATTTTCTATTTTACAACTTAATTTTTCTTTTTCGCAAAACGGTAGCGAATCTCTATAATTCTCATCACTCCATCTGTCTAAGTAATAAAATAATTGTTGTTCAATTAATTTTACTCTTGCTAATTCTAATCCTATTAAATCCATAATTATATTGTTTTAAATTTTCCAAATTTTTCTATTTTTTCTGCATAAAAACTATTGTAGTCAGATGACACATCAATACTCACTATTTCAGTCTTTTTTAAAGGTACGCTATGAATCATTAAATAAGCCTTATCTACATTTGCCATTTTTGAGTAGTGCCATACTTGGTCGTCATATTGCATAAATTTTATAAGTTCTTTTATGTTTTTTGATTGAGTAACCTTTAAATCAATAACTGCAATATCTGGCAATAAATAATCTAACCTACCTTTAACTGGCATAACGAATCCATTGTAATTAGCTTCCGCTGTATAGCTTATTTGTGTCTCAAATACTTTTATCAAATTTCCAAATTTTTCTGATATAGCTTTGCTAATTTTTAAAGCATTTTCAAACAATGGGTTGTTCATATCTACCTTACCATTATCAGTTAAAATAGCATCTACCAAAGAACCTGTACGAATATTATCAGTCATTTCTAAGTATGGATTAACGCCATTCACTTCGCTTTTTAAAAATGAATTGCTAAAGCCATCAAACTTTAAATATTCGCCAAATTCAATATTATCGTAACGTCTAATGTTGCTGTATGTTATTTGATTTCCACTCATTGTATTCGACTGATTTTCTTTCTATTAAACTTTGTAAATTATCTTTTATATATCCTCTAATTAACTTAAATGTAAGGCTCATATTTATTAGGCTATCACTTTCAAGTTTATCATAATACCACCAAAGTAGATAGGATGCAGGTACGTCTTTCATTGGTCTGCCTTTGTACTTTCCAATAAGCATTAAATCGTCATCTCTTAGTTTCATATTTAAAGTTTTTGAATTTCTGTTTTTACCTCTTGCCACCATTCATCCATTAATGTACCTAATCCTCCATTATTAAGTATTTCATCAACCGTAATTATAGCGTGTTTTTGAGCTAAAATTGATATTAAACATTCTTCGCTATAATCACAATTAATATTGAAAATTGATATGTAATGTTTATTAAAAATTTCTAAGGATTTTTCTTTGGGATTCATAATTTTTGTATTTCTTGTTTAACATTAATCCAATATTGTTGTATTTCTGATATTAATGGCAAATTATCTCTAATCTCATCAACTGCTATTAAAGCACAATTTTTAGCCTTTCTACCATCATACTCAAATCCATTTTGTCGGTAAATACGAATTTCTTTTTCATATTTAAAATATAAATCTAAGGCTTTATCTTTTGCACTAATCATAATTTCTCTATTAATCTAAATTGAATACCGGTAACTTCAAAGTCATTATTTTCACTTTTTAAATCCGAAATAGCCTTTGCCATTTGTCCTATCGATAAATTGAATGGTTTAACTCTAATCTTTTTAATACAGTCATCATAGTTTGCTACAAAGGCTGAAATAATTAACATAGCGTTTGGCAAAGTTTCATCCAAATCAATTTCATAGCTTTCTTTTAATTTTTTTAAAGTTGGTTGAACCGTAACATCAATGGCTAAACTCTCTAATTTACTAGCTACTTCCTTGTTTACTTTCTCCTTTTCAATAGCTTTCAATTTTTGAGATTCCAACTCCTTGTTTTTAGCAATAGCTGTTTCTTTGTCATTGTAGGCTATTTCATAAAAAGCAAACTTATCATTGATAGCATTTGCATACATTAAAACAAAATCACTTGGCTTTCTAAATTTAAAAATAATATCATTCAATATACTATCAGTTTCATCTTGTTTTAGTAAACTGCTTTTACCTATAATAACTTCTCCAACATTTATCTTAAAATGGTCATCCTTAACTTTTTTCAATACTGAATCAATAAAATCTCCTACTTCACTTGGTTTTAGATTTTTTTCGATTAGTGCTGTTTCAAAACATTTATTAGCTCCAGTTTCAATTTTAGATTTATATGTAGCTTCTAAGGTTGTTAAGTAACTGTTAGCTTGTTCTTTTATGCTATTAACTTCGTTTTGGCGTTCTAGTTCAATTTTTAATCTATCTGCTTCTACTCTCTTTAAGCTAATACAGGCATCTGTAAGTTGCTTAATCGGTTCGTCAATAGACTTCTCTGCCCTCATTAAATCTTGTGTCTTTGCATCGAATTTACTTGTAATAGTTTTTCTCCTATCAATTAAGTCATTTTGAACTTTTTTAAGAGCCTTAATTTTTAACTCGCTTTCAGCAACTTGCTCAATGGTTTGTGGAACACTTGCTGATAAGATAGCTTGTTGAGCTATTGCTTGTAGTTGTAACTCTGTTGTATAAACTAACTGACCTAGTCCTGCCCATGCTGTTTGTCTTTTTTGCAATATTTCAGAGTCAACATTGATTTGTGGTAAATTTTCCATATTATTTATTTTTATTAATTCTTTTAATTGACTCATAAATCCAATTTAAAACTTGTATTTCATCAAAAGATTCATTAAATGGATAATCTTCGGTCATGTATTCATTATCGAAATTTTCTAATAATTCTAAATATGCTTTTTTAAAATTATTTAAAGCATTTATTTTTTGCGGTAAATTTTGATTTTCCATAATATAACTTTTTATTGGTTTTTATTTTTTTAACTCTAATTCTCGTAAATCAATTTTAACTTGTAATTCTGCAATTAGCCTATCTATTTTAGCCATTAACTCATTTTGAGATTTTAGCAATTCTAATAATTGATTTTCCATAATATTAAATTTTAGTAATTATATAACTTTCTCTATATAACCAACCTAATGGTGTGAATCCATTTTTACTATAAATAGTATTTTCATCTGATGATACTAAATAACAATTCCCTCTTATTTCTCTTATAAAAGCATTTTTGCATTCATATTTTGTTTGCCAATTTTGAGTAACATTTGTTTCAACATTTACTCTATCACCTATTTTTAAATTTGAATTTTCCATGATTTCTAACTTTTTGTAAATATAAATTATATTTAATAAATATACAATTTTTTATTGCTTAAAATATATAAGTCATTGATTATCAATTTGATTATTTTTATAAATAAAAAACTCACACAGTAAAAACTATGTGAGTTTAAATTAATTACATATTCTCATGAATAAAATAAACTTTATAAAAGCCCATTGCCTTTTCATCATCATAACCTTTCTCTATTAAATCATGTCTACTATTAATATGTATTTGAAAATTTTTATCTAATTTAATAATACCTTTAGAATATTTATTTTTGTCTTTAACTGCTATTTTAGATATATCAAACTCTTTTTCAATCTCAATATTAGTTAATTTCTCATACTGTCTTTTGTGTTCATCAAAAGCAACTACTATTTCTTCATTATTTAAAACTTGTTGTTTAAATTCATCTTCAGTAAATACGTCATTGTTTTTAAAGAAATTAACTGACCTGTTTAAAACACTCATTTGGTCTATTTTATCAACATTATTTTCAGACGTTAATAGTTCATCACAAAATGATATAGCTTGATTTAAAGCATGACTCGTATAAAAATAGCCATTTTTCTTTAATTTTATATCTAAAAAATCTTCCCAATAAGTAACGTCTTCTGGCTTTTTAGATTTATTTATAATTGAAATTTTATAACCATTATTCTTATCTGTGTTAAATATCAACGCACCCTTGTCTAATTTATCAATACCACAACCAGAATCAGTAATAATTTTACTTTCATTGGTATTTGAATTAATACTAGGCACTATTTCCATTTTTATAAATTTATCAATGGTTTCACTTTTGAAAATACCTATAGCATCACAAATTTCTCCATCACATTCAGCATCTTTCATATAAACTATATATAATTCGCCTCCTAATATTTTTGGATGAATAGTATTACTATATAATAAATTAGCTATATTTTTTGAATATTCTACAAATCTATCTTTATCAGCAAAAATTCCTTCAATATAAGTTAATACATTATAAGTACTAAAATCTTTTTCTTTAAATTGATAATAAATATCTCCTTTAAACCCACTAATTAAATATTCTAACATAGTATTTTTAGTTGAATCGTCTTGAAATTCAAATTCTTTGTCAGTTTTTTGGATTGGTTCTCCTAACTCTTTATTACCTACAAAATGACCTACAAAGTTAGTCATATACATTCTATTAAATGTTATCATATTTCATTTTTTTATTATTTGTTTTTAATTTTTATTACTTCATATAAAAATAATTTTTCTACAGGCATATTTAATGCTCTACCAATTCTAAAAGCTGTAGGTAAACTAACACACATTCTTTGATTATTTATAATTCTACTTAAAAAAGATGGAGACATTTGAGTTAATTCTGATAATTCTTCAGCTATCATACCTTTAAGTTCCATATAATGTTTTATCATATTTCCAGATAATTTTTCTTTTGGTTTTCTTTTTTTATTTTCCATTATTGCTTGTCTATTAAGTACATTCCTGTATTATATATTTTTTTTATTATTTCTGCTTTCAAAATTTTTGAGTATTGTTCTGCTTCTGTATTAGTAAAACCACTTAACAATATTTTCCTATCTCCTGTAAGTTTTAGCAACCAAATATCATTAAAGTAAACTATAGAATCATTATCTATTGAACTATTAATCCTATCAAAATAGCTTTTAATTTGCAAATTTAAACTTTCAATATTAGCTATATATCTTTTATCGTAAGTTAAAGATGCTTCTACTTGCCCTATATAGTATAGTATATTAGCATGACAAATATTACCAAAATGTTTTCCAACATCGGTCAATGACTTACTTTTTAAATACTTTCTGATAAAATAAGCCGCTATTTGCTTTGTTTTTACAATATTAGATTTTCTAGTTTTTAAAGAATAAATATTCTCATCTAATCCAAAATATTCAGCTACAATCTTTTTTATAAAGTCAATCGTATTTTGTTCGATTAATACTTCCTTACTTTTTAATACATCCATACTTTTACGTTTTACTATAATTTTTCGTTAATTATATTATTTATATCTTCATCCAATTCAAAGCAATCTGATAAATAGTCCCTTAATGCTTCTAACTTGCATAAATTAGCAAACGTCCTATCTTTTGGTAAATTCAATAAAGCTAATTCTAAGTCTTTTTGGTTAAATTTAATCGTTGGGTCTAGTTTTGACTTTTGTAATTTAGCTTCATATTGATACTTTGACCTATCGTAAATATCTTCTTTACGTTCTTTACTAAAATTCATTAAGCCTAATTCTTTTAAAAAGTCATAAAAAATATAACTTATAATAGGCATCTCTAATTTGAATTTATCTTTATGCTCATTGAATTTAGGTTTCAACTCATTAAATAAGGTAATTAATCCATCTATAATTATTTGCCGTTTTTCATTTGGTGTTTTATCCTTAACCGTAGCTAAGTGTATTAAATTGTTCCAATAGTGCATACTTTGTTTCCTGTTAATGTCATTTTGAAATGCTTTTATCCAATTACTAATGGTAGTTAAGTTTATACCAAAATAATCTCCATACTCATTCGTTACTCCATTAAAGCATAAAATCTTAAATTCCTCAATAGTTAAAGATTGGTTTCTAGTAGTAATTAATTGGTAAACCGATTCAGCTAAATTGGTAATTAAAGTAATATCCTCTAAATCTTTTTTACTACCAGAGTTAATCATTGTTTGAACAACTATATCGTAAATTCCTTTGATAGCTGTACCAATTTTTAAATCTAAAACTTTATGACCATTTTTAGCTATAATATATTTTTGACTAGCTATTGGTAATTTAGCTATTAATTCATTTTGTTTCTGTAATGGGATTAAATTATTCTCCATATTTCTGATTAATTATGTCGTGAGCATTATTCCTTGCCGTAACTGTTTTATTAATTATTCCACCTCCATTACTATTTTTCATTTCCTTACGAATCCAAGATAAACAATGTCTTGATGCTGATTGATAATTAGCATAGCTTTGTTCTATTGCATTTTGTTCATTAAAAAAACGATTGACTAAATATACAACTTTGTCTTTATCAATTTTAAATTCCATTTGCAATAATTCTCTAAATGTTTGATTGTTTAATAATTCGTCTTGATAATCAATCGCTTTCTTATAATCCATTAAACCTAAATATTCATGTGGCTTTACTTTCTCTAATTGAGATTTATCTATGTATTTGTGCCAATGATTAATAAAAGTAATGGTATAATCATTTAATTGAACTAATCCTGCTTTCTCTAGCTCTTCTAAATAAACTAAACTTTTTTGATTAATAACACGCTTGTTTAATTCAAAACTCTGTAAATTAATTATTTTATGTTCTAAATCTTCAAAATGATAAGTTAAACATTGAATATAAGCTATTTTAGCCTTTGCAGATAAAATGATTAATGAATCTAAATTAAATATAGAATTAATTGCATAAAGACTTATTAATTTTAACATATTAAAATTTACGTTTAATTAAAGTTTTAACATCAATCCAAAATATTTTGTCTTGTTGGTTTGAACTTATGTTAGTCATTTTTTGACAATATAATATTGCTCTTTGTTTTGAGCAGGTAAATGATTTATAATCCCTTTCAAAATATTCGTAAAGTTCGTTTGCTTTTGTAAAAATTATATCTTTTTCCATTACCATTGACCGCTATTAGTAATACAATACTTTGAACCTACATGAGCATTCATCCAATCACCAGGTTGTAAAACAAATGTTTTATTATTGCCTGTGCATTCGTTTTGAATCACTACCGAATAATCTTGTGCATTATCACTTTGAACTAATCCACAATTACATGGTTCTGGTTGTTTTGTTTTTGTATCACAACCTACAAAACTCATACTTACTATTGATACTAAAATTAACTTTTTCATTTTTTTTTGATTTTTAATTATTAAACTATTTATTATTTACAAAATTTATCATACAATATCTGATAAATACCTAAAGCACAAACTATTACTAATACACCTAAACAAGTAAATCCTGTTTCATTTGGAAAAAGAATATAAAGGACTAATAAAAATAATAGTGCAAATATTACTATAACGGTATATAACAATGCTTTTAAAAATTTAAACATAGTTATTTGGTTTTAAGTCCTTTATATACATACTTTACAAAGTGAACGCCATCTTTTTCTTGTCTTACTGATTCTATAATCATCCCATCTCTATTTTTAAGGATAAAAATTATAGCTGATAACCTTGTTGCTTGGTATTTAATAATAGCGTCCCAACTTGTTATACTACCTTTCTTTTTCAAATGTTTCTTTACATTTCCTGTTTTTGTTTCAAAGTTTTTCATTTTACGAATGATTTTAAAAAATTAATAATTGAATTTGATTTTTCTGTTTCTGTTTTAGGAACTATAATAGATTTTTCTACTCCATTATACTTTGCATCTAAATAGTTTAGGTATAATTGCATATTAAAATTATCCCATTGTTTTGATTTGTAATAAGTTTGATAATCCATAACTTTTTTTTTAAAGGTTAAATAAATTGTAATATTTTTTTAAAAGAACTCTTTTTACAGAGTTCTTTCGTAGGTTTCAATAAGATAGTCTTTGTTTTCAGCAATATAAGTTAGAGCTTCATCTTTACTTATCTCCTTTGTGGTTTGTTTTATTATTTCAAAATCTTCTTTCCTTAATAACCCTTTCCACATAGTGTACTTGCCGTTTTCATCCTCAATATTAATAAACCAATCCGTTGATTTAATCGTGTCTTTTTGGAATCTGTAAACTTTTACTTTCATAACTTTTATTTTTTAAATTGTTAAACTTTTAACAAATGTAACTAGAATTTAACTAATATACAATTAAAAGTACATGATTATACATAAGTATTTGATAATCAATGCCATTATTTTAATTAGTATAAAGTTTTTGTATCAATATCAGTATAAACTTTAATTAATTTGCTAAAATCTTCACCAAATTTTTTACACATATTAATTCTATCCTCAAACTCAATATTTTCAAGTGCTTGCAGGTCATCAATCTTATCAATCATTACAGATGCAAATAATCTACTAACTGCTCTAAACGTATTTAAACTATGTCGTGGCTTAACTAAATGATTAGCTTCATAATCTATAAATATATCTTCTAAATCTATTAGACAAGGCTCTACCATTTCAGCAAATGATTTATTGTTCATCTTTGAATCGTTTTTCTAGTTCATACATTTTATAAGCTAATGGTTCAGCAATATTAATTATCTCATCTACTATGTCATCAACTTTTTGCTTACTATTAATTTTAGCAACGATTATATCTTTAGCGTAACTAAAAGCAAATCCAACTGGTTCAAATTTGTTATACGTTTTAAAATTACTTGTAGTCGTGTTTGTCATTTCAGTTTTTTTAATAATGGTTATTTTATTTTTATCATTAATCGTATATGTAATTGTATTACCAATAGTTAATTCTGTAGGATTTTCTATTTTAGAATAAGAACATCCATAATCACCATTGTCAAATTTTATATCAAATGGATATAAAGTACCTCCTGATGGAGGATTAAATGGTAGTCTTTTTTTTGTTTCAGTTATTTTTGCCGTCTTTTCCATACTTTTCGATTTTAAAGGTTAAGTTTTTAGATTTTAAATAATTTTCAATTGTTTCTATGTTTTTATTATTTTTAAACGTAATACAGTCAACATTGTAACTAACAAAGTCATCTTTAATTAAATAAGCTAACTCATCCATCACTTTAAATGTTTTATTTCTAATATCTGAATAAATATCTTTATGCAACCTTGTTTTTTCTATTGATTTTACTTTTCCATTTAGATTTGACCCTTTATATCCTCTTAATTTTCTAGATATTCCTTGAGTACTTAACGCCATACAATATGCTTGTTTCATATATTTATCTTGGTCTTTAAGTTTTAATCCACTTTTATAAGTTTTATCTGATATATAACCATTTAGGTAAGCAATTCTCCAATATGCATGATTAATGTCTATTTTAAAAAGTTCATCTGGGTTAACTTTTAATTTAGCAATATAATGACTTCTAAATCCACTATCAAACTTGTAATCTTCATTATAATTATCATCAATCCATTTGTCAAAGTCTTTTTTTACCATTCTAAATAAATAAAGTCCTTTTTGCATTTTATTATTATTACTATATATATATAGATTATCTCCAATTAATATATATTCAGTTTCTGAACTATTAAAATAATAATATTCAATATTATAATTGATTAACTGTTGTAAAAACAAATTAGATGTACCAATTTTATATTCTATTACCATACTATTTTTTATTTTTTAACTCATTAATCTCTTTTTGCATTTTAATAAATTGTTTTTGCATAGCCAACATTTGTTGTTGTATAGTAGCCATATCTTTTTCTTTTGCCTTTAATTTCTGCTTTAGCTCTTTGTTTTCTTTTACAATCTCTCTAGTTTCTTTTTTTTCCTTTACTTTTTCTTTTATTTTTTTTGAAACTTTCTTTTTTCTAGATTTAGCTAATTCGCTTGGTGGTAAAACCCTTGTTTCTATTATTTTAGGCGTAATAGAAAGTTTAGGTGTTGTACCATATCCTTCTAATGTCCATTTAATAAAATAATCCTCTGAATTTTTTGAATCTTTTGGAGTTTTTTTAAATTTCTCAATAGAACCCTCGAATTGTAAAGTATCTGAATCTTTGTCTGCTATATCTCTAATAATTTCAACAATATCTTTAACGCCAGATTCATAATAATTATAATCAGTTGAATTAAATTCTGAAATACCTAATTCTCCTGCATCAACTACTATTTTTACATTTTTAGGCATAGACGTTGACAACTTATTGTCAATCATAAAATATACGACTGGACTTAAATCATTTATCGTAACATCAAATATATTATCGTAAAAATTAGGAACTTCTTGTTTAATAAAAACATCTAAATCTTCTTTATCAAAGGATTTTCCATAATTTTCTAATAAAAAGGATTTAGTTAAGATATTTAATTCTACACCATTAAATTTCTTGCCAGCCTTTTTATTCTCTTTAGAGAAAAAGCTACGTGCTTCATTCCAAGCTTTTAACCCACTGTTTATCTTTCTTTTTTTCTTTTGCACTTAATTTACATGATTAACTCTATTTTTAATCTTATACTATAAATAATCAACTGACTAAAAAAATTACTTTTTTACAGTAATAATAATTGCATTGCCAATTTTCTTAGCTTTAGCATTCTTTGGAAGTAGATTATGTTTTATTTGATAGAAAACAGCTTGTCTAGTTTTACCTACTAATGTAGAATATTGTGTTAGGGAGTATTCCATTTTAAAAATTTTAAGGATTGTAAATATATAAATGATTTTATATTTATAAAAAAAAGATTAAAATTCTTTTTCAGTCATAACTTTTTTGTGTATTTTGTTGTCCGACTAGGGTTCGAACCTAGAGTCTACTGAACCAAAATCAGTCGTGTTGCCAGTTACACTATCGGACAGGGTATTATTTATTCTTGTAATTTATTATAAATGGTTTTACTAATTTTTACATATCCTCCTTGTGGATATTCTAAACCATATTCTGTTTTATTCCAATATTCTTTTTTAACTACTTTTGCTCCATTTTTAATTGCAGTTAAAACTTTTTCTAAATCTTTAGATGCTATTTGTTTAACTTGTGCTTTTGAGGGTTTTTTAATTGTTGGCATTTTGTTATATTTTTTAATTATTTGCAATATTGCGGTACAAATTTACTAATCCTTTATTTAGTATTAATTACTAGAGTTTCAATATAATTTTTGAGTGACCTGTTATTAGTTAGAGCTAGTTGTTTGATGCGTTCGTAGTCTAAAACACTAAATTGTACCATTACTGTAACT
>Ga0209668_10000593_pt1 | contig 14890 bp, 11 predicted proteins | sample FrelakmetPLP11PL_FD_187150 | JGI IMG/M metagenome (GOLD analysis project Ga0209668, IMG submission 187150) | Freshwater lake sediment microbial communities from the University of Notre Dame, USA, for methane emissions studies - PLP11 PL (SPAdes)... | ecosystem: Environmental > Aquatic >... | reverse complement strand
ACTGGACGGATTCCTCGCCCGCCGTCCCGGCGCAAGCGTCGCGTGGCTGCTGGTCACGCTCATCGCCCTCGTCCAGACGACGCACGTGGCGGATTCGATCCTCGCGCCCGACCGCGCGGAGGCCGCGCTTCGACCCCGCCACGCGTGTCTCACGGCATCGACCGAGGCGGTCCGCTTCTGGCGCGAAGGGGTGGACAACATCTACCGCTCGGATCTCTACCTGGGGCGGGTCGTCGATGGATTTCACGTCGACCCCTTCTTCTATTCGCCCCCCTATCTCCTCGTCCCGATCGCGCTGCTCGAGGTCGCGCACGACGACTTCCGACGGGCACGCGCGATCTGGTTCGCGGTCGGCGCGCTCGCCCTGCTCCTGTCGCTCGGCCTCTGCATCTCGAGCATGGACGACCCCACCCGACTGCGCGCCCTTGCGCTCGCACCCGCACTCTGGGCGTCGCTTCCGGTCCAGCTCGGCCTCCAGATGTCGAACCCCCATGCCCTCGTCGTCGGCCTCTCGATGACGGCATGGGTCCTGTTCGCCCGGCGGCCGGCGCTCGCCGGGCCGCTGCTTGCACTCGCCTCGACGATCAAGCTGTTTCCCGCGCTCTTCCTCGTCGATCTCGCGGTTCGGAGGCGCGGACGCGCGATCGCCTGGACGGTCGGCGCCCTCGTCGTTCTCGTCGCGGCGGGGCTCGCTGTCGTCGGGACTCCCTCCTTCCGCTTCTTCTTCGAGTACCAGCTTCCCCGCCTATCGAGCGGCGAGGCCTGCGCCCGCGAGTTCGCCCGTCCGTTCGCCGTCGCCCGCAACCTCTCGCCGCTCGGCCTGCCCTCGAAGCTCGCGCTGTTCGGCATCCCCGGGATGACGCTCGCGGTCGGACAGTGGGTCGCGAAGTTCTACGCCATCGGCCTCCTCGGACTCGCGCTCATCGCTGCGCTTCGCGTGCGCCGCGTCCCGCTCACGCCCACCGAGTCCATTCTTCGTGGACTCGCCCTGCTCGCCCTCGCGTCGCTGTCGGGGCCCTACGCCGCGGCCGACTACTCCACGCTCGCCGTGATCTGGCTGATCTGCGTCGACCGACGCCTCGTCGGACCGTGGGTCGCCGGGACGGTGGCGTTGCTCTCGATCGGGCCGTTCGTCCTCGCCCCAACCAGCCCGGGATGGATCCATGCGCTCGGGCATGCCCCGATGCAAATCGTCTCGGTCGTCGTTCCGGTCCTCGTCCTGCTTCGCCGGCCACCGTTGGATGCGGCCCCCGCATCGCTCGGTCTCGCGACGACGATGGTCAACGAGGGGTCGCCCGAGATTGCCCGCCCGGCGGGCGGTAGCGCCAGAGGATGAGCGCGTTCGGCTCGGCGGCCTGACCCGGCGCCATGCGCGCCCACAGGTTGATGCGCCTCGCCTCGTCGGAGCGGAACACCTCGATCTCGCCCGCCACCCGGCGTTCCGGCCGGAACCAGATCCGGATGCGACGGCTGTCGTAGGTGCCCTCGTACCACTCGCGCCGTCCGGCATTGTACTGGTCGAGGATGTGGGTCACGCCGCGTTCGCGCAGGTACCCCTCCAGCCGTCCTGCACGCAGGGCATCGCGGTAGCGCCAGTTGTTGATCAATCCGTCGAGGTTGATCGTCGTGCGCTCGCTGAACCAGGCCAGCACCCCCGAGTCGGTGGCGGCCAGGACCGCGTCCGCGGGCAGGTTGACGGCGGCCCAGCGGGCCAGCTCGGCGGTGCCTGCGAGGTAACGCTGGTCGCGCAGGTGCAGCGCCACCGTCTGGACGGCGATCGCGCCGATGCCGCCGGCGGCCAGCATCGCGAACGCGAAGGCACGTCGACGCCCGAGCGACTCCAGCGCCCCGCGCGCCAGCCACGGCAGCCCGAGCAGGCCCACCGGGAACAGGAGCGTGAAGTACCACCGGTCCACACCCCACACCATGAACAGCACGAGGTAGGCCATGTGCAGCAGCGCCGCGACCCCGAACACGCCGAGGGTGCGCACCAGCGGGGCGGCGTCACGGCGGAGGCCCCACACAGCGAAGGCCGCGCCGAGGAGCAGGAGGACGCTGAACTCGGGGAACGAGCGCAGCCACTGCCCGTTCCAACCCAGGACGGGGAAGCTCGACTTCATCGCGCTGGAAACCGGCTGCAGGTGTCCGAAGACGGTCAGGTTCCAGGCGAGGTAGGGGGCGACCACCACGACCGCGACTGGGAGGGGAAGCAGGCGCAGGACGAGGGCGCGGGCGAATGACGGGAGCGCCTGCGTGGCAGCAACGCCGTTCCGTGGAGCGGCAGCGCGCCATCCCTCACCCACGGCCCAGAGTCCGTACGCGGCGAGCAGGAAGACGCTGTCGAGGCGGGCGAGGCAGGCTCCACCCAGCAGCAGGCCATGCGTCATTGCGCGGCGCAGCGTCCATGGTTTCAATGGGGACGCCAGGTCCACCGCCATCCGGGCCGCGAGCGCGAGGTAGAAGACGAGCACCAGGCCGGTCTCCAGCAGCCCGACCGTCTGGCCGAAGAAGCGGGGCCAGGCGAAGAGCAGGAGCCCGACGACCGCCGCCCACGGCCCGGCGTGGCGCAGGAGCGTGGCGCGGAGCAGCCACATCGCGCAAAGGCCGAGGACGCCGCCGAGGAGCACCGCGGCGCGCACCGTCCACTCCCCGTCGCCGCCGGTCAGGGCAGCCACAGGGACGAGCAGCAGCATCCACAGGGGGTGGTAGCCATTGGTCGGCTCGATGCCGTCGAAGGTCGAGCCCAGTCCGCGCGCCACGTTGCGCGCCACCTGCAGGTAGTAGAACGAGTCGTCGAGCAGGCCGTTGACGACGCGGGGCAGCGACTCGCCGAGCGCGAGCCAGCCGTACCAGAGCGCGTAGCCGACGAACAGGGCTGCGATCACGCGCCGGAGGGCGGGAGGAGCGGTGGGCGGGGTGGTCATTGCCGCACTCTAGCGGAGCCGTCCCCCGCGCACCACCGCGGTCAGGTCAGCGGTCCGGCGCCTTGAGCAGGCCGGAGTCCCCCGCAGCGTTGCGATGCAGATCACGGATCACAAAACCGAGACGGTCGATGGGCGGTACGCAATCATCGGAAGGAGGAACCAGGCTGACTCGTTCCAGGAGAAGGATGCCGGGAGCAGGACTCGAACCTGCACGACCTTGCGGCCAGCGGATTTTAAGTCCGCTGCGTCTGCCATTTCGCCATCCCGGCGCGGAAGCGCGAGTCTAGCCGACGCCGGGCGGAACCGTCCACGGGTCCACCTCCGCGCCTGCCGCACGCCCCGCGCGATACGCCCGGATGGAACGTGGCACACGGGCGTGCGGGTTCGTGCTCAAGGCGCGAAGGTGGACCCGTGGACCGCCCGAGCATCCGGAGTTCAACCCGCCGGGTGAGCGTGGTCGCGCCTGCCCCCTGCGCGAGGCCGGCCCCGGGCAGGAATGCTAGTGCGATCCGGCCCAGTCGGGCGGCGCACCCGTCGGGATCCCGATCGACGACAGCATCGGGTAGCGCGTCGCGAAGTTGAGGAACGGGAGCAGGAACGCGCCGAGGAAGCCGAGCATCACGCCGAGCTGCGGCAGCGTGAGGTCGAATGCGGCCGGGTTCACGCTGGGCAGCACGATCAGGTTCCGCTCGAGCCACACGCCGATCAGCGCGATCAGCGCGAATACCTGGTGCAGCTGCGGATTGCGCTTCGTCGTCCAGTTCATGAGCCCGACGAACGGAATCAGGAACGTGAAGGCAAAGATCACCCAGGCCCAGGTGACGAACGGCGGCTTCAGGCGCAGGACGACGTACGGCGTTTCCTCGCTCAGGTTTGCATACCAGATGGGCAGGAACTGCGACCAGTAGGCGTAGACCCAGAACAGGGCGAACGAGAACAGCAGCTTGCCCAGCGTGTGGAACTGCTCGGTCGAGATCACCTCGTCCAGGCCCAGAGGTCCGCGCGTCCGGATCGCGAGGATGCTCATCGCGGCGAGACCGGTGTACAGCGTGGTCATGAACACGAACGCGCCGAACAGGGTGCTCACCCAGTGCGGATCGAGCGACATGAGGACGTCGAACGCCCAGATCGTGTAGGTGAAGCAGTACAGGACGATGAACCACGGCGACAGGTTGAGCAGGTCCTTCTGCGCCGCGGCGGACTCGGCGGGCTCGCCCTTCCAGCCCCCGGTGCGCTTCGTGTAGAGGTCCTTCCACTTCCCGGTGACCAGGTCCTTCGCCACCCCCAGGTCCGGGCGCAGCGACTTGCCCATCAGGTGGCGCGACATGAGCACCAGCGCGCCCATCAGGATCGCGTTGCGCGCGACGAAGAACGGCCAGTTGAGCCACGCCGCCTTCATCGCGATCGGCTCCTTGACCCACGGATAGAGCGTGGCCCCGCCGGCAAACAGGAAGATGAGCACGAGGGCGTAGCCGATGGGCAGGAACGCCGACATCGCCTCGCCGTAACGGACGAGGCTCGACGCCCACTTCGTGGCGCGCGTCGTGCGCGCGATCGCGGACCACACGATGCCCGCCTGGGCGATGCCGAGGAAGAACACCAGGTTCACCAGGTACGACTGCCAGGCCTGCTTCACCTGGCCGGTGAACAGCATCAGCGCGAAGCTGGCCAGGCCCACGATCACGAGGGCCGAGCAGATCAGGCGCCCGCGCTTGAAGTCGACGTGACCGACCCGGGCGACGGACTGTTCGAAGGCGGCGTGAGTCGTCGGATGGCTCATTGCGCTCGCAACGTCCGCACGTAGTGGACCACGTCCCAAGCCTGCTCCGGCGTCAGCGCGTGAGCATAGCCCGGCATGATCACGTTGCCGTGGCGGATCGTGAAGTAGATGGAACCGTCGGACCGACCGGCCTGCAGGTCGGCGCGCGTGAGGTCGACGGGCGGAATCGGCAGGCTCTTCGCGACGGTGCCGTCGCCCACGCCCTTGGCGCCGTGGCACGGCTGGCAGTAGGTCATGTACGCGACTTGACCCTTGCGCAGCACCGTCGTGTCGGCGACGACCGGGTTGACCAACTGGTCCACGTTCTCGCGGATCCCGTCGTCGATGCGCCCGGTGATGGGCACGATTCCCTCGGGCGGCATCAGCGGCATCTCCTGCGGCTTGATCGACGGCTGCCGGTCGAGGTCGTGCGTCCACGGCAGCGACAGCAGGCCGGTCGCCCAGCCGAGCGACAGCGCCCCCACCGTGACGGCCGTGACGGCGAGCATCCTACGCCGCGTCAAAGCGCACCTCCTCCGCCCCGTGCGAACGGAGCACTCCGGCGACACCCTCGGCCTCGTCCTTGCCACACGGCACCCAGATGCCGAAGCGGTCCACGGTGAAGCGCGGGTCGAAGCCCTCGGTCACGTTCAGGTTCGGCAGGCCCGAGAAGAACAGCATGGCGACCAGGTTCGTCAGCCCGCCGATGAGCACGGTGCACTCGAAGGTGATGATCATGAACGGCGGGATCGACAGGATCTCCTTGCCGTTGGTGATCAGCGGCCAGTCGAGCGAGGTCCACGCGCACAGCGTGAAGCCCAGGATACCGCCGACCAGCCCGCCGACGAAGGTGCACAGGCGGACCGGCGACTGCGTGTCGTCGATCTCGTCGGCGATCTCGTGGTTCGGGACCGGGGTAATCACGGTCATCTTGCGCTTGTCCTGCTTGAGCGCGCGGATGGCATCGATCGTCGTATCCACGTGCTCGAACACGGCCAGGACACCGGACATCTTCTTGCTCATGCCGCCCTCGCCTTCTTGCGCGGCACCGGGAGGATCTCCTTGATCTCGACGATCGCCATGGCCGGCAGGAACTTGATGAACAGGAGGAAGAACATCCCGAACCAGGCGAACGAGCCGATCGAGATTCCGACGTCGACCAGGGTGGGATGGTACTGGCGCCACACCCACGGATCGAAGTTGTGCGACAGCGACTGGACGATGATCACGAAGCGCTCGAACCACATCCCGATGTTGACGAAGATCGAGATGATGAACATGCCCCACACGTTCGTGCGCACCGTCTTCTTGATGCACAGGAGCGGGATCAGACAGTTGCACAGCACCATGACCCAGTACGCCCAGCCCAGCGGGCCGAAGGCGCGATCCCAGAAGACGCTCTTCTCGAACGGGTTGCCTGAGTACCAGGCCATGAACATCTCCGTCGCGTAGGCGTAGGTCACGATGAGCGAGGTGAAGAGGAGGATCTTGCCCATCGAGTCGAAGTGCCAGTCGGTCAGGTACTTCTCGAGGCCGAAGATCTTGCGCATGGGGACCATGAGGGTGATCACCATGCCGATCCCGGAGAAGATGGCACCGGCGACGAAGTACGGCGCGAAGATCGTGCCGTGCCAGCCCGGGTTCACCGACATCGCGAAGTCCCACGAAACGACCGAGTGGACCGAGAACACGAGCGGCGTGGCCAGGGCGGCGAAGTAGATGTAGGCATTGTTGTAGTGCTTCCACTGCGTGTTGGTGCCGCGCCAGCCCAGCGAGGCCAGCGTGTAGATCTTCTTGCGCAGGCCGGTCGCGCTCTCGCGGGCGACCGCGAGGTCGGGGATGAGGCCGACGAAGAAGAACACCGACGAGATGGTCAGGTACGTCGAGACGGCGAACACGTCCCACTCCAGCGGCGAGCGGAAGTTCGGCCACAGCCCGCGCTGGTTCGGGTACGGCAGGAGCCAGTAGAAGAACCACACCCGGCCCAGGTGGATGAGCGGGAACAGTCCGGCCGTCATGACGGCGAAGACGGTCATGCCCTCGGCGGTGCGGTAGATCGCGTTGCGGAAGCGCGAGCGGAACAGGAACAGCACGGCCGAGATCAGCGTCCCGGCATGGCCGATGCCCACCCAGAACACGAAGTCCGTGATGTAGAGCGCCCACATCACGGGGCGCATCTTGCCGGCGGCTCCCATGCCCGTCTGGATCTGGTAGATCCAGCACGCCGCGCCGAACGCCAGGACCAGCAGGTCGAGGACGAACAGCACGTACCACGCCTTCGTCGGATTACGAAGGAGCGAGAGGAAGTCCTCGTTGACCTTCTTGTAAGTCAAAGTCGACACGATCGCCCTCTCAGACCGGCACGTCGCGGGTCACCTTCTTCAGGTAGGTGACCGCGGGGTAGGTGTTGATCTCCTCGAAGATCTTGTAGCCGCGCTCGTGCTCGACCAGCTTCGTGACCCGGCTCTCCGGATCCTTCAGGTCGCCGAAGACGATCGCCCTGGCCGGGCACGTCTGCTGGCAGGCGGTGACCATCTCGCCGTCGCGGACGTCGCGCGCCTCGTCCTTGGCGTGGTCCTTCGCGTCCCGGATGCGCTGCACGCAGAAGCTGCACTTCTCCATGACGCCCTTGTCGCGCACCGTGACGTCGGGATTCAGCTGCCAGTTGAGCGGCACCGGGAAGTCGTAGTGGAACCAGTTGAAGGCGCGCACCTTGTACGGGCAGTTGTTGCTGCAGTAACGGGTCCCCACGCAACGGTTGTAGATCATCGCGTTGAGGCCTTCGGGGTTGTGGTAGGTCGCGTAGACCGGGCACACGCTCTCGCACGGCGCCGCGCCGCAGTGCTGGCACATGACCGGCACGTGGCGGACCTCGAGCTTCCCGTCGTGCTCCTCGTAGTACCGCTCGATGCGCAGCCACATCATCTCGCGGCCCTTGTCGACCTGCTCCTTGCCGACGAACGCGACGTTGTTCTCGGCGCTGCAGGCGACGACGCAGGCCTGGCAGCCGTTGCACGAGTTGAGGTCGATGACCATGCCCCACTTGTACTTCGCGTGCTTGGCGTACGCCGAATTGGGCGCTTCCTTCGCCGCGTGCGCGATCGGGTCGGCGGGGACCGGCGAGCCGATGAAGCCCGGCAAGTGCAGCATCGGGTCGCCGTGGCCGCCGGCGTGCTCGACGTCGCCGTGCTCGCTCATGTGGGATTCGCGCTTGTCTTCCGTGTGCTCGGTCGGGCGGAGCTCGGTGAGCGGAATCGCCTGTGCGATGCCGCGGCCCATCTGCCGCGACTGGCCGCCGGTGTAGGGATCGCCGCCCAGGTAGGCGAGCTTGTACTTCTTGCCGGTCTTGTTCAGCGACGTCCTGACCGCGACGTACGCCAGCGCGCCCGAGGCCTCGTCATAGGTGGCCGGCAGGAAGCCCGCGACGTTGCCGCCGCGCTTCCAGTAGCGGCCGCCGACGGCGGTGTGGCCCTGGCCCGTGCCGACGGCGAACACGTCGGGGCGGATGCCGATGTAGTCGTACGCCGCGGTCTCGAGCGTGCCCGTGGGCGTCTTCAGCGCGACGTGGTCGCCGCGCTTGAGTCCCAGCTGCTTCATCGTGTCGGGATGGATCTCCACCCAGTGGTCCCACACGACCTTGGTCACGGGATCGGGGAGTTCCTGCAGCCATGGCTTGTTCGCCCCGCGCCCGTCGTACATGTTCGGCGACGCGTAGACGACGAGCGGCGTGCCCGCGGCGTCGCCGCCGAGTTCGGGCGCCGTGAAGGCGAGGCTGCCGAGGCCGCCGGCGAGCGTGGCCGTTCCCGGCGCCGGCGCGGCGAACGAGCCGCCGGCCGCGAGCGCCGCGTCCCAGGCCGCGCCCGGGCCGCCCCACGCCGCGGTCAGCGCATCGCGCCAGGTCGCGGCGGCGAGCATGCCCTGCGCCTTGCCCAGCGTCTTCGCTGCGGCGAGCAGCACGTCGGGCGTGCTCTTCGTCCTGAACACCGGGCGCATCGCCGGCTGGAGCAGCGAGCGCACGCCGGTCCACGCCTGCGCGTCGCCCCACGACTCGAGCGGGTGATTGTCCGGCAGGATCAGGTCGCACAGCTGCGACGTCTCGTCGGGATCGATCGAGAACGACACCTTGAAGGCGACCTTCTTCGCCGCCGTCTCGAAGCCGAGCGCGCCGGGCAGCGAGTACGCGGGGTTCGTGCCGTGGACGAGGAGAACGCCGACCGTGCCGCCGTTCATGCGCTCGATCGCCGGCACGAGCTCGCGCGTCGACTGCGTGCGGCCCAGGTCGAGCGTGCGGCCGAAGTGGAGCGCGGTGCCGAGGCCTCCGCCGACCGAGGTCAGGATGTTCGCCGCGACGACCGCGTGCGTGGCGCGGGCGCTCTGCGCCGCGATGCCGCCCGCGATGGCGAGCCCCGGGCCGTTGGCGGCGAACTCGCGCGCCAGGCGGCCGAGCACGTCGGCGGGCACACCCACCTGCTCGGCCACGTTCGCGGGCGCGTAGGGAGTCAGGTCGAGCCCGCCGGTGGAACCCCTGGCCAGCCCTTCGGCGACGATGACCTGGGCCATCGCCAGCGCGGCGAGCGCCTCGGTGCCGGGCTTGATCGCGACCCACTCGTCGGCGTTCGAGCCGGTGAGCGACAGGCGCGGCTCGAAGGTGATGAGGCGGCCGAGCTCGAGCTTGTCCCCGCCGTGGCGCGCGGCAAAGGTGCGCGCGTACTCGACCGGCGAGATCCAGGTCTCGAGGAAGTCGGCGCCGAACGTGAACACGCTGCCGGCCGCCGCGAAGTCATAGGTCGGGATCTCGGCGCGACCGAAGGCGAGCCGATTGCCCTCGCGCAGTGCTTCCCAGGCGAACGGCTCGTGGACGACGCGCTCGGCCGAGCCCAGCGCGCCGACGAACGCGTCGTAGAGCGCCGCGCGCGTACCCGTCTCCTGGCCCGTCCAGAACTGGATGGCGCCGCCGGGAGCGGCGAGCTTCTCGGCGAGGAGCTTCTCGGCCTCCTCCCAGGTGATCTCCTTGAAGGTGCCGTCGGCCTGGCGCTGCTTCGGCGACGCGTGGCGATCCGGGTTGTACAGGCCCTGCAGCGCCGACTGCCCGCGCGCGCACAGCGAACCGAGGTTGACCGGATGCGCCGGATTGCCCTCGAGCTTGATCGCCCGGCCCTCGCGCGTCTTGACGTGCAGGCCGCAGGCGGCCGGGCACTCGCGGCAGGTCGACGCGTAGTACGTGGCCACGCCGGGGATGATGTTCTCGGGCGCGGTGACGTACGGCTGGATCAGCTCGTTCGGCGGAGGGAATTCGAGACAGCCCGCCCCGGCGCCGGCCGCGGTGGCCACGCCGACCAGCTTCAGGAACTCGCGCCGCCGCAGGGGCAGTGGCTGCTCGTTGATCTCGTCGCTCATGAAGGTTCCGGTCCTACTTGTGACAGACGACGCAGTCGAGATTCGTCGGCGTGTTGACGTTCTCGCGGTTGGCCTTGTGGCAATCGATGCAGTTCGCCATGATCAGCTTCTTCACGGGATAGACGACCGGCATCGTCTGGATCGGCCCGTGGCACGTCTGGCAGGCGACGCCCGCCTTGACGTGGCGCTTGTGGTTGAAGTTCGCGTGCTCCGGCAGCTGGTGGATGTTCACCCACGGGATGGAGACGCCGTCTTCGTAGTACTTGGTGAGCTTCGCGATCTCCGGGCTCGGCTGCGTCTGCCCCGCCGCCTTCTTGACGTAGTTGTGGCAGCCCATGCAGGTGGACACGTTCGGGATGTTCGCGATCGCGGACTTGCCCACGTTGGTGTGGCAGTAGCCGCAGTCCATGCCGAGCTTGCCGGCGTGCAATTGATGGCTGTAGGCGATGGGCTGCGTGATCGCAGGGCCCACGGCCTTTGTCGGAATGCCGGGATTGATCGTGTCGGTGGTCTTCGCCGCCTGCAGTGACGTCGCGGCGAAGAGGAGTCCGCCGGCAACCACAGCGAACCCCAGGAGCATGACCAGGCGCGTACGTGTCATCGGGTGGCGATGATTCCTCGGGAACGGAGGGATCGATCACGCAGCCGCGGCGAAGAGGGGCTTCCGCGGAGGTCGTGAATTTTTTCTCAAGCCTGCGGCACAGTAGCGAGGGGCACGGACAGCGTCAACCCTTTTCCCCTACAGTGACGGGGATCCGCCACGCGGAGAGCGAGTTGAAAGTCCTAGCACGTTGCTAGGCATCGTCCCCGGAGACACCATGCCCGTCTGGCAGCAGGAACTCGATGTCGCCCTCGAGGCGGCGCGCCGCGCGGGCGAGGCGGCGCTCGCCTTCTACCGCCGTGATCCCCAGGTGACGATCAAGGCCGACCACTCGCCCGTGAGCGAGGCCGATCACGCCGCCGATCGCGCCATCGTCGCCGTGCTGCGCGCCGCGTTTCCCGACGACGCGATCCTCACCGAGGAATCCGGCGAGACCGCGGGCCCGAGCGGCCGGCGCTGGATCGTCGATCCCATCGACGGCACGCGGCCGTTCCTGCGCGGCCTCCCACACTGGTCGAACCTGATCGCGCTCGAGGCGGAAGGGCGCATCGTCGTCGGCGTCATGCACCTGCCGGCGCTGGGCGAGCTGTACGGCGCGGGGCGCGGACTCGGCGCGTGGAAGGATGGCGAGCGGCTGACCGTGCGCACGGCGGCCACGTCCCCCGCCGACGCGTTCATCACCCTGGGCCAGCTCGACAACGCGGTGCGCGGCCTTGGGCCCGTCGCCTTCGAGCGGCTGGTCGACACGGTGGCTCTGGCGCGCGGCTACGGCGATGCGTGGGGGCCGGCGCTCGTCCTCTCGGGAGTGGTCGACGCGTGGTTCGAGCACGACGTCGCGCCGTGGGACATCGCCCCGTTCCCCGTGCTGTTCGAGGAGGCGGGCGCGACATTCACCGACTGGAAGGGCGCGGCGGGATGGCCGACGCGCACCGGCATGGCGGCGCACCCCGCGCTGCATGCGAAGCTGCTGGAGCTGATCCGCGCCTGAGGCGAGCTACTCGAGGCCGAGCGCGTGCAACTCGTCCTCGCCCATGCCGAGCGCGTGGCCGATCTCGTGCAGGAGCGTGACGCGGAGCTCGTCGACGACCTCGGCGCGTTCACCGCCGAAGTGCTCGATGTTGCGGCGGAAGACGTGGATCGTGCCGGGCAGCACGCCCGACGCGTTGGTCGTGCGCTCGGCGTGCGAGGCGCCGGTGAACAGGCCGAGCAGGTCCGGCGGCAGCGGCGGATCGCTCTCCTTGAGCAGGTCCTCGGCCGGGTACTCCTCGACCAGGATCGCCACGTCGTCGAGCGCGCGCTTGATGCGCGCCGGCAGCGGCTCGATCGCCTCGTGCACCACGGCGTCGAGTTCGTCCTCGTCGAGGCGCTCGGGAACGGGGTAGTGCTCGCGGTCGAGTTGCGAGGCCTTCTGGAACTCGATCATCGCCTCGGGATAGCGCCCGCGCCACTCGAGCACGCGGCCGAGCCAGTGATGCGCCTCGGCCCACTCGGGCTCGGTGAGCAACGCACGACGCAGTTCCTTCTCGGCGGTCAGCGTCTCGAGGCGGAAGAAGTGGCACACACCGAGCGCGCCGCGCGACTCGACGTCCTCGGGATCCGTCGCCACCGCCTCCTCCAGCCACTCGAACGCGTCCTCGTACTCGCCGCCGTAGTAGAGCGCGAGTCCGAACATCGCGCGCACGTCGGGATCGGCGTCCTCGGCCTGCGCGGGTTCCTCGAGCAGGTCGAGCGCCTTGTCGACGTCGCCGGCATCGAGTGCTTCTTCGGCCTCGCTCAGCAGTTCGTCGATTGCGTCGTCGTCGGGATCGAGCGGTTCGTTCGGGGTCATGCTCGCACTGTAGACCTTGCGTGTTCACTTTCGCAACCTTCGTACGGCATCCTTTCTTGAGGCTTGACCGGCCGCGCGGGGCACGCCGCCTTGCCCCCCCATGTGCACCCTGATCGTCGGGCTCGATCGACCGCGCGCCGGGCAGGCCCTGCACCACTCCGTATCAGGATCTCGCTCGTCTGCCCGGATAGGCCGCGAGAAGCGTCCGCTCAATTCCTGGACTGCTCGCGCTTGCGTTCGAGAAAGTACAGCCAGCCGTCTCCCCGCCCCGGAACGACGATTCGGGCTTCATGGACCCCGTACTCTTGCCTCAGGATCGCATTCGCCTCGGCGCCCCAATCGGGGTCGGCCAACGGCTGTCGCTGATCGGCGAGCTCCAGAAAGACGTAGGTCGGCCGTCGCCGGGCGACATACAGGAGATCGGATCGTTCGTGTCCCGGAAATCCGAGTCCCAGAGGTTTCGTCGACCGACCCGAACGGGAGATGTGCCGATCGGTGATTCCGAGCATGTCGAGAATCTTCATGTCGGCGTAGAACCCCATGGCCCCGATCACCTTCGTCGCGAGGACTTCTTCCGGTCCTCTCTTGTAGGCGTCGAAGAAGCGCCCCACGGCCGCGAAACGCGTCACGGCGTACCGCTCATTCATCACCCCGGCGTAGTGCCCCTGCTGCGCGCGCGGGCGCCCGAAGATCACGCGGTCGAGCGGGGTCGAATGCACGAGGGTGAAGGCGAAGCCGAGGCCGATGCAGACGAGTGCAAGGCGCCGCCCAGGCCGCGACGAGTGGGTGTCCGCAAGGACGCGCGACACGGCCAGTCCGATCAGCAGGTAGACCAACGGCAGGAGCGGGACGAAGAACCGGTACATCGCCATGTAGTCCCCGCCGACAGCGAGGATGTAGGCACCATAGGCGAGGAGCATCGTCAGCACGACGACGACAGCGGAGCGGACAGGGCCGGCATCCCCGGCATCCCCGGCGAGCGGCGAGCGTCCGAACCAGACCTCGCGGCGAGCGCGACGTCTCGCCCGGAACACGAGGAGCAGAGGCAGCCACGGACCCACATAGAAGAGCAGGAAGTATCCCGTGTACAGCAGTCCCCGCAGGGGAATGAATATGCTCAGTCCGGTCTTCGCATGGAACGTGTTGGGCAGGTAATCGCCGAACGTGGCGTATCGCCACGCAAAGTAGGCGACGAAGGGGACCCCGTAGGCGACGAGGAGGAGAAGATTGTGGCGCCATGTCGGCGGGCGGACCAGCCAGGGCAAGCGCCGGCCGAGGATCATGATCACCACGAAGATGCCGAGGACCCCGAAACCCTCGGGTCGGGTGAGCGTCCCCAGGAAGAGCAGCACGGCGACCAGGATGGGCCGCGTATCATCATCCTTCACGCGCCTGCCCGGCGCGTCGTCCTGCCGGGAATCCCCCGTGAAGTGATACGCGGCCGCGAGCACGAACAGGCCGAAGAGATTCGTCTCCATGGCACTTCCGGCCCAGGTCGCGAAGGGGCCGCTGCACACCAGCATGCAGACCGGGATCAGCGCGAGCGGCGCATCCAACCCCAGCCGCCGCCGGGCGAAGCGAAACGTGCAGGCAAGGGTCCCGAAGCTGGCGAGAATGCCGATGGCTTGCGCAGTGCGCGCAACGTCCAGCTCGAGCCTCGTCGCCAGGCCGCAGAGGATGACCCACAGGAAACTCGTGAACCCCTCGACGGGAGGCTCCCCGACGTTCCACACCCAGCCATGGCCGAGGGACACATTCCGCGCGTAGCGAAAGGTGATGAAGGCATCATCGGCGACGGCATTGAGAAGGAGCACATGGGCGATGAAGAGGATGGCGATTCCCGCGAGGGACACCAAGAATACCGGGGAAGGGTGCGACGCGGATGCAGAGTGAGGCTCGTCGGCGTGCATGACCCGAGGGACAGTAACACACGGGAGACTAATCGCCACTCGCGGCCTCGTCCCGCTCGCTCGCGGCCTGCCAGCGGAAGAAGATGAACGCCGTCGAGAGCCACACGATCGGATCGCCGATCACCTTCATGATGAGGCCGGCGAGCTGCTGGTCCTGGTGCGCCGACAGCCCGAACGCGCGGGGCGCGAGTTCGTACACGCCGTAGTAGGGATAATCGCTGAACATGAGGAGCGCCGCCGGCAGCGTCGGCAGCAGCGTCGAGGCGAACAGGTAGCCCATGCGCAGCGGCGGGCCGAGGCGTCGCGCCGGATCCGGATGGAGCGCCGCCCGGAGCAGGAGTCGGTGAACGCCGACAGGCCATGCGGGAGCGTCGAAACGGGTTGGAATCATGGGGGGGGGTCGCGGCGGCGAGTCGTGCCCTGCGCCGAGCAAGACAAAGGCGTTCCCGCGCGTTCGGGGAACGCCGGGTT
>Ga0209668_10000592_pt1 | contig 14928 bp, 14 predicted proteins | sample FrelakmetPLP11PL_FD_187150 | JGI IMG/M metagenome (GOLD analysis project Ga0209668, IMG submission 187150) | Freshwater lake sediment microbial communities from the University of Notre Dame, USA, for methane emissions studies - PLP11 PL (SPAdes)... | ecosystem: Environmental > Aquatic >... | reverse complement strand
AACGAAGGCAAAAAAGAAACTTGGGTGGACGCCGAAGGTAACTTTTGAGCAGTTGATTGACATGATGATTGAAGCAGACATGGAAATGGCAAAAAAAGAGAAAACATTGAAGGATGCAGGATACCGCAATTGTGAAGTGCGATAATATGCCGTTACAGGATAAAAAAATCGTCGTGACCGGCGGGAAAGGCTTTCTGGGCCGGCATGTGGTGAAGAAGATCGAAGAACAGGGATGCGCACATTGTGATGCCATTAATTCTTCAGACTATGATCTCATACGTCTGGATGACATAAGGCGGATGTATGACGATAAAAAACCGGACATTGTCATTCACCTGGCCGCGAGGGTAGGCGGCATCGGCTATAACAGAGAAAATCCCGCAACCCTGTTCTACACGAACCTGATTATGGGCACCCAGCTCATCCACGAAGGATATCTGAGACGCATTGAGAAATTCGTCGCCGTGGGAACGATATGCGCGTATCCGAAGTTCACCCCTGTTCCCTTCAGAGAAAATGATATCTGGAATGGGTATCCTGAAGAAACAAACGCGCCTTACGGCCTCGCAAAAAAAATGATGCTGGTGCAATCCCAGGCATATCGGCAGCAGTACGGATTTAATTCCATATTTCTCCTTCCCGTGAATCTGTATGGACCCGGCGACAATTTCGATCCCCAGTCTTCCCATGTTATTCCGGCGTTGATCAAGAAATGCATCGACGCGAAACTCAATAATGAAAAAGAGATCGTCGTCTGGGGTACGGGGATGGTGACGCGAGAATTCCTCTATGTGGAAGATGCCGCCGAAGCTATTATGTTCGCAACGGCGGCATATAACAAAAGCGATCCTGTCAATATTGGCGCAGGCTTTGAGATCTTAATAAGAGATCTTGTCCATCTGATCGCCGAACTGACACAATTTAAAGGAAAGATTATGTGGGATGAAAACATGCCTGACGGGCAGCCACGAAGAATGCTCGATACCGCGAGAGCCCTTCAGGAATTCGGCTTCCGTGCGAGGACGGCCTTCCGGGATGGGCTGAAAAAAACCATAGAGTGGTATTATGCTTCAAAGTTAAGGGAGCGATAGATATGGATGATGTGAATGAATTTGACGAGATTGCCGAACTAAAGGAATTTCAGCGCATACAGGAGTTACTGCAGGATATCACGGATTCAATCAATACCTCGGAGAATATGCAACAGGCGATCGGAGGCACGAAAGATCATATTGTAAATCTCTTCAGGGTTGAAGCAGTGAATATATATGCGGTTGACCGGTCAAAAAAAGATATGTTCACTTTTTATTATGACGGAAATAAATTAGAAGAAATGAGGGTTCCCATCAACACACGAACCATACCGGGTTATGTCGCCGCGACCAGAAACTCCATAAGCATAGCTGATGCGTATGATAAAGATGAGCTGAAAAACATTGACAAGGAGCTGGCTTTCGATACCGATTTAGACATAAAAACAGGTTTTTGTACGAGACAGGTTATGGCTGCGCCCATTCTCTACAACAACAATATAATGGGTGTCATTCAGATAATAAATAAGACTGATCCTTCCATCGAATTTGCCGAGGAAGAACCGGTGATGCTTCATGATATTGCGGAAGCACTGGGTAAAGCGTTTCATAAACACCAAAAAAAGGCGCCGACAATAAGGAGAGGGGGGAAATTTGGATACCTCATTCATCAGGGTTTAATCAGCGAAGAGGAATTGGAAAAAGCAAAAAACGACGCGATCGCTAATAAAGAACCGCTGGAAACCATTTTGATAAAAAAATACGACATTGCCAAGGATAATATCCGCAAATCGCTCGAAGAATATTATCAATGCAGATTCATTACGTTCAATCGTAACGCATCAATTCCCGATTATCTATTCGCAAACCTCGAAAAAAGGCTCCTCCTTCGTAACCTATGGATTCCCGTTGAAGAAATTGACGGTTACCTGCATATTCTTGTTGATGATCCGCATAACCAAAGGAAACGGGATGCTATAGAGAGTATTTTAAATAGAAAAGCAGTGAAATACGATGTTGCCTTACCGGAAGACATTATTAAATTCATTAATCATTCATACCGGGAAGATGTTGCTGAATGGCCTGAAGCTGAAAATGAAGACCCTCATGAAGCCTCATTTTATCGCGGGGCAGCCGTTCAGGAATCAGAAGAAGAGATGATGAAACTTGTTGAGAATGGGGAAGCCACTGATGAGCAGGAGCAACTGGCCAGGGAACTGGAAAGCAAGGTTATCTCTGAGTCACTCCATATGGCCCCAAAAGCTGCCATAAAGGAGACATTCATCAGAGAATCGGATAATGAGATCATACAGCTTGTAAATAAGATTATCAATGAAGCATATACCAAAGGAGCTTCAGATATTCATATTGAACCTGACACAACAGCAGGGAGCGTTGGCGTCCGTTACAGGATTGATGGCGCATGTATAACCCATCTCACTGTACCTTACAGTTACTCAGCTGCCTTAATTTCCCGGATTAAAATCATGTCCAATCTCGATATAACTGTCAGAAGGACACCTCAGGATGGGAAGATAAAAACGAAGGGCCCGGAAGGAAAGACCATTGAACTTCGCGTTGCCACGGTACCCACCACTGAAAATCTCGAAGATGTAGTGATGCGGATTTTAACATCGGGGAAATTAGTACCCCTGGAAGCCATGGGTTTAACCAAAAGAAATTATAAAGAATTGCTAAAGATCTGTGAAAAACCATATGGGATAATCCTTGTGGTCGGACCTACAGGCTCGGGAAAAACAACGATGCTGCATGCAGCCTTGCGTCATATCAATATGCCGGACAAGAAAATATGGACGGCAGAGGATCCGGTAGAAATCACTCAGCGAGGACTAAGACAGGTTCAAGTACACCCTAAAATTGGATTCGATTTTGCGGCCGCCATGCGCGCCTTCCTTAGATCAGATCCAGATGTTATCATGGTCGGTGAAATGAGGGACTATGAAACATCCAAAATTGCGGTGGAAGCATCACTGACGGGGCATTTAGTCTTCAGCACTCTGCATACGAACAGCGCACCGGAAACAATTACGAGGCTTCTTGACATAGGGGTTGACGCCTTTAACTTCTCCGATTCCCTCCTGGGTATTCTCGCACAAAGGTTAGTAAGGACACTATGCAAGAAGTGTAAAGAAGCGTATCACCCTTCGCCAGAAGAATACAAAGAAATGGTGAATGCCTACGGAAAGAAATTGTTCGACAAATTGAACGTACCTGACCAAAATAATCTTACACTTTATCAACCCAAAGGCTGCGATGCCTGCGGTAATTCAGGGTACAAAGGCAGGATGGGTATTCATGAACTTCTCATCAATACAGATACCATCAAAAGACTGATCCTCAAACGTGAATCTATTGAAACAATAAGGGAAAACGCCATTCATGAAGGGATGAGAACACTGCTTCAGGATGGTATTTCAAAAACAATAATAGGCCTTACTGATTTGAGGCAGGTTTTTAGGGCATGTATAAAATAGCAACCATTGCATGACATACATAAGTTATAGAATCTCCCTAAAATATTGTTTATAAATCTTCAAATTTAAAATAGTTGACAGGGAACTCCGTGGGATTCCCCCTCAGAGAGAGGCCTTATACAAAAGGTCTCAAGGTGAAATCCTTTCAGCTCCTACAGCCATCACCGTTGCTTTTGCACCATCTGCCTGCCTCCACTTGAATACTATCATGAACGGCATCTGCCCTTTCGGTATGATTGTGTCTTCCGGGGAGATGGATGACCGCGTGCGTATATCCTCTTCTTGAAGCCTCCCCAGTGCTTCATCTGAGAGTATATTCCCACAGTAGGATGTTCTTGCAGCAAGCAGCTTTCCATGGGAATCCGAAAGCTCTCCCATAACCTTAACTTTCGCGACGGCGAAATCAGCCTGATTTACTGCGGCGCCTTCTATTATCAAAAGGGTTCCCAAGGATTCATTCCGCACAAGCCGTTGCCTGACATTTATCAATTCAATCTTATTTATGATAATATTTTTATCGTCTTTTTCTTCCCCCAGGAGCTGATCAACAAAGGGGATATGAGTACGCATCCATTCAATTGTGTGAAGCCCTGCATCGGGATGCAACCATAAATACGCCTGAGTTATCACAATAAAAACTGCGAAAAGGCCTATTGTACGTATCTGGGCGCCCCATAGACTTTTTTTGCTTTTCTTTACGACCGCCGTTTTTTCTTTTATAGGCCGATCCTCTTTACGCGGCTCTTCTGCCTTTATTCCTACAACGTCTGTTTCCTTTTCCGCAGGCTTCTCATCTCTTAGTATGGTCTGCTTTTCTTTCGCATCCGCAGCTTCTGTAAGTCCTTCTTCTTGAATTTTATCGGCAACGCCTTTCTCTTCATCAACAGCGCCCTTGCTCTCCGGTTCTCTATGCGATGACACTATAGCCTTCTGCGCCGCAGCCGGCTGCTGTTCCTTCAAAACCTCACCTGAAGCCTGACCCTCAGTCTCTCCTCTCACCTCATCAGCCGCGCGGGGCATTGTTATCCCAGACAAGAACGCGTCTATCTTCTCCTTCTCACGAATCAAATCGAACGGTTCAACGCCTTCTCCGCCCGGCAACTTTTTTTGTACTTTTCTTATGGCGGAAGGTTTTTCCCGCACGATATCAACAGACAGCGCGATGCCGGTAATAGTTGACAAAATAATGTCCAACTCCTGCTTTTCACGAATCAAGTCAAAAGATCCATTTTTAAAAGGCATGTTCTATCCTTTACCGCAGCAGATTTCGTTCACCTGAATATGCGCACGGATTTTACAAATCAATCCTTGGGTATCCCCCCGTCCGGTTGATTCTTCACTTCATAGTCGGGGACACTGACTTTTACAAGATTATGGCAGATTTCGCACTCGAACATGATCACTTTTTCTTTCATGTCATTCTTTTCCAGAATATATCTCTCGCCGCACTCGTCACAGAATATGACCATACACAATGCTCCGTCGGTGGAGATCAATGTTCAATTACGTTACGATGCCCTATGTGAAGAGTGCGCAAACCCCGACAGCGCACACACAGCAGGACTATCGTAATCATCAATTATTTATCCTGTCTCCACAGTTTCAATTCAGCTCTCAGTGCACTAAATTCCGCGCTGATTACTTTTTTTATCTCCTCCAACGCGAATGCAAACGCCTCGTGCGGCGTCATTTCCATCCCTCCTGCGGGAGGTACTGCTTCTCTGGCTGCACGAACGGCCTTATCCTTCAGCAACTCCTTTTGCTTCTTGGATGCGATGGCAGGCTCCTCGCTTATATGCGTTTCTTCTCTTTCCGCCTTATCTTCTTTTGCCGCGAGGTCAACCGTGTGGACCCAATCCCAATATTTTTTAACTTCCTCACACAAGAGTTCATGTTTTTGCGCATCAGAAATATCTTTGGTCAATAATGCCTTTTCAAGATTATCGTAAACAGACATGAGTAGTTTTACAGAAACATAATGCGCATCCACGCCCTTTACCTTTATATACATCCCTAAAAAACGAAGTATCTTGAGAAATCCGAGAATAATTTTATCTTCTGGAAACAGGTCACTTAATTTATTCACCTCTTTATCGAATTTCTCCATCATCTGCTCGGTCACTTCCCATTCGATTGAAAGAACCGTGCTTTTCAAGTCTTTCAGGGGTGAATACATTATGGAAGTGGACGTAACTAATTCTCCAAAGAGTTGTTCAAACCGTTCAGCCTTGTCATCTTTTTCACCTGATAATGTGGTTTCCAAGGCACTCTCTTTCAGGCTTTTACGTTCTGAAAGATCACGAATGTCGGACTTTTTTGTATGTTCAGGCATGCCCTTATCCCCCACGATCTTTACGCTGCTCTCTTTTTTGCGATCGACAGTAATTTCTCCGGTTACGCCTCTACTTTCATCAATTTTAAAATCCTTTTTACCATCGCCTTTGGATACATAGGGAATGTTTGTATCGACGGTTGTTGCTTTCGGAGGATCAGCACCTTCTTTATGATCAGGCTGTTTTTCATACTCGCCAAAGATTGCATCAAGACGGTTTTCTACGCCTCGAATGAACGGGGTTTTATCCGGACCCTTTGCGTCACCGATTTTAGCATCCTTCGTACCAGCATCTTTACGTACTCCCGCACTGCCGGATTCTGCTGCTGCTTCTATCAGGGGATCAGCACCTTCTTCATGAACAGGTTTCTTTGTCTCCTCCCCAAAAATTGCATCAAGACGGTTTTGTATTCCACGAATGAATGGGGATGCTTTATCTGTCTCCATGTTTTACGCTCCTATTTCAATTCCTTTTCCAAAGAAGCCATCGTTACTGATATTATTTTTTTAAGAGTCATGATCACATTGTCACCTTCTACCGCGCTTGCTTCAAAGGATGGCACTCTCAAATCCTTATTAAGGTCTTTCTCCAGCGTTGATATATTCAACACAGGAATCCCCTGTTTGGCAAGATCTCTCTTATTGTACTGTAAGACCAAGGGTATTTCAAAGATGTTTTTTTTATAGAGGGTCAGGTTTTCCTGCAAATTATTGATTGAAGCGACATTCGCATTCCTGCGGTTTTCAGCTGAATCTGCGACAAATACGATACCATCAACGCCTTTCAGAACCAGTCTTCTGGTCGAATTATACTTCACTTGGCCGGGTACGGTATATAATTGTATCTTTACATCATACCCTTCTATTTTACCGATATCAAAGGGGAAAAAATCAAAGAAAAGTGTGCGGTCACCTTGTGTCTTAATAGTGACCATTTTTGAATTTATCTGTGTCCGACACTTATTGTAAACATACTCGAGATTGGTAGTTTTGCCACATTTACCGGGACCGTAATATACTATTTTGGCCTGTATCAACTTATCTTTAAGATTAATAAATGCCAAATTGTATTCCTCCTCACTATGACGCCTCTATGAAATCCGTCTATGGGGTATGATCCTGAACTCTCGCGCTATTGGGAGGAATCAACGACCAAGATGCCTATCAAATCACCAATAACTTTCGCAACTTTTAACCTCAGAAGCCCCAGGGTCATATCATTATTAAAAATAATAAATAAGAGAAAATCATCGCTGACCGAACTTAAATATATGTTTTCCTTCTGCCCTTTATGAAATAGAAGCGAGAACTCTTCTTCCCCCGCGATCTTCACCATACTGCGCATGGCGCTGAAGTTCGCCGCAGCGAGCGCTGCCAAAGAATATATATCGTGCCGGTCTACACCATCATCAACTGTTGTAATAACGTTACCGGCCGTATCAAGCAACATCGCCGTCTCTACGCCGATATCGATGAGCGTCGATTTCAGTGTATCATATATCTTGTCAAGCTGTTCCCCGTCCAGTGCTAAATGCATCTTTTTAAGCGCCATCCTTTCACGGCATCATAATAATTCCGCTTGTTTCACTGCATATTCTTTATTCTCCACGCAATCATTCCCAATAATGAGGAATTGATGTGATGATTCCTTTTCCTGACATCGAGGTTGGGGTATATACGCGTTTCCTATGGAACTTTTTACTGTGTCTGTCATTTATCATCGGATAGATTCCTGACAGAACCAATCCCGGTCTTGGATATTGTCATTGACTCTTCAAAAACCCTGATGACTTTCGGTACAATCACGTTTAAGAAAAGTCCCGGCTTTACTTTAACACTGTCAAATAGGACTCCCCACTGGCATTTATATTTGTCATGTGAAAAAGAAAAAAGCGCCTTGTCATGTTCAAGATCAAGAATATAATATCTCCCCAATGATTCAGATGAACCATTTTCCAGTACACTTCGAATAGTAGCCGTCATGCTATTAAAAAGGTCCACTGTTCCTGAATTTGAACGAAACCCAGCCAAAGCGCTTCCATCGGACATGGATAGTATCACCGCAGCAAGGAGGGCGTCTCCCATATTTCTCTTACATACTTCAATGCACTCTTTGAACTTCATTTCAAAATTGTTGGACGGGGTTGTCGTTTCATCGCTGTGTGCGTTTACGGCTTTAAATACTTCTTCATTATCCTGCACAATCTCTTCCGACGCTTTAAGGCGTTTTTCCCATTCTGCTTCATCCCTGCGCCTTGAACTCTCCATCAATAGCGACAAAAGACCTTTTTCTATCTTCCTTGCAACGCCATTCATATTTGCATTCGTATTAATATTGATCCTGGCTTCTTCCCAGGAAATCATTTCCATCACGGCTTCCTCACCCTCAAGATCACCACACTGAGCATTATAGAGATCGCCCTCAATAAAATAAAAAACGCCCCGCCTGTTTTCTTTGTGATGCACTTCCACGAGGCATGTTTGTTGATCCATCGAAATCAATTGTATGAAACTGCCCACTGATAAACCAATCATCGGAAAGCCCTGCACGTCATCCTCTGATACATACCTCGATTTTTAAATACGTTGATCTTGTATGCTACCATTTTTTACATCCAATTTCATGTTTTCATTTCTTTCTCTCTGATCCGCCTCAGCAATTACAATAATCACCATGTGGAGGCAAAGATCAATCGTCGCATGAAACGCCGCGGGCAAACAACATAACGATATTATGTCACTTATTTATACCGATTAATATCGGTTTGTGAGAATATTATCTTGAATCCAAAAAAATGGGCATAATACTCAGATTACTTGGTCTTTCTGTGTTAATTTGCAGGGAATTATAGGGAACGAGTTGTTTTATTTCAATAAGAAAGTAAAAATTATCTTTATATCATCTTATCTCAACGCCACGATAGTAATGCTTTAGGATATCATTATATGAATATCCTTCGCGGGCCATCATATATGCACCCCATTGACTCATACCTACACCATGGCCGTATCCCCTGCCTTCGAGATGGATTCTCTCTTCGTCGCCTACTATGGTGAAAAGAGTGCTCTTGATGAGAACGGGATCTATTTTAATCCTGAAGTCAGTACCCTTCAGGATAGACTCCCCGCCGCCATGGAATATTTTGATCTTTTGTATTCTGCCGGATGGGCTTACGTCGACAGGGACAAGCCTTGCAATTGAACCGATCTCAAATCCTTTGTGATTGAGAGAAGATCTGATTGTGTCGGTACTCAGGGACAGCGTCCATGAAGAATTAGGGGCTTTTATGCTATACTCATCTTGAACCGCCCTCAGATAGGGGATATCCGCATTCCATACCCTTTTTGCGTCTTCCGTCATGCCACCACTGTTTGCATGATAATACGTCAGCGCCAGTTGACCGTTATAGAGAATAACCATTCCTTTCGTCTCATCCACGGCCTGGTTTGACTCTTTCATTTCTGCCCCTGCTCCTCCATACACCTGGGATGTGGTTGACGCGATGACGTCATAGTCTTTGTTCTTGTTTTTCCCTTTTTGATAGAGAACGTATGTTCTTGCAGCAATCGCCTGAGCTTTCAGGGCTTCCGTATGCCATTGAGGGGACATTTCCTTTGGCACCACACCATAAAGATAGGCGTCCACATCCAGAATATTAATTACATCCATACCGCCGGCAGCACGCTTCTGGATCTTGAGGTTACCTCTGTATGAAGCGCCGTTTACACTAAGCATGTCACTTTTCGCCGTCATTATGAGCAGCCCGTTGTGGGACAGTTGTGTCCCGTTCAGTGTTATCATACCCTCTCCGATTTCAATGATCGCACTTTGATACTTGTTCAGGATGTCTTTTCCATCGGCATCTCTTATTTCCAATAAAGAGGTAGACTCCACACGGATCTGCCGCACACCGCTCATGATCAAGACTCTGACAGTTTCTCCCTTCGCTGTATGAAATGGATGTTTTTTTTCTGGAAGTGCAGGAGATGGCCCAGAACACATTATGATCATAAATTCTGCCGTCTCTTTACGCTCCCCACGGGGAAATTTTTTGAGGTATGTTTGGAATTGATTGAGCGCCTCTTTATAAAGGCGCTTTTCATAGAGGATCATTCCCGCATTCAACAAGGCATTTGCGGCATGTGTAGTGCTTCCGTACTTTTTTATCACAATGGCATATTTTTCCAGTGCCAGGTTGTGATTATTGAGAAAGTAGCTGTAAATATCTCCCCTCCTGAGTATGGCACCTGCTTTCATTTCGGGTCTGGACGAAAGGTCTGAAACATCCTGATAGGCCCCCAATGCTTCAAGATACTGCCCGTTTTTCAAGTACGCATCCGCCTCATACATGGCCTGTTTCTCGTTGTAGGCAAACCCATAGCCAACCGAACCCATGAATATCATGAACGTTATAATATACCGCAGTATTTGATTCGCGCGCATTGTGTAAAGCTCTTCTCCCATGCAGGTGATCGAGTAGGCGGGGGCCTCACGGCCCCAACCTCTCACACCACCGTACGTGCCGTTCGGCATACGGCGGTTCATGTAAGATTCTGTAAGCGTCGGTGCTCATCAAGAAGGCTCAAGAGCCCTTGTTGAGCTAACCACGTAACCGAAATTGCGAAATTCATATGGGATGCACCGGCATTCCACCATGGCCCCCTGCCATTATAGGCGGAGGTATAGGCTCTTGCTTTCCCTATCCCTCGTTCCCTCAGCTTCCTGGCTCTGGTGCGTGGATTCTTCCACTGACGCCACAGAATACCGCGCAGTTTCCGTCGCAGCCACTCATCCAATGCCTCAAACGCTCTTTTCACGCTTGATAGTCGAAAGTAGTTCACCCATCCCCGCAGATAGGGTGTCAGTTCCCCAATCACCCTCCTCAGGGATCGCCCTCGCCCTTTCCGCATAATCTCCCGGATGTGCGCCTTGGCTCTCTTTATCGAAGCCGCCGCCACTTTGAGCTTCGGGTATTTATGCCATGTCATCGAATACCCCAGAAACTTCCGCTCCCAGGGACGACCCACGGCGCTCTTTTCCTCGTTCACCCGCAACCGTAACCGTTTCTCAAGAAAACGGGTTATCGACTTCATTACCCGTTCCCCTGCCGCCTGACTTTTGACATAAATGTTACAGTCATCCGCATAGCGGCAAAAACGATGGCCCCTTCTCTCCAACTCCTTATCCAATTCATCCAAAAGAATGTTGGATAACAGCGGGGATAGCGGCCCACCTTGTGGCGTCCCTTCCTCCTGCACCCGGACTGCCCCTCCGACCATCACGCCAGAAATCAAATATCTCCCGATCAATCGGAGAAGCTGCTTGTCCCTCTCCCGCCTCGCCACCCGCGCCATAAGCACGTCGTGATTCACACGGTCAAAGAACTTTTCCAGATCAATATCCACTACAAAACGACAACCCGCCTCAACATGCTCGCGAGCTGCCTTTACCGCGTCATGGCTGCCCCGTCTGGGACGAAATCCATAACTGCTGTCGCTGAAGTAGGGATCGAATAGGGGGAATAATACCTGCAAGATCGCCTGCTGTATGAACCGATCCAGAACTGTGGGTATGCCCAGTGTCCGTGTCCCCTTCCCATCCGGCTTCGGTATCTCTACCCGCCTGACAGGCTGTGGAACGTATCTCCCACTGGTCAGCTCTTCCCGTATCCGTGGCCAACTCTCCTTAAGGTAAGGGGTCAGGGATTCTACGGTCATCCCGTCTATGCCCGGCGCCCCCTTATTGGTGATAACTCGCCTTAAGGCCCTTCTCAGGTTCTCACGATGCAGTACCTGCTCCATTCGCATCGTCTCTTCCGGTCGGGTGTTCTCCTTTGCCGCTGCAGACGTTTGACGCGCCCTCTCCTTCCTCTCACGGGTTCCGCCCGTTACCATCCGGGAGTCCTCAGGCTTCTCAACCTTTCTTTCTGCATCTCCCCCGTCCATCAAGGCTCCAGCACCCTTCCTCTCCTACACGTTCGGGCCTTCGCTCTCCTGCAGCAAAGCTACTATGCCCTCAGCTGACTTCTGCCCGCTCCTCCCCTTATCTCGCGATAACGGTAGCTCTTAATCGCAAGCCGGCAGACCTCCCCGGGTATTGCGCACACACCTTCACCCCATATACCTGTCGCATCTACTCCCACGCCTTCCGGATGACTATCGGGCTTTGAATCTTTTGGCCTTCTCGCCCAAACGTGGTTGCCTCATATGCACTTCGTGTTCCTCAGGCCAGGGTTTTGCCTTCCGCTTCCTTCAGACCCCGCCTCGCGGCGGTAGCCCTTGCGGTTCAGCTAACGGTTCCCGTCATCAGGGTCCATAGAGGACTTCCACCTCCAAGTGTGTGCGCCCTGCCGGGCGCACTAAATGGAAAGGGGCGTTGTAGAACGCCCCTTTCTCAAAAACAATGATGTCCTTTTGATTTCCTTACGGCATCGCGGGTGTTAACACACAACCAGCAGCAACAGTGCACGTATATTCAGCATGGGTGTTCGTAAGACCCCACGTTGCTGGACCGGTTATTGTTATAGTGTAAACATTAACATTAGTAAAAGCGACCGCACAGGTCGTATTCGCGCTTGGGAGATAGCCCGCACTTGCCAGACCCAATCCCGCTGTGGCTGAACAGTCCATAGCTGCCAAAGCCGGGTTATCGGCGATCAATGCTGCTGAAGCGGTCAGGGCATTTTTGGCGTCACTATTTAACGTCGCCGCCCAGCCTCTTTTTCTGTATGCTGCAAACTGCGGGATGGCGATTGCCGCCAGGATGCCGATGATGGCGATAACGATCATCAGCTCGATCAACGTAAAACCTTTCTGTCCTCTTTTTTTGTACATTGCACTAATCATGATTTTTTCTCCTTTCAATGTGTGTCTATTATATTTTTTAGAGCGATTAAACTTCCGTTTTTTGTGTATTCACTAATCTCCGCTCCCACCTCCTTTATTTTCTCACCTTCTATTTAAAAGAAAAACCGTTTTACATGAATTTTGTCATTTGTCTTGCAACTACCGTACCAAGTCAGCAGACAGGGCAAATATTACATGGAGAATCTTTCATTATCCCTTATATTATCAGACAGATAGATACTACATCCCTCCTTATTGGCGTTCCTGTCCTTTCTACTTTTCCCCACGTGAGACCAGCAATTTTCACCAACTGTCCGTCAATTTCACCTCTCATGACAAAATAATGACATCTCTGCATATCCCTTGCAGATTTCATGGAGAACAGGTTTTCCCATTTTCAATGGATTTTTCTTGTCTTGACACCCACCTGTCATTTTCATTATAGTGTCACCCGTACAATGCCCACACGGCGAGACACTTTATCATTTTTGATAAATATGGGAGGATACGTGTACGAAGTAACAATAACGCAATCGTTCTCCGCTGCCCACAACCTTAAAGAAATCGGCGGCGCCTGTGAAAAACTGCATGGCCATAATTTCATTGTCGAGGTATCCCTGTGTTCCCCCGCACTCAATAATGCAGGTATAGTGATTGATTTCAAGATTGTAAAGGAATGGATCGACGAGATACTGAGAACGTTTGATCATAAATATCTGAACGAACTTAGTGATTTCCATGATCAAAACCCATCCGCAGAGAACATTGCCAGATTTATTTACGACAGGGCTTCAGAAAAAGCAAAAATTCATCATCTTGGCGTGGCATGTGTGAGCGTATGGGAATCAGAGAATACGCGGGCTTCATACAGGGGTACTACTTCATGATCGACATTCAAAACCAGAAAGATACCAGGAATATAGATATACAGAAAGTCGGTGTGAAAGGGATCAAATACCCTATCGTCGTCCTGGACCGCGCCAACGGCACGCAGCATGTGAACGGCACGTTCAACATTTACGTCAATCTGCCTCATCACTTCAAGGGAACGCACATGAGCCGCTTTGTCGAAATCCTGAACGAATTCAAGGGGCAGATTAACATCAAAACCTTCCATAAGATCCTCCAGAAGATTAAGAGCAAACTGCATGCGGAATCGGCGCACATGGAAATTGAATTTCCCTACTTTATCGAGAAAACGGCTCCCGTTTCGGGGGCGAAAAGTCTCATGGAATACAGGTGCTCTTTCAGCGGACAACTTAATGGAAACAACACAGATTTTCTCGTTGGCGCAGTGGTACCGGTAACCACGGTCTGTCCCTGTTCCAAAGAAATAAGCAGGGTTGGCGCCCACAATCAAAGGAGCATGGTAACGGTGAAAGTCAGGTTCAGAAAATTTTTCTGGATCGAGGATCTTATCAGGCTGGTGGAAGACTCTTCAAGCGGAGAGGTATACTCTCTCTTAAAAAGGGTTGATGAAAAATTTGTGACCGAAAAGGCACACGAAAATCCGATGTTCGTGGAAGATGTGGTAAGGAATGTAGCGCAACAGCTGAACAGGGATGATAATTTCAGCTGGTACAGCGTGGAAGCCGAAAATTACGAAAGTATCCACAATCACAGTGCATACGCATATGTGGAGAAGGCTCGCGAGGGAGGATTGTAGATTGGCTATGGCAGCAAATAACGAGCGGACATTCTTTAATTTATACCATCATGGATTCATACGGGTGGCGGTGTGTGTGCCGGAAGTAAAGGTAGCCGACACGCTGTTTAACACTGCCCGCGCGATTCCTCTGGTGAAAGAGGCGGCCGAACACAACGCGGTTTTCGCTCTTTTTCCCGAACTCGGCATTACCGCCTACTCAAACGAAGATCTTTTTCATCAGGACGCCCTCTTAAAAAGTGTGAGCGACGCGCTCACGAAGATTCTTGAAGCCACGAAGGATCTGGATATTGTTTCCGTCATCGGTGCACCTCTCAGGGTTGATTTCCGGCTCTTTAACTGCGGCATAGTCATATACAAGGGCCGCATTCTCGGTATCGCAGTAAAATCTTATCTTCCCAATTACCGCGAATTCTACGAAAAACGCCAGTTCAGTCCGGCGGAAGACGCCCAGTCAAAGACAATCGACCTTTGCGGACAGGAAAATATCCCCTTCGGGGCGGATATCCTGTTTGAGGTAAAAAATATACAAAATTTTCAATTTTTTATTGAAATATG
>Ga0209668_10000591_pt1 | contig 14954 bp, 5 predicted proteins | sample FrelakmetPLP11PL_FD_187150 | JGI IMG/M metagenome (GOLD analysis project Ga0209668, IMG submission 187150) | Freshwater lake sediment microbial communities from the University of Notre Dame, USA, for methane emissions studies - PLP11 PL (SPAdes)... | ecosystem: Environmental > Aquatic >... | reverse complement strand
GGTGGTCAGCCCCGGTGCCACTGCGGCCGATGACACCGTTCAGATAGCCTATCTGCGCGGCTTGGCTGGTACCTATGCCCTGTGGCATGCCTATTCCTTTGACGGCGGCGCCAACTGGAACAAGCAGATGGTTGACAATACCAGCCGTCCCCGTTATCCTGGAGCCGTGGTGGGTGATAACGACGAGGGCAATGGCATCTACCGGCCCATTCAGATGGTCTATCACCGGCAGATCGAAAAAGTAATGTACTTCTGCCGCGAGGAAGGAAGCATCGGCGACGGATTGTACACCTCCTACCCGATATCCAACAGCACTGATGCCGACCTGTGGATCCCCTCCTTGAACCGGGGCAGCAGCTCCATGGCTATCGGTGCGTTTGACAACAGCGGCTTGGGCACCACCTGGGCCACCTTCTCCAACGATATGGGCACCACCTGGAATCCCAACCCGATGATCGAATATCCCATTTTCCAGGATTGGGCAATGGGTCCGATCATTCTGCACCACGTCAATCAGGAAAGCCTGATTGCCTTCATGCCGCTGCCCTTCGCCTCATTCGACCTCAGCAGCGATGCCAACCAGCCGGTCTACTGGCTGTCATCGGACAGCGGCGTGACCTTCAGCGGCCCCTATCCGATCGTTCCGGAGACCCTGCTTCCCCAGTTCGCCGGAGCCATCTGGTGGTATAACTACGACGCCATCATGGTGGACGGCGTTCCGCATCTTTCCTTCGACCTGGACGACTACGAAGGGCTTTTGGCCGGACCCAACGGCTCGGCCGTGTTCCATGCTACCCTAAATGTTCCCGGCGATTACAGCCAGGGCTGGAAGGTCACCAAGGTCAGCGACGTGGAAGATCCCTATACTGGTCTGGGAATGTATCCCGGAAGCTCCACCATCGGCTCCGATGCCTCCGGCAACCTGTACATCACCTACGTGGACATGGCCCATTCCACAGCCACCAGCGGCCTCCGGGTGACGGCCTCCACCGACGGCGGCGATCACTGGACCGTGCCTTACGTGGTGGTCCCCTACGACACCATGGGAACCTATGACATGTATCCCGCGGAAATGTCCCGCGAGGTCGGCAGCGCGGTGCACATCATCTCCTGCGAGTCGATCCAGACCCCGGACGCCGGCGGACTCGGCCCGCTGTACCATTACTCGGTCCCGGTCGCCGATATCATGGCCACCGGCATTGCCCCGCTGGTCAACACCCCGACTATCTACACCGTGGGCGTGCCGATGGGCGGAGACACCACCCTGGCCCCGGCCGGCGATACCCTGTATTTCTCCTGGAGCACCGGCTTCGGCTACGGCGGAACCTACGAAGCACAGGCCAGCCAGGACAGCACCTTTGCAACAGGAGTTGGCAAGTATATTATCAACGACAATGAATTCAGGTCTATTGGTATGCCAGCTACCGGTAAATGGTTCTGGAGGGTCAATGCTACTCTCGGTACCACCTCAGCCTGGAGCGACGTGTATACCTTTACCTATGGCGGGACAAGCATTGACTCCACCTTTGGCGTGACCGGCCAGCCGCAGGACAAGCCGTCCTGCAGCTTCGCTCTCAGCCAGTCCCGGCCCAACCCGGTCAAGGGGAATGCTGAGATCGCGTTCAACCTGCCCAAGTCAGGCAATTACTCGGTCACCATCTACAACATCGTCGGTCAGCCGGTCAGGGTACTGGAAGGCAAGGGCAATGCCGGCGTCAACAAGATCAGCTGGAACAGCTGCGACAACAACGGCCGCAAGGTTTCCAACGGTGTGTATCTGTACACCTTGAAGGCCCTGGGCAACACCGCCACCAAGAAGTTAGTGGTGGTCAGGTAAGTTCGTTAAATAGCGGCTCAATCTTTCAGTCAAGATATGGTGGGGTTTTAAAAACCCCACCATATCGGTACCTTAACCGGCCCCGCAAAGGCAACCCCCGGAAAAACTAAAATCGAATGCAATTGCTTTTTTGGAATGAAAACACATTTCGAAAAAGATTACATAAGGTCCTGTTATGAAATTAAAGAAAGATAAACAAATATTATTTAAGGAGGGAAAAGGAACCATGAAGGTGAAATCCTTAAAAGTCCTGTTGTCGGTAATGATGGTTTCATTGATCGTCAGCGGCGTAGCGCTGGGCGGCACTACGGGGAAAATTTCCGGCGTGGTAGTGGACGCTGAGACCAAAGAGCCCCTGCCCGGGGCTGTGATCACGATATTGGGCACCCCCATGGGCGCCAATACCGACATTGACGGAAGATACTCCATCATCAATATCGCCGTCGGCACCTATTCGGTCAAGGCCAACATGATGGGATACGAACCACAGACGATAACCGGTTTAAAGGCCATCATGGACCTGACCACCACGGTGAACTTCAGGCTGAAACCCACCATCATAGAGATGGAAGGCACGGTGGTCACCGGACAGAGGGACGCCATGCAGGTCCGGGCTGATGCCACCAGCACCACCAAAACAGTATCCACCAAGGAAATTGAGAACATGGCCGGCGTCCGCAGCTACGCCGACGTGGTATCCAAGCAGTCGGGCGTGGTCAGTTCTGAGGGCGGAAGCTCCGGATCCACCAGCGGCGCGCATATCCGCGGCGGCCGCTCGAACGAGATAGCCTATTTTGTGGACGGGCTTTCCACCCAGGACCAGGTCACCGGGGGAAGCGGAGCTCAGATTAACACCAACGCCATCCAGGAGGTCATGGTCATCACCGGGGGGTTCAATGCCGAATACGGTCAGGCCATGTCAGGCGTGGTCAACGTGGTCACCAAGAGCGGCAGCACCAAGCACGAGGGCATGCTCAGGTACACCACCAACGGTATCCTGCCAAAAGATGAAATGCTCAACCGGGGATACAACGGGATGGAGGCCAATATCGGCGGCCCGGTTCCGCTGCTCAAAACCTTCAAATATTTTGTTTCAGGCGAGCTGAACCGTTATGAATATGACAGGGAAATGTACTTTTACCCCAACACCCAGCGCGAATTCTATTCCGGCCAGGCCAAGCTGACCATGGACAGAAGCTTCTTTAAGGTGACCCTGGGAGGGTTTTTGTCCAGGACCCAGCGGGGGCGCAACGAAGGCTGGTCGATCAATCATGATTTTGATTATAACAGCGCACACAAGCGCTCCACCCTGCAAAAGAGCGAGCAGTTGCAGGCCACAGTAACCCATATGCTCAGCAAGGATGCTTTTTACACTGCCAACCTGGCTTATTTCAGCACCAAAACCGAAACCGGCGTGCGGAAGTATAATAAGGAAGGCTACGAGGGCTGGTTCTCCGACTACGAGTTCAAGGAGCCTTATGCCCGGAAATTTTTCACCAACCCCAACAGCCCGTTGTACAACGGTGATACCACGGATGGCTATGATACATATTACTTCAGCGACCCGACTCTGAACCCCTATGGCGTAACCGGGTTCTTTGTGGGAGGGGACTTCCCATTTCCCTCTGAGCGCCAGTCGGAATATGCTTTAGGTAAAATTGATTTTACTTCTCAGCTTAACAAGATGCATCAGTTGAAGGCCGGAGCCGAGACCAAATTCAATACGGTAAAGCTTCGCACCGTCAGCTATCCCGCCAGCAGCGACATCAATCCTGACGGGTCCATTTACTATCTTTATGCCCCGGATGACTATACGTATTACCCGTTCCAGGCCAATGCCTACATCCAGGACAAAATGGAGTTCAAGGGAATGATTGTGAATGCCGGCGTCCGGATGGATCTGCTGTCCGCCCACGCCAAACGTCCGGTTGATTATGAGGTATTGACCCCAATGGATCCGTTGGATCCAACCGCGGCACATATCGAATTCATTCCTTCCGAGGCCAAGTACAAGATATCCCCCCGGTTGGGAATCTCCTTCCCCATCTCCGAAAAGACAGCATTCCGGTTCTCCTACGGACATTTCTTCCAAAGCCCCGATCTGCAATACCTGTATGCCGACATCAACAACACAGCTTTGGGGACTGCCACCAGGTTGGGCAACCCCGACCTGAACGCTCAGCAGACGGTGGCTTTCGAGATCGGGTTGCAGCATCAGTTCTCACAGTCATTTTTACTGAACCTGACCTCATATTACAAGGACATCTACCACCTGCTGGGCCAGGAGAAAATTGTTTCCTCCAAGGCCAATTATTACCTGTATAAGGATACCGAATACGGGAACGTAAAAGGGGCAGAAATCCAGATGAACCTGCAGCTTACCCGGATGATATCGGGCAACGCCTCGTACGGACTTTCGGTGGCCCGGGGAAGCAGTTCCTATGTGGGCGAACTTTCAAATTACCAGTATTACTCGGGCACCGATTGGGTTCCGGTGCAGGATTATTATCTGGAGTTTGACCAAAGACATAACATCATGGCGGATCTTTCCCTGAACACCGAAAAAGGCGACGGTCCCAAATTGTTCGGCTTCAAACCCCTGGAAAATTTCAGCGCCAACATCTCCACCAATCTGGCCAGCGGTCTGCCATACACTAAAACCACAGCCAGAGGAGTAAAGCTTGAGGTCACCAATAGCTCCCGCCTGCCTTGGACCTTCAGCACCAACCTGCGTCTAAGCCGGTCATTTGCCGTGTGGCGCATGAATTACAACTTGGTGGCGGAGGTTGAGAATTTGTTTGACAATAAAAATGTCAATACCGTCTATTCCAACACCGGAGACCCGATCGATAACGGAGCCACGGAGGACGAGCTTTGGAAAGTCTATGGAACACCAATACCTCGATATCTAAATCTAAATAGCGATCCACGTTATCCAAATCCGCTTTATAATTACCGGGCCGATTTGAACCATGACGACTATGTTTCGCCCGAGGAACATTTTTATGCGGCGCTCAAATCCAACGAGGAGCTTTCCAAGCATGGCGCAAACGGGTTCCCCTATGGTATCGGGAGGGAAATGCGGCTCTTCATCAGCGTAAATTTTTAAACGACCAAAGGCAACGTTGTAACAAAATACTTTAGGAGGTTAACGGCAAATATGAAAACCCTATTGAATCGCGCCCTGGGCCTAAGCGTGCTGCTTGTCGCAGTATGCATCTTGGCGGCTGGCGGAGCCTATGCCCTGCCCTCGGTCGCAAACGATCAACAGACTTCCGGGAAGGTTTACGACTGGAAGGGGTTGTACCAGAACAACGTCATGAGCAGCATAACCAACTTCGGACAGCTGAGCCAGGTCCAGGGAGGAAGCACTGCCTTTACCCTTTGGCCCGCCCCGGCCCGGGATGCGGACAACAACCCCATGGCCCCCCTCATGAATTATGTTTTCGGGTGGGGTTTATGGGTGGGAGGAAAGGTCCAGACCACCAGAAGCATGCCGGGAATAACCATGGACACTTTGGTGACCCAGGGTTATAACCCCAGCAATTCCAAGTATGAATATACCCCGGGTGCAGTGGTGAACGGTGTACCGGTAAGCCCCACTTCGTCCGCAGCCAAGATTTATTCCTCTTTGGCGCCTGGCTGGGCCGACAAGGACGGAAACGACACCGTTCGCTCGGTCGAAGACACTTGGTGCCAATACAACGACTTTAATATCAGCAACCATTTAACCGGCCGGCCCCTAAAAATTCAGGTCACCCAGATCACCTACCAGTGGAATTACCCCACCAACACAGACATCATATTCTTTACCTTCAAGGTAAAGAATGCCGGCCCCGACACCATCTTTGATGCTTACCTGGCCCCGACCACCGACTGCGACATAGGGGGCGAGGCGGATCCCAGCCCCAACGACGTCTGCTACTGGGATTCCACCACCAACATGGGTTACCAGTACAACAGCACCAACAGCGAAGAAGGTTGGAACAGGCAGCCTGGCTGCGTAGGGTTTATGTTCTTGGAAAGCCCCATTGCCAATCAGCCGATTTTATCACCGAACGGAGATTTTAGCCGTAATGTCGGCGACACCATCGGTCTGTTTGCCTTCAAGGTTTTCAACCGGAACATCGACCCGCCGACCGATATAGAACAATATCAGGAAATGGCTGGTTATGACTATCAAACCGGGATATACCGGAGACTGGACCCCAAGCCTGCCCCCAGCGACCAGCGCTTTATGGAGTCCACCGGACCCATAAAATTAGCCCCCGGAGCTGAAGCCCAAACCATCGTGGCGATGATCCTTGCGGATTTTAACCATGCCGCCTACGCTGCTCTCCAACCCGATTCCGTAAGCATTGCCGCTCTCAGGGCCAAGGCTAAAACCGCCAAGCTGATTTATGAAAATGGGTGGTTGCTGCCTGGCCCGCCCAAAGCTCCGGGACTGACCCTGGTAGCCGGCAACAAAAAAGCGCTGATCAGCTGGGACAAGAGCTCGTGGGCCATGCCCGACGACAGCTTGCAGGCATTCGACGCCGGACTTAAGTATTACAGGCTGGTGGTGGCCAAAGATACATTGGACGCCAGCAAGTTTGACCCCAATTACCGCAAATATAGCTTTGAGGGATATAAACTGTATAAGAGTCTTGACGGATCAGCCTGGCAGTTGGTGGCTCAATGGGATAAGTCCAACCGGTATAAGGTCACCCCGCAAGGGCTGGAGATAACCGGGCCGGACACTTTATTCACCGGATTGACCAATTACTACCAGTACAATCCAGTGTATATTGCCAACAATGTCACCACGGTTATGGCGAACGAACAGGGCATAGACCCCGCCTTTGCCACCAACGCCGACAATGCCGGGTTAAGCTATTCCTATGAGGATAATAGTTTGACCAATGGGAACACATATTATTACTCGGTGACGGCTTACGGCATAAACTTCAATTCCATCAAGTTCACGGATTCATTAAATGTCACTTCCATCATAGACAAAACCCCGCAATATTTTGAAACCTCCATCAATTCCAACTCAAAGCCGGTGATACCGCGCACCGATCCGGCCGATTATGTGCCTTCTTCGTGGATGATCACGGCCAACAGAGGATTGTCTTACAATAAGAGCCTGTTTGTTGTGCCTACGTTGGATGCGCCTAAGAAGGTAATAGCAGCTTCCTACAAACAGGTTTTCGGCCCGGTTACCCGCGGGGTAAGGGGAAGCAATAATTGGTACATACCAAACATATCCTATAAGGTGCTGGATGCGAATGATTCTACCATTCTTCCTTTAACGACCGTAAGTCTGACTTATGATTCTGTTTTGGGATGGATAAAGCCGGCATTTTTATATTCGCCAACCGACAACTTTATCACGGTCAATAACCAGGTGGCCAATGTCTATCCAGTCTCGTTCGGGGTCTCCAAGGTTGAACCTTGGTATCGCGGCACGGACACCGCATATTGCCTGGTCAATCCCACCCCTGATTGGAGATGGGCCTTTAGGACTTCAGTGCTGAAGATCACCTGGCATGTCATCAGGGGCGGCGGCGATACCCTGGTCAGCAATGACACTTTAAGCTGCGAAGTCTGGGATGAAACGAACAATGTCCAGATCCAATCCGATACCCTAGCCCTAGATAATATCACCACCAGCGGTTGGAATTTCGGGGCTACTGCGGGCGGAGCCGGGCGGACCATCATGAATGCGACCTCAAGCAATTCCCGCAAATGGATGAACGTCTGCGGCCTGAAGCTTTTCTTCAACAATCCAACCAGAACTGCAGTGGGTTTGAACATGACCTGGGCCACCCATCCGGCCGAGGGCGAGGTCTGGAGGATCTATCCCTTCGGTGTCACGGTTCCCTCCGAAGGTGAATACCAGGTGATTTCAGTAAGTTCATTCTCATGGGCCACAACGGTTGACTGGGCCCGGGTCAAGGTCGTGCCCAATCCATACATGGTACGGAATGCCTGGGAAAAATCCAATGAGCGCTCAAAATTACAATTCATCAATCTGCCGGCCAAATGTACCATCAAGATATTCACCATAGCAGGCAACCTGATAAAAGTAATTGAGCATGAAAATGACAGCCAGGAGACCCAGGGCGGGACGGCTTGGTGGGATCCAATGCTGACCATGAATAACCAGAACATTGCCAGCGGCGTTTATATCTATCATATAAATTCCCCCGGGATAGGAACCCATGTCGGCAAGTTCGCGGTCATCAAGTAATTATTTTACCGAGGGATTTACAGCGTCGCCGGACTTGCTGGAAATCCGGCGGCGCCAAGTACCCTGGAACGAAAAACAACAACGCGATATATTTGGAGGGATTGAGGAAAATGTTAAAAAAGAAAAAAATAGCAGCGATGCTGGCCATTCTGCTCCTGGCCGGAGTGGCGCATGCTGTCACTTTTTCCAAAGTGGGCATGGCGGGGGCCCAATTCCTTAAAATTGCAGCCGGCGCCAGGGCAGTAGGCATGGCCGAGGCCTTTTCGGCCGTAGTGGATGATGCCACTGCAATATATTGGAATCCTGCCGCTCTGGCAAAGCTGAAACAGCAGGAAATATCATTTACCCATAATAATTGGCTGGCCGGGACCAAGCATGAGTTTATCAGTTATTGTGTTCCGTTGGGCAGTGCCGGCAACATTGGTTTCGATGTCACCGTACTGAACATCGGGGAAATGGAAGTGACAAACGAGGCTTATCCCGATGGCACCGGAGAAATATTCAACTGCTATGACTGGCAGTTTTCGGTGGGGTATGGCAGGAACCTTACGGATAAGGTAGCTTTTGGAATAGTGGGCAAGTACATACAGCAAACCATATGGGACATCAAGGCCAGCGCCGTAGCGATGGATCTGGGAATCAATGCCCAAACCGGCTTCAGAAGCCTCCGTCTGGCCGCAGTAATGACCAATTTTGGCAGTGATATCATTTTTAGCGGAGGCCACTTGGATAGGGACGCAGTGTGGAACGATTTGCCGGCAACCGAAACCACCGTCCAGCGGGTAGCCATCCTTGCCCATGCTTCATCGCTGCCGCTGAGCTACAGGTTGGGCGGCGCCTATGATTTCATTGACGGACCCAACCACAAACTGACAACCGCGATAGATTATGTCCACCCCAATGACGGCAGTGAAAAACAAAATATCGGGGCAGAATATTCCTTTAATAAAATGTTTTTTGTCAGAACCGGTGTAAGAATAGACATAGACGCCAGGGAAGACGATAACGCTTACAGCCCCACCTTTGGGTTTGGCGTTCATTACGGGTTTGGCATGATAAAAACCAAAATAGATTATGCTTATGCGGACTACGGTTCATTAGAGGCAGCACACCGCCTCGCCCTTGCCCTGGTATTCTAGGGCAAGGATTCTCAACTGGGGTGAATTATCCCGTATTATTGCTATTAGCCCGGCTATATGAATTTCCGGCGACCGGTTGCAACGGCCAACATTGTGTCTGTTAGGCGGTTCATGAAGAGAATTATAATAACCGTCCTGGCTCTTTTGTTCCTTGAAATTACAGCTGAAGCCCAGCAATGGACGATAATGCTGTATTTTATGTCCCATAACGGCCTTTATTCGTTTGCTTTGGAGGATCTGACAGAACTGCAAAAAACCCAGGACACACCGGGAATAAACTTCATTGTTCAGATAGATTCATATCAGGGGGCAAGGCGGTATAAGGCGGACAGGCAGGGACTTCATTTGCTTGCTTTTTTGGGGGACGTAAACAGCGGTAGTTCCGAAGCTTTAAGGAATTTCGGTATTTGGGCGGCAGAAAGATATCCCTCAAAATACAACGCTTTGGTACTATGGGATCATGGGGACGGCTGGAGTAAAGGAGGGAAATATATCGGGTATGATGAGCAGAACTTGGATTATCTGTCAGTTTCCCAGGGCGAGCTTAAAGAAGCGGTCAGAGACATCGTTGTAAAACTTGGAAAGCCCTTGGATATAATAGCCATGGATGCCTGCGGGATGCAGATGGCTGAAGTATTGATGGAGTTCCAGGGACTTAGCCGGTTTGCAGTGGGTTCCCAAGCCATGTTCCCGTTAAGTGGGTTGCCGTACGACATGGTTTTTAAAGACATCGGAGATCTTTCCCCCGAAAACCTAGCCATCCAGATAGTCAATTCCTGCCGGGTGGAATATTCGTCAGATCCCGGGGTGACCTTTTCGGCTGTTGATGTGGATAAACTTACGGCTTGGTCGGAGGAATGCGGATCATTTGTAAACGAAGTCTCCCGCTCAGGCATTGCCGGAACCATAGATGCTCAATCCATGGCAGATTCAGTCCAAAGATATTCTCCCTTTGACAGTTATGACTTGTTCGATGTTCTAAGTTATTTTTCAGACCACATCGGCGGCGCGCTTTCGGATCGGGCAATAGTTCTAAAAAATTCCTTATTGGAATGCATTATAGCGGAGTTTCATAATTACGGTGGATATCAAAAGTCAAAAGGTTTGTCGGTATGGCTTTCAGCTTCGGATTACGGTCTTAAGAGCAGGATTGATGATTACTGGCGTTTAAACTGGACCAAACGGAGTGATTGGGATGTTTTTTTGTGCAGCATTATAGGAATCCCTGATGTGTCGACGCCTATGGTTCAGGGGCTGGTTGTGAATCAAACAGAGAATAACGGACGCAGAATAAGCTGGAAAGCCGGCTATGATCAAAGCCGGATTGCCACCTACCAGGCAAGAAGGATCCAACAAACAGGATGTTCTTTTTTCGATAATGGTGAATTTACCGAACCAAAGCAGTTTATTCTAAGCGGTTTCAGCTTGTCCGGTTTCAATTCCGGCTATCTCTCTGATCATGCTTATTACTCAACCAACGGAATCATCACAACTGCAACGCCTATAGACGTAGAAAGCAATAGCGGGATCGGTTGGATGATGAAGGCACAGCGGGGATATTGTTACCTGCAAGTTTCCATCGATACTTTACAGGGTTGGGATACGTTGGCACGGTATACCGGTTATTTCGATACAACATGGAAATATTATTACTGTGAGTTGCCCCCAGGTTTGAACTGGGTACGATGGTCTTGGAGCACAGAGTGGTTGGGTTGGGCCTATCTTGACGACATAAATGTTCCCATTTACTCAAAAGATAGCACGGTTATTGCTCAAACCACGGATACCTTTTTAACTGTAACCCAGCAATTACAGCCTGTTTCGGAGTATCAGGTTCGGGCCATAGACGGCAAAGGAAACCCCAGTTATTGGAGCCGGCCGGTTACTGTAAATACGGGAAAAACCGTAAAAAATCTGTTATGGCCAAATCCGAGTTCAGGGCAAGTAAACTGGTTGGTGAGCGATAAGATTTTAACCCCACCAGAGTTAACGGTCTATAATTTATTGGGGCAAAAAGTAGCGACTCCCAGCATGGTAGACAGGGAGTATCTCTCAGCAGATGGGTCATACAGTTATCATTTCAAATGGGATGCGAAAGAAAGAACTTCAATCAGCGTTTCCGGCGGAGTATATATATATAAAATCAGCACATCAGGGGCGTCATTTTTCGGGCGTTTTATCCTTTTAAAGTGAGTAACGACAGTATAATAAAAATAAATATTAAACCCTAACTAATGAGGAGGTTATCATGCGGGGTCATCAGCGTCTACTCATGCTTATATGTATTTGTGCATTGACAGTTGTAATGCATGGGTGCTCTAAAAGGGAAATGGCCACAAGCGTATTAGAAACAGACTATTCTCCGGCAGCAGTTGCGGCCTATCCTGGTCCCAATTCCGTTACCGTCAAATGGACTCCAAACACCGAAGCTGAATCAAACACCGGTTTCGGCGGTTATTATGTTTATTGCACCACTCGGACAGGTGGTTTTGCGGGCTTGGATCCAGATAGTTTGATTGATTATCAAATTGCAGGAGGGCTGACAGGCACCGACTCTTGCTCATTTGACAGATTGAAGTCGGGAGAAGTATTATATAGGGGAACGGTTTATTATGTGGCTGTTAGATCTATGATCGACGGCGCGCTCACCGGAAGCAGCCCAACGGCTATGACCTCACCCAGGCCAGCAGGGACTTTGACCATATATGCATATGTGACAGGTGATTCGACATACTGCATGATGAACTTTAATACTACCACTGGTTTAGCCAGTAAATTTAAGACTTTAAACCGGGTGTATGTTGACTCTATCGAAGACAGCACGGCGTCCCCGGTAAGCATAACGGTTAATTCTTATGGCGATTTCGGACTGGCCTATAACCCCCCCCGTTATATAATAATTAACTGGGCAGGAGCCCCTGTCAAGGATACCACAATAGTGCGCCGCCACACCGGTGTTGGTCTGGTAAGCGATACCACTACGGCCCTAGCAGTGGATTTGATTGCACAATTATCCGCTGGGGGAGCCGAGGTTAAAATGCTCAGCCCTAAGTCAAAGGAAATTACTATGCAAGATAAATGGCTGTGGGCCTACAAAGGACGAGGCACCTTGATTCAGGACCTTCCCGGAGGTTGGAGTGCCACCACCCCCAGTCTTGCCACAGATGCCCGTTCGGTAAGTTTAGTGGTTGGCAATGCCTATCAGATAAAAACCGGTTACAATTATTATGCCAAGATCGTGGTTGATAGTTTATACGATGTAGTCACGGCTCCCGTTGGCGTTACGACCAAAAAGATCGTATTGCGATATGCCTATCAGACAGCACGGGATCCTTACGATGCCACGGTAGGTCTCGACAACTTCTAAACAAGTTACTTTTCCTGGTTATGTATTAAGGTCTTGGCTGTTAAGGTCAAGACCTTAATATTTATGGGATGGGTTGCGGATATTCGATCAACCGATTTTCTAAATCAAACAATTCCGGAAATTACAATCGGGGTAAATAATAACTGCGGACAAGGTTATTGAATTTATCGAATATCAAGGTGTATCTAAATACAGTGGTTCGGCTACCTGAATTATGAGTATTGAGAATAGCCCGGGATATGAGTATGTTTTTTGTTGACGATATTAGCCGTTATTTGGTAAACTTACAAGTTGGGGCATAAACCATGCCCATCGTTACGTCTTTATAAACTGCTGGAAAAATAAAATGTATCTTTCACGGCTGGAAATATTCGGATTCAAATCATTCCCCCAAAAGATCACGATTGAAGCGGGATCGGGGGTCACTGCCATCGTGGGGCCCAACGGCTGCGGCAAGACCAATGTGGTGGACGCCATCCGCTGGTGTCTGGGCGAGCAAAGCACCAAGACCCTGCGCTCGGAGAAGATGGAGGATGTCATCTTCAACGGGACCAAGGGCGAGAAGCCGCTTTCCATGGCCGAGGTCAGCCTGATCTTCTCCAACGAGGACGGGCAGCTGGCGGTGGAATACAACGAGGTCTCGATAACCAGGAGGCTGTTCCGCTCCGGCGAAAGCGAATACCTGATGAACAACCGCACCTGCCGGCTGAAGGACATCACCGACCTGTTTTTGAACACCGGACTGGGAGCCGACAGCTACTCGATGATAGAGCCAAGGATGATCGAGACCATCCTGTCGGAGGACCGCACCACCCGCCGCAGCCTGTTCGAAGAGGCGGCCGGGGTGGCCAAGTACCGCCAGCAGAAAAAGACGGCCGAGCGCCGGCTGGAATCTACCAACGAGGACCTGCTGCGCCTCCAGGATATAGTGGAGGAAGTGGAGAAAAAACTGCGGTCGCTAAAACGCCAATCCAGCAAGGCCAAGGTCTACGACCGTTTCCTGCAGGACCTGAAGGAACTGGACCTGAAACTGGCGGCCTGGGACCACCTGCGGCTGAGCCGGGAACAGGAAAAAATGACCGCCCAGGTCAAGGTATTGCAGCAACGGCGGGGCGAAATGCAGCAGCAGCTGGACGAGCAGGAACATTCCATCGGCCGGGCCCGGGAATGCCTGGAGCAGAACGAAGAACAGATCACCGAGGTCCAGAACCGGATCGGGCTGGTTTCGGAAGAGATCCAGAAAATTGAGAACCGGCTGGCGGTGATCCGGGAAAGGCGGTCCGGGCTGGAACAGGCCATGCAGCGCCGGGAGGGCGAGATCAAGACCCTGCTGTCGGCCATTAACCGGCTGGAGGCCCGTTCCAAGGAACATCAAAGCACCCAGGAGCAGACCTCCGTCTCCCTGGCTTCCATGACCGAGCAGGCCAAGGGCCGGGAGGCCGAACTGCTGCGGCTGGAGTCCAGCCTGACCTCGGCCAAGCTGGCCCTGGGCGAGGCCCGCCACGAGCTGATGGAGGCCCTTAAAAAGGAGTCCGAGGGCAAGGAGCAGATCGCCATACTGTTAAGCCGCCAGGAAAGCGCCACCAGGGAATCGGCCAAGTTATCTGATGAACAGAAAGCCCTGCAGCAGGAGATAGAGCAAAGGGCCCAAAAACTTTCGGGGCTGATAGAACAGGTGGCGGTGGAGCGCAAGGCTCTGGAAGTGCTGGCCGAGGAAAGAAGCCGCCTGAGGTTTAAGTCCAAGGAGGCCCAGGACGAACTGCTGTTGTTGAACAACCAGTTGGCCCAGAACGGCTCCTTCCTTTCGGGTCTGGAGAAGGAGCAGGAGCTGCTGGCCGGCCTTAATAAGCGCTATGAAGGCTATGGCCAGGGGGCCCAGCACCTGTTGTCGCAAAAGAATGAACTGGGCGCAGAGATATACCCCCTGGCTGAACTGATACAGGTGGAGCCGGGCTACCAGCAGGCCATAGAGTCCGCCCTGGGCGAAAAACTGCAGTGGCTGGTGGTTCCCGATCTCCAGGCCGTGAAACGGGCCGGGCAAATGCTTAAGGATGCCAAGGCCGGCAAGGCCACCCTGCTCCCGGCCGCCTCCTTTGCGGCCGGCTCCGGGTCCAATACGGAGAAAATATCAGGAACCAGGGGCTGGGCCGCCGATTTTATAAAATGCCCTACCCAATACCTTCCCCTGATCGCCGGCTTGCTGGATAAGACCGCCATAGTGGACAATGATACGGATATTTTCACATTGGGCCGGGAAAACCCCGGGCTGACCCTGGTAAGCCTGGAGGGGGAGAAGCTGGACCGGACCGGAGCCTTATACACCGGCGGTATGCCCCAGGGACAATTCGGGCTGCTGGAAAGGAACCAGCGGATAGA
>Ga0209668_10000589_pt1 | contig 14980 bp, 15 predicted proteins | sample FrelakmetPLP11PL_FD_187150 | JGI IMG/M metagenome (GOLD analysis project Ga0209668, IMG submission 187150) | Freshwater lake sediment microbial communities from the University of Notre Dame, USA, for methane emissions studies - PLP11 PL (SPAdes)... | ecosystem: Environmental > Aquatic >... | reverse complement strand
TCCCTGAGCTGGTACGGGTTGCTGATTTAGAGCGGGCAGGCATAGTCGTTGTTTCGGTTGACCGCGACGCGCCAATGCCGGGGCCGGACGACATGGTGGATACCAAAGGGTGGCTGCGGCCGCGGCTCTGGGGCGCTCGTCCGACTTTGCCGGTGACGGCTGCAGAAAAGAACCTGTGGCATGCGCTGCCCCAAGAAAAACGCAGGGACAAAAACAAACAGGAGGAATAGCAATGGCAGCAAAAATATTTTACCGGGAACGGGTGAAAGTCGGCGAAGGTGACAGGCAGCCCCGATTTAAACTGGTTGCCATTGCAGGCGTTGAGATGAAACTCTACGGCAAGCATTTACGCAAGAGCGAACTTAAGCAGATTGCAGAGGCAATCGGCGCTGAACTGGTTTTGCTTAAGGGCGGAGAAAAACAAGCGAAAGCGGATGAAGTCGTGTCGGTGTATGATTGAGCCAGCGCCGGCAGCGTATTGTTTGAACTGATTCTTTAGATTTGATTATAACCCATTTATTGTGAGACATAATCTATGGCACTGCTACGGGACCGTGATGGTCGTCGTTTACATGTAAAAAGCAAACTGATGGGGGAAAGCCTGGTCAGCAGGAATCTCATCGAAACCCTTGAAATAGCGCCGCAGCAGCGGCTGTTCCCGGATGTAACGATTTTAAAGATCGGCGGGCAGTCCATCTGTGATCGCGGGAAAAAGGCGCTGCCCGGTGTCATCAGGGAAATAGCAGCAAACAAGAAAAAGCACAAGATGCTGCTGGTGACCGGCGGCGGGACACGCAGCCGCCACATCTATGCCATAGGATTAGAGCTCGGCATGCCCACCGGGGTCATCGCCAAGTTCGGCAGCTCCATCTCTGAACAGAACGCGCTCCTGGTTTCCATGCTTCTTTCCCCAAACGGCGGGATTAAAATCGGCCATGACGAAATTGTTAAACTCCCCATATACTTTGCTCAAGGGTGCATTCCGGTCATGCACGGCATGCCGCCCTATGATTATTTTGCCATCCCTCCCGCGAAAGGCCGGATTCCCATTCACCGGACCGACGTGGGCACCATTATTCTCGCCGACCTGATCGGCGCCAAAAACTGCATCTTTATTAAAGATGAAAAAGGGCTGTACACGGATGACCCCAAGAAAAACCCTAAAGCTGCGTTTATTCCCCGGATCGGGGTAAAAGAGCTTTTAAAAAAAGATCTGGACGATCTCATCATAGAGCGGCCCTGCCTTGAAATTTTACAGAACAGTGAAGTTATAAAACAGATTCAAATCATTAACGGTCTTGAGAAAGGAGCCATAACAAAAGCTCTCAACGGAAAACCAATAGGAACCATTATCTATAAAGATTAAGGAAATAAGCTGGCACCACAGTGTTGCCGGCGTTTATCTCCGAATCACTTTTTCTAAAGCCTTAGTTGCCATGAAGGGTGGTCAAAGGGTTGCACTTGAAAAGGTGCGGCCTCCCGTGTTCGGAAAGGGGATAGTACGAACGGTGCTGCTATAAGAACCGCTATCCTCTGGATACCGGTTCTTTTTTTAACCAGTGAACGGGATGGTCCGCATAGTCTGATAATTACCCGCAATATAAATCCGTTATCGAGGTACAGGATGAAAAAGAAAACAAATAGCTTCCTCTTAACCATGGCAATGCTTTTCGCGGCTCTTATTTTTGCGCCCGCAGCACGTGCCCAGGACCTGCATGCATCGGCGAGCATGAACTCTGAAATTACTGTTTTGACGTCAGGCCATTCCGCGCCGATTACCTTTGAGCTTTCTAATCTGCTCTGGGATGACATTTATGCATTCCACACCTCATATTTTATGACCATCGGCGCAGGCACCCTGAGCGTGAGAATTGCCAGCGCGGCAGCAGTGGGAGAATATTCAAATGTCATATACGCTGCTACCGGCTTGCTCGGCACCACTCCCTGCTTCGGCTACGCCTATACCGGTGAAACCCTGAGCCTCAGCACGGAAATGCCTGAATTCGGCATCGGGGTGCTGGTCACGGCAATCATTACCACCATCGGCGACCCGAACTTCCCGGTCGTCATGGGCATGATAGTTTCCCTGACTTAGCAGGCTGTTGAAAAACACCCATCTGCTACGTTGCGCTCATCCTTCGTCATTGCGACGTACTGGAAAGTACGACTCATTCCTCAGGATTTCGCGCGCCTTGCATCTGGATGTTTTTGACCAGCCTGGGGGAAAACTATTTTTTCAACAACCGGATAGCGGGTAAATATCGGCCGCCCGCTGCATACGGGATATATGTATGCTGGAATATGACGCAGCAAAAGATACGGCATACCGTAGGAGCAATCAGCAGAGCCTGACGTTTTATATAGCAGTATCAATAGCGCTGCATGCGGTGATTGCCGCGCTTTTCCTGCCCTGGGCGCTGCGGCACAGCAGCCGTGAAGAAATCGTTGAGGTGTTTGTCATCGGTGAAGGAGGCGGCCCGGCAGGGACAAAGGGCGCGCCGGGGAAAGCCGGTGAGCCGCCGGCAGGTACTAAGCCCGATATGGCCTTGCAGGCTGAAAAGCGCGCATTGGCTGGTGATGTTAACAAAGCATTGTCAGAGAGCAGGCTGGAACTCAGCCGTGTTTTAGAAGCAAAACTTAAAAAGGAACGAATTATCCACAACGAGCGCGTTAACAAAGCATTGTCAGAGAGCAGGCTGGAACTCAGCCGTGTTTTAGAAGCAAAACTTAAAAAGGAACGAATTATCCACAACGAGCGCGTTAACCAAGCGACAGAATCCGCGCTCACCCTGGAAACTCCGCAGAAACCCGTTGCAGGACAGCCTGCTGCTGAAGGCAGAGCAGTTGCTTCATCAGGGGCTAACGGTCAAGGTGTTGATGGCTCGGGAGGGAAAGGGGCTGCCGGCAGCGGGGCCGGGTCAGGCGCGCCCTTTGGCTCAGCCGGGTCCGGGATTGGCACGGGCAGCGGAGGCACCGGAGTCATCGCCTTCGGTTCAGCGGACGCGCCGAAATTTCTGCACCGGATCGTTCCGCAATACCCGCCGGCAGCGCGCATGCGCAGGGAAGAAGGCAGGGTTATGCTGAAGCTTACCATTGATGAGAAGGGAACCCTGATGAAGGTAGAAGTTGTCGAAAGTACCGGCGCTGACTTTGCTGATGCCGCGGTTGACGCGGCAAAACGCTCACGGTTTACACCGGCCAGAAAAAACAATGCTCCCATTCTATCGGTTGCGCTGCTGCCCATCCGATTCACGCTGCGCTGATGAAAGAAAAAATTCTTGCGATATGCTGCGCCGCGTTTGCGGCTGCTCTGTTTATAATCTCCGGCATGGCACCTGCGGCAGCTGAAGAAGAAGAAGAATACCGGGGGAGCTATAACCTGGAGGAGATTGTCGTCTCCGCGCCCGGCTATGGTGTTGAAGCCACCGAGACCGTGCGCGAGGTCACCAAACAGGATATTGAAAACAAGGGCGCGCGCAACCTCGACCAGTCGGTCAACCTCGTTCCGGGTGTAGACATCATGACCGGCGGGGACGGGACGCCGCGGGTGAACATACGGGGCTTCCGGTCACGACACACGCTGCTCTTGGTGGATGGCATCCCCTACAATTCAACCTTTGACGGGCAATTCGATCCCACCCTGATCCCCGTGGAAAATATTGATAAAATAAAAGTGACCGCCGGCAGCAGTTCGGTTCTGTACGGCCAGGGCGCCCTTGCAGGGGTGGTAAATATTATTACCCGACGCGGCCAGCAGGGCCTTCACGGCATGGTTGCGGAAGAAGATGGCACTGCAATGCGCCATTATGAACGGTTCAGCCTGTCAGGGGCTAAAGACAAGGTCGATTTTTTTGTGAGCGGCAGCTCCTTTAAGACCGACGGCTTTGTACTTTCAAATGATTTCAAGCCCACCTCTGAGGAAGGTGGGGGCCTGCGGCAGAACAGCGACAGAACGAGAAACAATTTTTTTGCCAAGGTGGGCTATGTGCCCAGTGACCAGTGGCTGCTGGGGGCTACGGTCAGCTATGTAAAGGGAGAATACGGGGTTCCCGGAAGCGTCATCAATGATTCTAAAGACCTGTTTGCCAACAAGCCCAAGTACGAACGGGAGGATGACCTGAACGGCTACTCCATGCAGCTCTCAGCCAACTACGACCCGCAGGGGCCATGGGAGATGAAAGCATGGTTTTATTTCAACCATCTCTACGAGGTGAGAAACCGCTATGACAGCGCTGACTACAATTCCATGGATAACCTGTTTGTCAGCGGAACCTTTCATGAAGAAAGCACCACCAATATAACAGGAGGCAATTACCAGGCAAAGTGCAACCTTGAAAGGCTGGGCATTGTTACCTTCGGCCTCTCCGCCGAAAGAGACTCCTGGGATAGTAACGGCTACACGCGGAATAAGCTGATAACGATAAGCGGAGCTATTCCCGGTGTGGGCACCGGAGGCGGTGGCGGTGGCGGTGGAGGTGGCGGTGGCGGCGGAGGAGGAGGCGGAGGAGGAGGCGGAGGAGGAGGAGGTGGTGGCGGCGGCGGCACCAGTATCTACTACCGCAGTAAACTTGACGAGAACAGGCACCTTAACATCTATGGCACAGCTGTTGAGTATGAAGTCTCCCCGGTTAATGGTCTCGGCCTGGTCGCAGGATACAGCCTCAGCTGGCTGAAAAAAGACGCGGGCGGCAACGATGACGATGACAGCTGGCTTCTGGGCGCAAAATATGACCTACTGAAAAATACCCGGCTCAAGGCATCATATTCAAAGAAGATACGCTTCCCCGCGATCAGACAGCTCTATGAGGCGGGAGACGGTAACCCGAATCTGCAGACGGAGAAATCATACAACTATGAGGCAGGTGTGGAACAGACGCTGCCCTGGAAAAATACGGTCATCGGCCTGACCGGTTTTTCCACAGATGTAAAAAATTATATTGAAAAGGATGAGGCGACCCAGATATTCCTGAATAATAATAAATACCGCTTCAGGGGATTTGAGCTTACCGGAGAAACCACGCCAATCAGGAACCTCCAGCTGCGGGCCTCCTACTCATACCTCTATTCAAAAGACGCTTCTTCCGGCACGGAAAAACAGGAGCTGCAGTACCGGCCGCGCAACAAGTATGCATTTGAGGCAGTTTATAATTTTACGTTTGGCCTTACTGCCTATATTGCGGTTTCCCATACCGAGAAGGAGTACTTCTATTCCAAGAAATCACCGTTTATAAAAAGACGGCTCAATGACTATTCCCTGCTCAGCCTGAGGGTTGCACAGAAACTGCTGAAAGACAAAGTGACGCTCTATTGCGGGGTGGATAATCTTCTTGATGAAAACTATGAGCAAAGCTACGGCCTTCCCCAGGCCGGGCGCTATATATATGGCGGCTTGGAGCTGCGCTTCTAGCAGGCTGTTGAAAAACGCCCTTCCACGGCGTTCCCCTCAGCCCGCGCCTTCCGGCGCAACCGTAACGCAGGAGTAATCGCGACACCATGGCATCATTGCTGGAGATACAAAACTTTTCCTATACCTATCAGGGCGCGCCGGGGCCGGCACTTGCCGATATATCCCTTGCCGTAAATCCCGGTGAGTGTGTGTGCGTGACCGGCCTTTCCGGGTGCGGGAAGACAACGCTTCTGCTGGCGGTGAAGGGGTTGCTGTATCAGGGCGCGGCCAGCGGCACCATTACTGTTGGTGTCCCTGGTGCTTCAAGTAACGGCAGCACTGCCGGCATGGTTCTGCAGAATGCGGAATCCCAGATACTCTGCACTGCAGTGAGCGAAGAGGTTGCCTTCGGGCCGGAGAATCTGTGTGTTCCGGCGGAGGAGATCGGCGACCGGGTGGAAACCGCGCTGCAGGCGGTAGGGCTGAATGAATACGGCAGCCGCACGGTAGAGCAGCTTTCTCTCGGGCAGAAGCAGCGCCTGGCAATCGCTTCGGTGCTTTCCATGCAGCCGCAGCTGCTGCTGCTTGATGAGCCGACATCGCAGCTTGACGGGCCGGGGAAGATACAGCTTTTGGAAGTTCTGCAACAGCTTAAAAGCCGGGGCCACGCCCTGCTCATTACCGAGCATGATCTTGGCCCGCTGCACCAAATTGCCGATTGGTTTGTAACGATGGAAAACGGCGCAATAAAAAACGTAACGCGCAAGAGTCCTGCGCACATTGCTCCGGAAGCAACGCCCTCTTCAGGCAGACGATCATCCGGCATTACCCGCGTTCTTGCTGCCCGTAACTTGAGCCTTGCATATACCGGCACCGGGGAAGTCCTGAAGAACCTGAACATCACTCTTGCCCGCGGAGAGCTCATCCATCTGTTCGGCTGCAATGGCGCGGGTAAATCAAGCTTCCTGCGCTGCGTGACCGGGTTCCTGTCTCCGCAGAGCGGGGAGGTAGAGATTGCCGGCATTGCCGGCCCGCGGCCTGAGCAGCTTCTCGGCAAGGTCGGCTTTTTATTTCAGAATCCGCAGCGCCAGCTTTTTGAAGACACGGTGTTTGCCGAGGTATCATTTTCCCTGAAGCGGATGCGCTGTGACACGGGGGAGGTGAGACAGCGGGTTATGGACGCGCTGAGCCTCTGCAGCGTTGACCACCTGGTTTCCCGCTCGCCGTTAACGCTCAGTTTTGGCGAGCAGCACCGGGTGGCGCTTGCTTCAGTGCTTGCCCCGCAGCCGGAGCTGCTGCTCCTTGACGAGCCGTTTGCCGGACTTGATTTCCCGCAGCGGTACAAAATACTTGGCATCCTGTCAGAGCTTCGCGAGCGCTGCGGCACCACGGTTGTCATTGTTTCTCACGACAGGCTGCCTGATCCGCTTTGGGCAGACCGGGTACTTATATTGGAGCATGGCGCCATTGAATGTAATTAAACCATCAGCCAGTCAGAATCAGCCCCGGGTAAACGGCTACGCGTTTCAGTACCGGGCAGTAGATTCCCCGGTCCACCGGATGGGGGCAGGCTGGAAGCTGCTCCTGGGAACAGCGCTCTGCGCCGCTGCCATTGGAGGGACGAACCCATTTCTGCTGGCAGCGCTGCTTATCGTTAATGCCGGCTACTATTTCCTGGCGCGCCTGAGTGTCGCGGAGCTGGCGCGGGACCTCTGGTTCTTTTTGATCCAGATGGCGGTGGTGATTGTGCTCTACATGATGCGCTACGGCGTCCCGGAGGGAATCTGGCCGGGCGTGCGCACCTCACTCAGGATTTTACTGTTCTTCCTGCCCGGGATAATACTTTTGCGCACCACCCGGATATCCCAGATGATGTACAGCATGCGCAGAATCCTGCCGTACCGTCTGGCCTTTCTGGTTTTTACCAGCCTCAGGTTTATTCCTTTTTTTGCCCGCGAAGTTCGCGAAATCGCCATGGCCCAGCGGCTTCGCGGCGCGCATCTGGCTCCCCGCGAGCTCTTAAACCCGCGCAACTGGCAGGATTTGATGAACTGCCTGCTGTTGCCGCTTATCATCAGGGCATTGAAGACCGCTGATGAGGCAGCCCTTTCAGCAGAGGCCCGCGCTTTCGGATCATATCCAAAACGCAGCTACTGGAATTCAGCTAACTATCAAAACTCCAGCGGCAAAACTGCTGCTGTCAATGACATGGAGATAAAGGAGACCTTATGACGGGTAACACTAAAGCAATGGTGTGGAAGCGATTTAACCTGCGCGAGGCCATCTGGCTTGGTTTCTGCGCGACATTTATCATAATAACCCGCGCGGCGCTGATGCTGAAACTGAACATTCCCGGGCACGCCATGTTTTTTACCATGTTTTTTCTAATTCTCGGCAGGGGCTGCGTGCAGAGGATGGGAGCGGCAACACTGGTGGGACTGATTGCGGGCATCATGTGCACCATGCTCGGCATGGGCAAGGAGGGACCGCTGCTTATAATAAAATTTGTTCTGCCGGGTATTATTGTGGACGCTGCAGCGCTTCTCTATTCACGGCTTGCCTTCAGCATTCCCGCCTGCGTGATCGTCGGCGCGATTGCAGCAGCCTTTCGCTATGCTACGTCCATGGGAATCGACTGGCTGGTGGAAATGGATTACGACATCATGCTGAAAAAAGCTCTGATAGGGTCCACCATGAATATTCTATTCGGCGCTGCCGGCTCGGCGCTGGTCCCGCTGGTGGTGCGGCGGCTGAAAGCTCACGGCCTGATCTCGTAAGCAGGAGTCATTTTCCCCATGAGCGGCAGCAGTGATTCAAGAAGAAATTTTGCGCCCTGCCGGACCAGCGGCTGCTGTTCAACAAGCGGTACCAGCAGTCTGCCGCAGGTATAGTAGAATGCTATCAATCCTCCCCCCAGCGCGCTTTTAACCAGAGCATCATCGCGCACCCGCCGCAGGGTATCAAGCTGCGGGCTGCCTTTGCCTAAAATCGCCGTGAAGATACAGTTCCCATTGTTGCCGCCATCATCTTTGCCGTCATAGCGGATAATGGTGCCGGACTCGCCCACGGCAAAAACATCGCTTGCTGAGCTGCCGCCCACGCCGTGAAGCTTGACGCTGGTTTTACTGTCCATGCTTTTCCACTGCGCGCCGTCATAGTGCAGGACTGTTCCGCCGTCGCCGACTGCAAAGATATCACTTCCTGAAGAACCCCATATATCTCTCAGCGTTATTGCAGCATTGCCATTCACCGGATTATCAACGCTCGTCCAGTTTGTTCCATTATAGTTAAAGATTCCGCCGGATTCACCCACTGTAAAAAGATTTGCTGCAGAGTTTCCCCACAAGTCATGCAGCCGCGCCAGGCTGCCGGTGTGCACCAGCGTCCAGGTGCTGCCGTCATAATGGACCATGATATCGTTACCCGGCCCGGAGCTGGCGCTGGCGCCGCCGACAGCATAGAGGTCATCACTGGAGATGCCCCAAACCCCCTGAAGCGTGAGGATGGTGGCATTGCTCATGCGGCTCCAGGTAGTCCCATCATAATGCAGGGTGGTGCCGTTCTCACCGACCGCGAAGATATCGGTCGCGGAAAAACCCCACACATCTCTAAGCCGCTGCGTGGTGCCGCTGGTCATGTTCTTCCAGGTGGTGCCGTCATAGTGCAGTATGATGCCTTTATCAGCGACCGCAAAAACATCTGTTTCTGAAGTTCCCCACACCCCGTAGATGTTAAAGGCCCCCATTGTGGTGTTGTCCCAGGAGGTGCCGTCATAGTGGAGAATAGTGCCGTAATCTCCTACCGCGAACACGTCGGTCGCGGAACTTGCCCATACCGCGCGAAGCTGGTTCTTGGTCGGGATGGGATTCTGCACCTCCCAGCCTGCATGTACAGAATAGCATGGCAGCAAAAGCAGCGGGATAATGGCAAGAGCCAAGACCAAAGAGGGTATGTATTTTCTTTTTTTCATATGAGGTCTTTCCTGCATGAGGGATCAGGCGGTCAGCGCCGCACGAGCACCCCTGTTTTTTCTAATTGTTCCGGTGATGCAAGCTTTTTCAGAACAAAAGTTATGGCGCCGGCTAATCGCGGAGATGATTTTTCCCTTATCTCTCTGAGGATATCGAGCACCCGGTTATATTGGTCCCCGGTTAGAACAATAGCACTGTTTTTTTGCAGGCCGGACTGCAGGGAAGGAATAAGTTCCTTAGCAAGTGCGGCAGCTTTCACAGAGAGTGCCGGGTGCGCGGTTAAGACCTGTGTCATTTCTTCAGAATGAGTATAGTAGAGATACATCAACATGATGCCGGTAAAAGATTTCGTGAGCCGCGTGTTCCGGTACGCACGGACCATGGAAACTTCAGGCTTGTCCGCACCATCAAAGATTTTCTCAACCACACAGAAGACCGTGGTGGTAGTGGTGCTGGTTATGGGGACAGAGCTGGTAGTGATTGAAGAGCTGGTAGAGGTGCTGGTTGCAGCAGCGGTACTTGTGCTGCTGGTTGTTACCGGAACTGTCGTAGTGGTGCTTGCCGCTGATGTTGTCGTGGTTGATGGGGAGGTGGTACTGCCTCCGCTGATACTGCTGGTGGTAGAAGAGGAGGAGCTGGAACTTGAGCTGCTCGAGGTAGTCGGTACGGTGGTGGTCGAAGAGGAGGTGCTAGACGTTGAGCTGCTGGAGGTTGTTGAGACCGACGTTGTCAGAGCTGTAGTAGTCGTTGATGAGGTGCTTGATGTTGTTGAGACCGACGTTGTTGGCGCTATTGTCGTTGTTGATGAGGTGATGGACGTTGTGGAAGACGATGCAGCAGTCGCGGTATAATGCATAATCGTTCCATGCGTGGTTAACCCGTCCGCTTCGATATATCTGTCACCCACGGCAAATATATTGTCTGATGCACTGCCCCATACACCATGGAGTTTTGTGGATGTTGCGCTGCGCGGGTTATCCATAATGTTCCAGGCGCTGCCATCATAGTGCAGAACCGTACTCCCATAATCGACCGTGCTGTCACCATCTCCGACCGCAAAGATATCGCTCGCAGAGCTTCCCCATATATCCCGCAGCGTTACGCTGCTGCCCTGTACCGGGTTATTCATAACCTCCCAGGTTGTGCCGCCATTGGTTGAATGCACTATGGCGCCAGCCTCTCCCACCGCAAACAGATTGGTCCCTGAACTTCCCCATAGGTCATGGAATCTCAGGATTGACGGATCATTCCATACTTTGGCCCAGGAACTCCCGTCATATTTTAAAATAGTACCGCGATCACCTCCGGAGCTTGCGCTGGGACCGCCGACAGCAAATACATTATTTCCTGCAGTGCCCCACACTCCCTGTAACGTTAGAGTCGTCGGGCTGGTCATGGTGCTCCATGCTGTACCATTATAATGCAGTATCACCCCGTTTTCGCCCACAGCAAACACATCAGTCTCAGATACGCCCCACACATCACGCAGCCGTGTTATTACCGGACTGGTCATGGTGCTCCAAGTAGTGCCATCATAGCGCAGAATTATACCTGTATCGGCTACAATAAAAATGTCAGTCGCTGAGCTGCCCCAGATACCGTACATAGTTTGTATGATGCCAGCCGGCATAAGATTCCAGACGGTTCCATTATTTGTTGTATGCAATATGGTGCCATATTCACCCACCGCAAATGCTTCAGTGCCTGATGCGCCCCAAACGGCCCGGAGCTGGTTGGCGTTCGGGTCGGGGTCAGGATTATATTGCACTGACCATTGCGCGTGTACAGGTGCAATTGCCAAAAAAAACAAAATGAAAGCAAAGAAAAATTTTTTCATAATCGTTTTTATATGATTGCCGCTTTTCACTATTAAACAAGAAAAGGCAGGGCCATTTCCGGCCCCGCCTTATTGCCTTACGTTCGATGGTTTTTACCGACTTTCATCATTGATAGGTCGGGCACGGGCTGGGTGAGCAGGTCTGTGCCGGTCCCAGCATTTCAATGATTTCATCTTCAGAGTACGTTATTACTTTTGGTGCTTCATATTCTTTTTTCATATCTCACTTCCTTTTTTTCGCGGTGTGTATTTCACTTTATACTTTACACGTTTCACTTATTCCCATAAATCCACCGGGGTGTAGCCTTTTCCGGGCCATGGAATGTGCTCTGACCGTTAAAGTCAACATCCTCAAGTTTGTAATAATAGGTGGTTCTGTTCTGCAGGCCCTCATCCGCAAACTCATAAGAAGCGCCTTCAGTTGATGATCCTTGTGCAGAAATCAGCTCATCATTAATCTTTACGTATTCTCCGTTTTCAGATTCAGCACGGTATACGTTAAAGCCAGCATTATCAATCTCAGACGAGGTTGTCCATTCAAGGACCACGGCCTTGCTGAAAGAGGTTGCCGTAAATGAGGAAAGGCTGATTAAGGTTGGGCAAGGACCAAAATAGTGCTCGATGGTACCATGTTTGGTGATGAGATCTGGTTCAATATAGGGCTCTCCAACAGCAAAGAAATTGTCAGGAGCGCTTCCCCAGACACCGTGTAACCTTATAAGGTTGTCGGATCGAGGTTGACTCATAATGCTCCAAGCCAAGCCGTCATAATGAAGAATTCTACTTTTTTCGTTAGTTGTAGCCCCGTCTCCCACAACAAAAATGTCCGAGTCTGATGTTCCCCATATGTCCCTGAGGATTACTGTGGTTCCTACCAATGGATTCGACATAGGATTCCATGTTGCACCGCCATCTGTCGTATGCAGTATTGTTCCTGCCTCACCCACCACATACACATTAGTATCAGAAGTTCCCCACGCATCATGGAATCTTGGAATCGTAGAATCAGGATAAGTATATACGTTACTCCAGGCAGTTCCATTATACTTTTGAATAATCGCGCTGCCAGTTTGATTTTCCTTGGCGCCGCCAACGGCAAATACATTCGTGCCCGAACTGCCCCACACCCCCTGAAGTGTCAGGGTAGTATTACTGGTCATGCTGCCCCATGAGGTACCATTGTATTTGCGGATCGTGCCATCTTCCCCCACAGCAATTATGTTATTTGTCGCGGCTCCCCATACATCTCGCAGCCTTTTGGTGGTGCCGCTGGTCATCGCGCTCCAGCTGCTGCCATTATACTGGCGGATATTGCCGCTGTCGCCAACAGCAAACACATTTGCTGCAGAACTGCCCCACACGCCATAGATATTTACGCTGATGCCGCTGGTCATCGCGCTCCAGCTGCTGCCACTGTTTGTTGTGTGCAGGATAGTGCCGTAGTCACCAACGGCAAACACATCGCTTCCAGATGCTCCCCACACTGCACGGAGCTGGTTGGCATTGGGATCCGGATCCGGGTTGTATTGTAATTGCCAGCCGCAGGCTACAACAGCGAACGCATTAGTGCCGCACGTAAAAATTACCAGCCCCATGATTAAACCTGCAAACATAATACGACTTAATAACTTCCTAACCATAAAACCCTCCTTCTCAAGTTAATAAAAATTGTTAAACGGTAATAAATAAAAAAAGCCAGCCCCGTATTAGAACGGAACTGGCTCATTAGGTAATGACCAATTCTCCTTTCCAAAAACGGGAGGCAGTACCTTTTCAAGTACAACCCTTTTGACCACCCTTCATGGCACTTAAGGCTTTAGAAAAAGTGATTCGGAGAATCTAAAATTGTTAATAACAGTATAATAATTTTTAAAACAAGTCAAGAACCAAATAGCATAAATTGGCTAATTACTATTTATAGTTAACAGGGTTGCTCACACTGAATACTGGAGCACCCCCCGCAACCGGGAGTCGGGTCACAGACATCACCTATTCCATCACTATCCGCATCAAACTGCTGTGCATTGCAGACAGAAGGGCAGTTGTCACAGACATCCCCGATACCATCACCGTCTGCATCAGCCTGATCGAGGCTGGGGGTGTTCGGGCAGTTATCACAGGCGTCCCCGTAACTGTCGTGGTCCGCGTCACTCTGATCAGAGTTTGAAACAGCGGGGCAATTATCCTGGAAGTCGGGAACACCATCAGAATCAGCATCAGGAGCAGTACACTCCTGCTCGCACTGTACACCACTACACCCGCCGCACCCCGGGGTAGTGTCGCAGACGTCTCCGATCCCATCCCTGTCTGCATCAAGCTGCTCAGTATTACAAGTGGTTGGGCAATTATCCTGATAATCAGGTACATCATCACCATCGCTGTCAAATTGTAGAATCGTGCCTGCGTCACCAACAGCAAGAAAACTATCTCCCTGGCTGCCCCATACACCATGAAGCTTAGTTGAGGTATTACTTATTGGATTCTGCATGATACTCCAGTTTGTTCCATCAAAATGAAGAATGGTACTGCCAAAGTCATAAGTAGAATCTCCATCACCGACAGCGAAAATATTATTTGCAGCAGTTCCCCATATATCTCGAAGAACCACAGTACTATCCTGAACCGGATTTGACATCAAAGACCAGCTTGTTCCGCCGTTGGTTGTATGCACTATTGCCCCTGCTTCTCCAACCACATACACATCATTTCCCGAACTGCCCCACGCATCATGAAATCTCAGGATTGACGGATCATTCCAGATAGTTGTCCAGGAACTTCCATTATATTTCAATATTACGCCACGGTCACCGCCTGAGCTTGCGCTTGGCCCGCCAACGGCAAATACATTATTAGAGGCACTGCCCCACACTCCCTGAAGTGTAAGAGTCGTCGGGCTGGTCATGGTGCTCCAGGAGCTGCCGTTATAGCGTAAAATTACCCCGTTCTCACCAACGGCAAAGACATTGCTTGAGGAAGAGCCCCACACATCCCGGAGTCTTATAGCAGTAGGGCTGGTCATGGGACTCCAGGTGGACCCATTATAGCGTATGATTTTTCCCTGATCAGCCACAGCAAATACGTTACTGCCAGAACTGCCCCATACGCCGTAGATAGTTTGTGGAATGCCGCTGGTCATGGTGCTCCAGGAAGTTCCATTGAAATGAATAATCGTCCCGTAATCACCAGCTGCAAAGATATCATTATTTGCTGTGCCCCAGATTGCGCGCAGCTGGTTGCTTGTAGGCGCAGGGGTCAATTGTTCCCAGCCTGCGTGTGCTGGTATTGTTAATAGCAAAATTAATACAAACAGAAGCAGATTTATTGATGTGTGTTTTGCAAAGCATTTCATAATTGGTCTGACTCCATGGGGTGATAATAAAAAAGCCAGCCCCGTATAAAGAACGGAACTGGCTCAATAGTTACTTGACCAATTCTCCTTTCCAAACACGGGAGGCAGTACCTTTTCAAGCACTACCCTTTGACCACCCTTCATGGCATATAAGGCTTTAGAAAAAGTGATTCGGAGAATCTATAATTTAAAGAATAATTACATTGTTTTTTTGTTTTTGTCAAGGCAACGGTAGCTATTATTTATACCGTCGGCGGCGTAAGCAGGCGCAGCTTTACCTGATTTCAATTATAACTGTGATATACTTCTGCTCACAACCATTTCCGTTTTCTGAAAAAATAGAGCATGAAGCAAGCGGCTGATATCATTATGGTAAGAACAAACGGATACCCCCATTGCCATTCCAGCTCAGGCATATATTTGAAATTCATCCCATA
>Ga0209668_10000588_pt1 | contig 14984 bp, 13 predicted proteins | sample FrelakmetPLP11PL_FD_187150 | JGI IMG/M metagenome (GOLD analysis project Ga0209668, IMG submission 187150) | Freshwater lake sediment microbial communities from the University of Notre Dame, USA, for methane emissions studies - PLP11 PL (SPAdes)... | ecosystem: Environmental > Aquatic >... | reverse complement strand
CACAGAAATAGAGCATAAGCGTCTACTAAATGAAGTAGATAAATTTATGGATTTAGGGGAAAATTTGACAGATGAACAAGCTGAAGTTTTACAGTTGCTAGTAACACTAATTGAGCAATATGAAAATAAAGTCTATCAAATGAAAGCTGTAACTCCCCTAGATATATTACATGAGTTAATGTCAGTAAGACAACTCAAACAAAAGGATATTGTCGAGATTTTTGGCTCAAAAGGTATTACTTCAGAAGTAATAAATGGTAAAAGAAGTATTAGCAAAAATCAAGCCAAAGCATTGGGAGATTTTTTTCATGTATCATATTCTTTGTTTTTGTAAGCAAATGGGGATAATAGCTTACTTTCTGAATCACTTCTAATGCTTTAATTGTAGCTGAAAATGGTCTGAATCAGGATGTCCAGGATTTGAGGATTTACAGGATGTTTTATTAAAATTAATCTACATCCTCAAAAATTGTGCTAATTCAAATATCCTAGAATATCAACATCAAATATTATCCTGTTAATCCTTTAATCCTGGTTATCCTGATTCAGACAGTTAAATTTTAATAAAAAACGGTGCATTACATTTCATTAACGCACCCTACGAGATGAGCGATTACATTACATAAATACTACTTCTGAGGTTCTGGTATAACTAAACTATTCCTATATACTTTTTTTACATATATATAAGTATATTTAATATTGACTGGACCTTTACACCTAGCCATTACATCACTTGATACATAAGAATTAACCCAACTCCACATCACATCTCCCTGTTTTCCCCATTCGATATTGTAGGTTGATGGACCATTTTCTAGTGTGAAATTATAATCCACATCAAACTCTACAACTCCATCTTGATTGATGCTTACATTCCGAGCATAAGTTGTATTCTTTAACGACTCATTACACAAATCTACTGTTTTTGCTCTACCAAACTGAATTTTGGGAAAATTTATATTTAACTTTCCAGTGTTTTGGAAAAAATAGACTTGGGAAGAAACCCAAATCATTAAAGGAATCACTAAAATGATTATACACCCTTGACAGCCAGGATCTAAATTGTTATTGCCTTGTTTTTTTTGTTTCTGAGTCATAAACAATTCTCAAAATAATTAACTAAAGTTATTTATATATTTACTACTATTTCTTGCCAGTCTTGGTGATCGACTTTGGATATGTGAAATCCCTTAGATGGAATAAAAAGGTTTAATATTTTTGCTTTTATAAGCTGTTGGATTATTCCTTCAATAAATTCTCTTTTAATAGTAAAATTTTTACCAATTTTATCAGCATGGAGTAAAAGTTTTGGAGCAGGAGAAGGGTAATCCCTGTTGTCACGTCCTAACTTATTAAAGTGATATAATACATCAGCAATGCAACGCATATCAAATCTTGGTACTAAAGTTTGAATTATTGACCTTCCCTGTTCTATTGAAACAATCTCCTCAGTCATTTGCTCAAATAAAATATATAATACAGTTGCTTTGTTTATATCTGTAAAAGATATCACATAACCATTAATAATGATATCAAATTTTTGTAAATTACCATATTTACTAGATTGCAAAATAGAATAGTCCTGGGTAAACTCTGCTTTGAATAAAACCTTTTTTGTACTTATTAAAAACCAATAATCATTCCAAATCTTTTCTCTACCACCGTTCATTATATCCGTAAAACTAATTGTAAGAGAACTCTTTGAATAGTCATTATCTTCCATCAAAACCCAACATGGGAAACGAGGAAACTGTGTAAAACGTACAGCAAAAAGTAGAGGTAAATCAAATTGTTTTGCAAAGTTACGTCTACGTTGAAGCTCAGAACCTCCAATTTTATATTTGTCTTTATCTGTTGATTTTACATCTATGAAACACTTTAAATACTGATTATATTCTGATTGGATTAGATTATTATTAATTTGGAATGAAGCTAAGAAATCGGGGACTATATATTCTCCCTTAATGATAGGTCTTTGTTCTAAAGGAACTAAATTCACGCTTGTCCCCATCAAAAGAGACATTAATGCAAATTCATCCTCTTCTGATAACCCATTGATTGCACTATTGATACTCTCTTCATTTGAATCAATACATACTTCCATCAAGTAACTTTTTGTTTTCTGATATGTTTCTTCAGGTAAAACAGCCATAAGTGTCTTGAGAAGCTTTGCAACCTCGATTTTTGAAAATTTTAATTGTTCTTTTCTTAAATTCATATCTATTAAACACCTATCTTTAATGTTATGAATAATAAATATAGCCATCAGTATTATATACTATATTGTTATATTAGAAAATATATTACTTAATATATATTGTAGAGACGCACCCCAAACGCCTCTACAAAACCCTAAATCACAAAACCTCCCTACCCAAATAAACCTGCAAAACCTCCGGTACTTTAATCGTCCCATCAGCTTGCTGATAATTTTCCAAAATTGCCGCCATAGTCCTTCCCACAGCTAAACCAGAACCATTTAAAGTATGCACAAATTGCGTCCCTTTTTTACCAGATTCCTTAAACCGAATATCCGCCCTTCTCGCTTGAAAATCCACACAATTAGAACAACTAGAAATCTCTCGATACTTGCCAGCAGAAGGCAACCACACTTCTAAATCATAGGTTTTTGTTGCCCCAAAACCTAAATCAGCAGTACATAAATTAATCACCCGATAAGGCAATTTTAAAGCCTGTAAAATACTCTCTGCACTTCCAACTAATTTCTCCAATTCATCAAAAGAATTTTCCGGTTTTACTAATTTCACCAACTCAACTTTATTGAATTGATGCAACCGAATTAAACCCCGCATATCCCGTCCATAACTTCCTGCTTCCCGACGAAAACATGGCGTATATGCACAGTGATAAATTGGTAATTCTTCGGCGTTGATAATTTCCTCTCGATAAAAATTAGTCACCGGAACTTCCGCAGTAGGAATTAACCACAAATCATCATCTGCACATTTAAAACTGTCCTCTGCAAACTTGGGTAATTGTCCTGTTCCCGTTAAAGAATCAGTATTAACTAACAACGGTGGACTAACTTCTATATAGCCATTTTCAATATGTTTAGAAAGCATAAATTGGATTAATGCTCTTTCTAAAGCAGCACCCGCACCAATAAGACTGACAAACCGAGTTTGGGCAATTTTTACCGCTCTTTCAAAGTTCAAAATTCCTAACTTTTCGCCGATTTCCCAATGGGGGACAATGTTGGGATTTTCAGGTTTATATTCATCTCCCCATGTTTTCACTTCTTGGTTATCATCTTCACTTGTACCAATGGGGGTAGAATCACTGGGTAAATTCGGAAGTGCTAAGAGTAATTGGTGAATTTGCGCTTTTAACTCTTTTTCCTGGGGTTCTAATCCGCTTAATGTGATTTTGAGGCTGTTCCCTTCTTCCTTTAAAGCCAGAATTGACCCATCTTGAGGATTAACACCGGATTTTACCTTTTGTCCGACCAGTTTACCAATTTCATTACTGCGGGCTTGGAGTTCGTTGCGTTTGACTTCCAATTCCCGTTGTTGTTGACTCAAATCTAATATAGGCTGAATTTCGTATTTGCCACTACGACTGTTCAACTTTTCTTGCACTAGTTGGGGATTTTCTCTAATTTGTTTAATATCTAGCATTGGTGAATTTCGTTAAGTTTTGTCAATTATACTTGATTGAGATGATTAATCGTAGGGGTTTAGCAATGCTAAATCCTATATACCACGTTTTTCATCTGCGTTTATCTGCGTTTGATTATGATCAGTGGTAAATTTACCAAATATGGTTGATAATTAGTTCAGATCCTCTTCTCCATTACCTAAGCCTTAAGGAGTTTTCAGCAATGATGACAACTCAATCAGTTATTTTAAATATCAAAAATGTAGGGTTAAGTGATGATCAATTTTATCAATTATGTCAAATTAATGAAGATTGGAAACTTGAACAAACTGCTAAGGGAGAATTGATAATTATGCCTCCAGTTGGTGCAATTAGTGGTAATAGAGAGTCAGAATTTAATGCAGATGTTGTGATTTGGAATCGTCAAACCAAACTGGGAAAAGTATTTAGTTCTTCTACTGTTTTTACTCTACCTAATGGTGGTAAACGTTCTCCTGATGTGGCTTGGATTGCTAATGAACGATGGGAATCTTTAAGCATTAAAGAAAAAGAAATATTTGCTAAAATTTGTCCTGATTTTGTTATAGAATTACGTTCTCGTACAGATTCTTTGATTCAATTACAGGAGAAAATGCAGGAGTATCTTAATAGTGGTTTACGTTTAGGTTGGTTAATTGATCCTCAAAATCAACAAGTAGAAATTTACCGTCAAAATCAGTCTGTAGAAATAGTATCATTACCGACAAGTTTATCGGGAGAAAATGTTTTACCAGGATTTATTTTAGAATTACCTGTTTTCAGGGATTAAAATACTACAAACACTATCAATCATCCATTATTACTTAGTAATGCGATTCATTAACCACAAGGATGCCAATAGCCCAGCAAAATGCGCTGATACGGTGTTTGTATTTGCCTGGACTATAAGCATATCTAATCCGCTAATAATCCGAGTCGGGTCAAATAATTGAGTAGTTACTGCTTGAGGAGATATAGACCTAGCTACTAGTGTACCAACGATCGCTTGCGCTCCCAATAAAGTGACTAATATTCCCCCTAAATTTATCCATAGACCTAAACGCAATACTTGCACGGTTTCCACCTTCCGAGGGCGATTAGTAGGATTAGGGGACTCTAATTTCTTGCCAATTCTAGTGTAGCGATAAGCTAAGTAAATACCAGCACCCAACAGAAGTATGCCACAAATTGCTAAAAACACGCCAAAGCCCGTTCCTGGATTATTACTAGGGCTACCTGCTTTTTGACTAAAAATGCCAAATAACAAGACAATTATTCCAGAAATTACACCTAATACCAACTGAATCCATAAACTAATCCAACCTGCTAGGCGAAATTGTTGGGCTATAGCCCGAAGGTTAGATGATGGTGTTTCGGAGTTTTGCGTCATATAAAAATTAAAACTTAAAAATTAAGAACAACTTCCGTTTGTTGTTTGTTAGCTGTTACCTGTTTCCAGAATAATTGATAATGGTTTAAGTCTACTGAAAATTTCAGACGTAAAAATCTAGTTATGAATTCTACTGTTTCTCAATCTACGTTCCTGTTAACTTTTCTGTTATCAGTTGGCTTGTTTTTCTTTATACGGGCTTCAACTAAAGACCGGACGGAAGTGATGCGATTGGCTTCAGAACAAGATGGGAATACATTAATGGCTGCATTAAAAGAGTATTTTCGCTCTCGTGCTTATCGAGTCGCAGCGGTAGATGCTGTTAAAAATCAAGTCACTTTTGAAGGATTGGTTAGTCCTAGCTGGTTTCTAGCTATATTTTTGACTGTATTAGCGGCCGTAGGTTTGGGTTGTTTGGCGTTGGTTCTATCAATGCTGTTTCCTGATTTTGGGCAATTTTTTCTAGTCATAATCCTGTTTTCGCCTTTAAGTGGATTATTGTACTGGAAAAAATCTGGAAGACTTGAGAAGGTATCACTCAAGATGGAAAATATCCCAAGTGAACAAAACTTCTCAAGTACAATCACTGTAACTGCCCATAGAGATGAACTGGCTGAGTTACAAAGGGCATTACAGCTAAAGACGCTTGACACTTGATTGATTGTTGGGGGTGAAAACTAGCATTATCTAGATTCATATAAGCTTCTGACTCAAGTTTTGAGGAAATCAGCAGCAGGGAAGAAGAGAAAATTCTGTTAGTGCTGTTAATCTTCCTGATGCTGGGGATGTCATGAGGAAAAATTTAAATTGGTGGACAGAGCTTGATAGTAGTCCAAATTAGTGAGAGCATAAATAATTCCTGCTCCATTTTTTGGATGACCTTAGCCCTGTCACTATTCTCTTTTGTATAAGCTGATAAAAAACTGATTAATCTAATCTGTTATAGATTAATTAGGGATTAATTATGCCATGACTTGAGAGAATGTATTTAAACCCTACTGGCAAATCCAACCAAAAAATTAAAAAAAATGGAATTTTTGAACAAACTGGTCACAATTGCCAGTTAATTATTCACAAAGTCAGAAGTCACATTTGCAAGATATGATAGTCATTTGTTGTTTAGTTACTAGCCACAGCAACAGCGGCAGGTTCTGGTGCTGGTGCTGTTGGTGATTCTAAAATCCTAAGACTAGGGAACAAGAAATGATTCTCTTCTACGTATTGAGCGCCAAACAGACCTTTTTCCGCCCAGAAATAACGGTCTGTTGTATGTTCGTTGCGTTTTACTAGTAGCAGCGCGGGTGGCATGATACCTTCAGCTTGAATAAACTTTCTTGCTGCTGTCACAGGTTTATCTTCGCCACTTTCAATGCTGTACTGAGGGATATGCTCAAGTATGCGTCGTCCTTCTTGCCTACGACGACTTTTCCGTTTGCGTCTCCTTGCCAACCTATTGTCCTCCTGTTTCAAGCTATAGACTGTAGTTATGGCTACAAAATCCGTCGTCATTATATAAGTTCTATCTCAAAAGATCAATAGTTTTTAATGTTTTGATACAACTGGGGGAAAACTCTGAAAAATGCAGAATTAAAAATTAAAAAAATTGCTGACTTTTCAGCCATTACAAGACTAAACTAGATAGCTATAAACCTTAATTGGGGACTGGGGACTGGGTAATTTCGTTCTTCCTTGCTCCTGACTTCTGACTCGGTGACTTCTGACTCGGTGACTTCTGACTCGGTGACTCCTTTTTCCTCCTAGATTCCTGAACTCATGCTAATGTCTGCCAGTTCTGATTTTCTTGCTCTATGTCGAGAGCAAATGGCTCTGCTAACCCAAGGGATGGGAGCGAGCTTTAGCGTTGTTTATTTGACGCAAGAACTAGTAGAAAAATCTACAGCAGAGGCGCGACTAATTCCAGTAATGGTGTATCCAGAGACTATAGCATTAAATCCTAGTGATGAATATAGTGACGTGGGGGAAGGTTATCCTGTAATGTTAGCTAATGTTTTGGCATTACCCAATCAGCAAATGAGATTGTTAAAACCGACTCCAATATCCTCCCATGAATCAGGGGAATCGGCAGCAACAGGAAAACAAAATTTACATGATGCACAGGATGAATATTTGCTTAGTCATAACCAAATTGTTGTACCCTTGATTTATGAAGGTGTAATGATGGGGTTATTGGTGACGGCCAGAGAAGATAGGGAATGGAATGAACGGGAGGAAAGGGAAATTGAACGGATTGCTAAGACTTTAGCGATCGCTTGCATTTTAGACCAGCGCCAGTCATGGTTACAACATCAACTCCAGCAGGAACAAATTCTCCAAGAAAGACAACGGGATTTATTAGATAATCTTTTACATCAGTTTCGTAACCCTTTAACTGCTATCCGCACCTTTGGGAAATTACTATTTAAGCGAATCCTACCGGTTGATCCTAATCGGGAAGTCGCTACCAGTATAGTCCGGGAGAGCGATCGCTTACAAGAACTATTAAAACAATTTGATCAAGTAATTGATTTAAATACGGCAGATTTAGAACCTTTACCTCTACCGGAATCAAAAGTAGTTATTAACGCAAATGTGCAAAAAGTAGCTAAACCTGCGTTATTATTACCGGGAACAGGGGAACAATTAACTAATTGTTTCTTAGTAGATTTATTAGCACCTTTATTAATATCTGCACAAGCGATCGCCCAAGAAAGAAATTTACAATTAATCACAGAAATTTCTCCCCACTTACCTCTAGCCAAAGTGAATGAAAAAGCCTTACGAGAAGTTTTGAGTAATATCCTTGATAACGCCTTAAAATATACACCACCTGGAGGTAAGATATTAGTACAATGTGGGCAACAAAAAGGAAATTTACAAGGTATTGCTATTAGTGATACAGGACCGGGTATTCCTCCACAAGACTTAGAACATTTAGGAGAAAGACATTACCGGGGCGTACAGGCACAAACAGAAATTCCGGGAACTGGTTTAGGAATTGCCATTGCTAAACAGTTAATAGTAGAAATGCAGGGAAATATAGATGTTTTTAGTCCAGCCATTAACTCAATTATCACATTACCAAATACCCCAGGAACTACATTTATTATTTGGTTACAGTCCGTTGGTAAAAATAGGGAATAGACTGAAAAATCCATTATAAATTGAGAATAGTTTTTACAAAAGAAGGGAACAGGGAACTGCGCCCAGTCAGGAGTAAAACTTATAAAGGTGTACCGATTTTTGTATAGCTACGCCACGCAAGCTATCAAAAATCAAATAGGAGTCCTATATATTAACGAGTTATCACTAAATTTGAAGTCAGCGTAATATCTAAATCCTGTTCTGGTCTTAGCACAAAAACATCAGCTTTTGGTTTCCGTAATAGTATACTAGCTAAAGCCCCCGCTGCTGCACCACCAACAGGTTCTAAAACTTCAATTTTCTTATTACCTGTGATCAAAGAAATTACACTAGCAGCACCCGCACCAATAGCAGCATCAGTTAATATTTGTCCAGTGCTTGCTCCCTTAGTAATTGTTTCTGTTTGGGTGATAGTTTTAGAGTTAGCGTAAATTTGTTGTCGTTGTCCAGAAGGAAATACTAATTCTCTGGCTACGAAACGAACACCTTGCTGATTATTACTAGAAGATCGAGTATTTAATCTTACTGGTTGTAATTCCCCAATAACCGCACTATTAGCAGGAATTAAAATATTTCTGTTACTATCAGTAACATTATCAGCTATTTTTAGAGTTAAAGCCAATGTTTCACCCGGTTTGACAATAACCTTCTCTTTTTCGTAAGTAACAGGTAAAGTCGCACCAGAGCGAATACTAATTGTCCGCGATTGATTGATATTAAATCCTTGTGCCATAACAGGACTAAAGGACACAAGGGGGGTAGCTACACCTGTGGTAATGGCTATAGCCATGAGTGCAGCGGTGCTAGATTGCCAACGGATAGAACGGCTCATGATAAGATTGCCAAATAACATATATTAAGATGACGTGGACTCGCTAGGATAGTTTCTGGACAATTGTTAATTAAGCATAAGCACTGCATAATTAGGGTTTATGAGCGAATTAGGTTTGGTTAAGGTTTTGAAAACTGCAATTATATCCTTTTAAGTAGGTGAACACAATAAGACCAATCTGTGTAAAAGTATGATTTTATTTCACGCAGAGAGTAAGAGTTTGAGAGATGGAATTTTCGACTTTCATACCCCAATTCACCAACGCCCTATTTTGGAGGTGCCTAATAGATTGATTGTTTTAGTATTTAGGATTTGTTAATGCTAACCAATAGTCTTTTGTTGTTGATATAATTGCTTAAACAATGCTTGCTGTTGTTTATGATCAACAATTGGTTGAGGATAATTTATTCCATAATAATCTAACGGGGGAATTTTCCCAGTTACCAAGTATTCTGGAGCTACATAACGCAATTCAGGTATCCACTGACGAATATATTCCGCTTCGGCATCAAATTTTTGGGTTTGACTGGCAGGATTAAAAATGCGTAATGGTTGAGGGTCCATACCACTAGAAGCACTCCATTGCCAGCCTCCATTATTAGCAGATAAATCACCATCAATGAGTTTCTGCATAAAATATTTTTCTCCCCATTGGGGATTAATAATTAGATCTTTAGTCAAAAAACTGGCAACAATCATTCTACATCTGTTGTGCATCCAGCCGGTTTCATTTAATTGACGCATGGCGGCATCTACTATGGGATAACCTGTTTTACCTTGACACCAAGCTTGAAAATACTTTTCGTTATTTTGCCAAGGGAATGTTTTAAAAGTGTCTCTATATGCACCTTTAGCTAATTCTGGAAAATGGTACATAGCGTGTTGATAAAATTCCCGCCACGCTAATTCCTTTTGCCATGTTTGGATACTGGCATTTACTTCTTCACTATTACTATTTGCCAGCGCTTCTATAGTAGTTTGCCAAATAGTTCTCATACCAATAACACCAAACTTTAATGCGGCACTTAATTGAGATGTACCATCAATTGCGGGAAAATTCCTTTGTTCTTGATATTCATTAATAGCAGCTTTGGCAAAATTATCTAACTTTTCTTGTGCTGCTAATTCCCCGGGAGCAATTATTAATTCTGCATCCCAAATAAAACCCAAATCTGCGGCAGAAGGTAAATTAATAGTTCCTGTGAGTTGAGAAATTTCTTGTTCTTCTGCTGTTAAATTTTCTAGATTTGCTAAAGGTTTAACTGGTTTAGCTTTAGATTTAGTAATCCAATTTCTCCAAAAAGGAGTATAAACAGTATAGGGAGTTTTCGCACCACTAAAAATTTCTGTTGGTGAATGTAATAACTGATCCCAATTGTCATTAAGAAATTCAATTCCTTGAGTTTTCAAAGCTTCAATTACTGCTAGATCTCGTGTTTGGGAATAGGGTTCAACATCCCAATTCCAAAATACGGCTTTTGCTTTTAATGCTGTTGCTAATTTGGGAATTGCAATCACAGGATCATTTTGTAAAATTAATAATTGACTACCTGCTTGCTGATATCTTTCTTGGAGAGATTGCAAACAGCCAATCATATATTTTACCCTAACGGGGGCAATATCATCACTTGCGAGAATTTGGGGATCTAGACAAAATACACCTACAATCTTCGCACTTTTTTCTCTAGCCGCAGCTAGTCCTGTATGATCAGAAATGCGTAGATCTCGACGATGCCAAAACAGAATTAGATCGGACATTGAATATTAATATAGTTCTGATGTACTAAATTATAGTATACCAATTTTATGTGAAGCTGCCCAGAATAATTATCATCCGTATTTATTTGCGTTTATCCGCGTTCATCTGCGTTCAATTATTATTAAAATCTTACTTCACGCAGCTTCATTTTAAATTAGAATCACACCAAATTTGCACAACCCGACCTGTAACTTCTTGACCAAACCAAGGAGTATTATAAGCAAGTGTTTGCAGATTTGCTTTGTTTACATTCCAAGTTTGCAACGGATTAAATAAAGTTAATTCAGCTTTTTCACCGGGTTGAATTGCTTTAATTTCCTGTTGTAAACAAGCTGCTGGTTGATGACTCAAAACGCGCCATAATTCTAAAGCTGTAAATTCTCCGGTGGTGACAAGATTTTGCCAAAGTAGGGGTAATGCTAATTCTAAACCAATTGACCCCGGTGGTGATTCCCCAAAGGCTTGAACTTTTTCTTCATAAGTATAAGGTGCGTGATCAATAGCGATCGCATCTATAATCCCAGTTCGCACAGCATCCCGTAAGCATAACATATCTTGGTGGTTTCCCAAGGGCGGATCTAAATGTAAGGATGTGTGATAGCTTCTAATAGCTCTTGTATCTAATAAAATGTGCATCCAGGTGGTACTAGCGGTAATGGGCAGACCTTGAGCTTTAGCTTTAGCAATTAATTCCACACTGCGAGCAGTAGAAACACGCATAATATGGACTGGTGTACCAATATCCGCGACCAATTCTAATAAAGCGGCAATTGCTGTTGTTTCCGCACTAACTGGAATGGGAGATAAACCTATTCGTAAGGCTTCTGCACCGTCTCTAATTCTACCATTAGCTGCCAAATGGCGATCGCATGGCCAAAAAGCCACAGGTTTACCAAAGGGTTGAAGATACTCCAAAACCCGTCTGACTATCCCCAAATTGTCCCAAGGTTTAGCATCAGTAAAACCCACAACCCCCGCTGTGGCTAAATCTGCTACCTCTGTTAATTGTTTACCTGCTAAATCTAAGGTAATTGCCCCCCAGATATGCAAATGGGGAGAAGCTTTTCCTCTATCTCTCTCTTGCTGTAACTGCGCCACTAAAGCAGGTTTATCAATCGGTGGTGATGTATCTGGCAAAACACCAACCCTAGTAAAACCACCCGCTTCAGCAGCTTGTAAGAAAGAACTTAAAGTTTCTCGTTCTTCAAATCCAGGTTCACCTGAATGACTATATAAATCAACTAATCCCGCCCCCAGAATTAAGCCTTGACAATCACGAATAGAGGTATCGTCACTAAAATCTGTAATTTGCGAGGCGATAGTTTGGATATAACCATCAATAATTAATACATCTGCTACGTTATCAGTTTTCTGGACAGGATCAATTACTCTTACTTGTTTTAATAGTTCTTTAGTCATTGGTCATTGGTCATTGGTCATTGGTCATTGGTCATTAGTTAGTCATTGGTCATTAGTCATTGGTCATTGGTCATTAGTCATTAGAAATAATTTTTCCCCTGTAACCTGTAACCTGTCCCCGTGGCGTAGCACCTGTCCCCTGGTTAGTAAACCAGGAGTTTAAAAGAGGTAAATACAGATTTACAACCTTTGCAGCAAATTCAAGCCATGCGAATCAGTACCACAGGTGCTAAATAAATTAAATTTTTCCGCTAATTGTTGAACTTCCTCAGTTTCCACCACACTAGGTTTCCACGGTTTGGGGTTATTGTAAGCGTAGAAAGTCTCAACCCCATCAATACCATCACCCGCAGCCGCAGGAATGAGGTCAAAATGCGATCGCCTATACCGGGCTGGGTGAGCAAGTACCGCTAGTCCTCCCGCTTCGTGAATAGCTGTAATCACGTTAACTGCTTGATAAGCCTTCCCTGTACTCGGAGTTTTCTGTAAATATGGCTGCATACTGGGATGTTCTAACTCAAAAGCATAAGCCAAAATGTGAACTTCATTATCCAGCAGATTGGCGTTAATTTCTACACCACTCCACAGATATGGAGCATGAGCATCAGGATTACGCCATTTCCAATCTTCTAACCAAACCAGGGCTGCTTGGTAGCCACTAATACTATGATGATCAGTGATAGCTAACCCTTTTAAACCAATTGCGATCGCTTGATCCATCAAATCACCCGGTTTTAGTTTGCCATCGGAGTGAACCGTGTGCATATGAAAATTAAATAACTGGGGACAACTTTGTGCATCAATGCGTTGGAATACTTGCTTTAGTAGTTCCTTAGAAACAGTAGTCCGGGCAAAATTTATAACCATAACCCCTCTACACAAAAATTACATTCTTCTCAAAACACCAACACGCCACACTTGTAAACGAGATATAACCAATACCATTAACCAGTAAATACAGATACTTCCTCAACTGCACCAATTGATTTTTGCAATATGTTAAGACTACGTTAGCAAATATTAACGCTGATGGCGATGAGTATTTTTGATTACTTCCATCAAGAGAATATAAATTTTGCGTATAGTTTCTATCTGTTTACCGCTATTGTTACCACAAACTGCTCAATTCACCTGCTCCACTGATCACTTCACCAATTACATTAGCAGAGATATGCTGAGATTGAAAATGAGTAATTACCTGTTTTGCTTGCTGAGGTGGAACTAATAACACAAACCCAATACCCATATTAAATGTATTATACATAGCCTCAGCACCAACAGAACCAGCCGCAGCTAACCAATGGAAGACAGGGGGAATAGTCCAACTATTAGGAATCATCTGTATCCCTTGACCCTTACTTAAACATCTTGGTAAATTTTCTGGTAAACCGCCGCCAGTAATGTGAGCCATGCCATGAACTTCTAAACCTGATTGCAACGCAGCTAAAACAGATTTCACATAAATGCGTGTAGGCGCGAGAAAAGTTTCTCCAATAGATGCACCATTGAATAAATCTGGGGTATCAGTCCAAGCAAAACCACCATCACTGACAATTTTTCTGACCAAACTCAAACCATTACTATGGACACCTGAACTAGCTAAACCGATAGCCACGTCACCCACCTGCACCTGAGAACCATCCAACATTCGGCTTTTTTCCACAATTCCCACGCAAAAACCAGCCAAGTCGTATTCACCAACCTGGTAAAAACCGGGCATTTCCGCCGTTTCTCCCCCCAGTAAAGCCGAACCCGCCAATTTACAACCAGTAGCTATCCCCGCTACCACCTGAGTTAATTGTTCCTTGTCTAACTTACCTGTAGCCACATAATCTAGAAAAAATAGCGGTTCTGCACCCGATGTCAACACATCATTAACGCACATCCCCACCAAATCTATGCCCACAGTATCATGACGGTTGAGAATTTGAGCTATTTTCAGCTTTGTCCCCACACCATCTGTTCCCGAAACCAAAACTGGTTCTTTGTAACCTGTAGGCAGTTGAAAGCAACCACCAAAGCCACCCAGTCCCCCCAAAACCTCTTTTCTAAAGGTGCTGTGAACCAAATTGCGAATTTGATCTACAAAAGCTCTACCTGCTTCCACATCAACGCCTGCATCCCGATAATCCATGCCTAACTACACCGTTATCAATTCATAACTTTAGGTTATTATCATCACACAATTTAGCTGCTAAAACCTCTTCTGATCAGGAAAATGTCATTCCTACTACCCAATTAATTCGCAATTAAGCGATAAGATATTGCATTGAACATAATCTAAAACCTAATATAGCACTTCTTGATGTTATGAGATACAGTTTTTTATCGCCAAACTCGTAGGGGCGCAGAGCCTGCGCCCTCCATTGTTGTTGTCAAAAAATCTCCATGAAACTAGAATCCCGGTCTTTTTAGGAAACCCACAGAGGGCGGGGAAACCCCGCCCCTACAGGCTTTACGATTTGCTAACTGGATCTCATAAAGAGTGCATACCGCTATAACCAATTACTGACCACCTATTTGACAAACTTAGGCATAATTTCCGCAGCCGTAAATAAGCCAGAAATGCCCCGTTGACGCAATTCTTGAGCAGCTTTAAGATAACCGAAGGCAGGACCACACACATTGGCAGCCATGCTAGTTTCATCCCCTAACGTGAAGGTATGAGTAGATATTTTGCCTTCAAAAGTGCGTCCAGTGATTTTCACATTTGTACTCAGGGGCTTTTTGGGGTTGCGGGTATCAACTACACCGCCAACCGTGACTCTATCCCGTGAACAAATTCCCGCCACCTCTAACATCAC
>Ga0209668_10000587_pt1 | contig 14988 bp, 20 predicted proteins | sample FrelakmetPLP11PL_FD_187150 | JGI IMG/M metagenome (GOLD analysis project Ga0209668, IMG submission 187150) | Freshwater lake sediment microbial communities from the University of Notre Dame, USA, for methane emissions studies - PLP11 PL (SPAdes)... | ecosystem: Environmental > Aquatic >... | reverse complement strand
GTTATTTGACCCCTACAAGAATCAGGTTTGGGAAGGACCCGCGCCACCCTGCATGCCGCATCTTTGGTATCGAGCCTGTTGGATATTGGGTTGCATGAAAGCCAATGGGGGGTGTGGGGGTCACGCAACATTCTTGCGCCTTGTCTTTGATTTAAGCAGTGCATCAAATGCGGGCACTGCATCAACCTTCTTGTCGCGCTTCTGTTGTGGCTTCATGGCCTTCACAGCATCATCTACTTGCACAAGCAATCCAATTGCCTGAGCAAGCAGCGCTTCGAGCTGATACAGCCTGTGTGTGTCCTGTATGCTCATGTTCTTACCCATGTTTTATTGACCCAGATGCACGAAACGGTAATAATTTGACCATATCAGGATGAGAAATAATTACAGGGATGCCTATCTCAATGCATGCACGAATCAGTTCCGACAACGAACAGTCCAGTGTGTTAGTGGCTGAGTTCACGATGCCAAGCAGCCGATCATCAACTTTGATATTAAGAGGATTATTTGTTTTCATATCACCTCCATTAAACGGGCATTTACTACATGTCATTGTCGATCCCTTGTGCATTGATACGCTGAATAATCTGGCGCAGCGTTTCTGGTGGAGACTCCATCCAGTCAACCGGGTCTGACCCGGTCGCTTCAGCCAAACGCTTAGCTGTATTCCAAGAAGGTTTTGCCTTCTTGTTTATTATTTCACTAAGCATCGATGGACTTATCTTAGCTTTTTTACTAATTTGATATTGTCGAATTTTCTTCATGATCATAAAATAAAGTAATGTTAATTCTATGTCAACATATTTTATTCGATAATACTAAATTGTTTTTATTTGCAAAATATTCGATAATATTGAATTGATAATTATGGATGATAATGAATATTATGAAATGTTCTGGACAGCATTTAAATATTATCTAAAGCATAATTGGGATGATGGACAAAAAAGGTTTGCAGCAGATGTAGGGGTTTCGGAAGCAACTATCAGTGGGGTTAAAAAAAGAAAGGCAATAGCATCTTTAAAAGTTCAAGCTGACATAGCAAAAGTATTAGGGTTTAATTACGATGATTTCTTGAAGCAAGGTCGGTGTATAATAGAAACAGGATATCCTTGTCAGGACGTAATTATAAAACAAAAACATTTAAACAATAATGTTATTGATTTTCCTGAAAAATATAAACATCCTGATTTGCGATATAAAACCATGCAAGATAATTTGCAGGCAATATATGAACACGGAGATCATTCCCTGATATCAGCAATTGAAATGAATCTTGTGTCATTTAGAAAAACTGTCGAGATGGAAAAAAGAATATCAAAACTTGAAAAGCAAAACGAAAAATCTGAATCTGAAAATTTGTCATTGAAGGAGGAAAACGAAACGCTGAAAAAAATGGTTCGCAATCCCGGGGGATAGAAATTACGATAAGGCATCGTGTTGGAGGGTTTTGCGGAATATCACCGCACAATTCAAATATTACGGTATTATCTTGTGGAGATTATCAGAGGATCGGAAACGTGATCATAATAATATTCAGAGACGATTGGATATCGGCGTGCTGGGATGAATATGCCGATGTAGAAACCATGGTAGGATACTGATGAGCGAATTTAATGGGTTATTATTATTTGTAGCCGTAGTTTTCTGGATATTTTGCGCGATATTTATTCCCATTTTCATCTTCCAGATACGAAACGCCACCATAAAAACAAATAAGCTTCTGCAGCAGCTTATTGATCAAACAAATGGGAAACCAAGGACTTTATATGATATTACCGGATTGTTGGGTGATAAAGGAATTGATTGAAACCTTAAAAGAAAAGGAGTGATCAAATGCGCATTATCAGTATGTGTTTTGTTATCGCCATGTTTTTGTCGTCATGCACGATGGCTCCCAGAGTCGCCAATCAGCCGTACAGTTCGCAGGAAAAGCTTGTTTCGGTTACGCAATGGGAAAGTTTGGCAAAACAAGTTGTTGATCTGCAAATAATCCCGTCTATTCCTACAGAACAAAAAACAAAATTCGTTTATATCGAAAATGAAGACACAACAGAATTCGCAAAGGCGTTTCATGCTTATCTGATCACAGAGCTGGTAAAAAAAGGTCTTCAGCCATCACAATATCCAGATAATGCTTTGATTTTCAAATGGGGGGCACAACTGGTATGGAATAACAAGGTAGCATCTTCTCCGGGAATAATTATCGGAGTGATTGAATCTATTGGGTCTGTTATTGGAGGGTCGGCGTTATTTTACCCACCTGATACGATCGAGGTGATTATAACAACCCAGGTAAACAAAGGGCCGACAATATTATCCCGAATGTCGAACAATTATTACATGGATGATTCTTCAAAATGGAACTTCTTTATTCCAAACCCGCCAAAACAGAAGCCGGATATTGAAATAGCGCAACATCCGAACATCGATTACAGCCATTATATTTTCTATGAACCCAAAAAAGCCATTGTAATAAGGAACAACAATTCGACAATCTACGAAAAGCCTGGTTATTCTGACGTTGTTGGAACAGCATCCGTTGGATCGGTTATGACAGCCGTTGGAGAAAAAAAGAACTGGTATTTGGTAGAGCTGGATTTAAACAAATCCGGGTGGATCGAAAAGAGACTCGTTGACAGACAATGAGCATCCACCAATTAAAAGACGGCCGCTGGATTGTGCAGTGGCCGAATCCTTCCCCACCGCCTCGCCTGCTGCGTGAATATTTCGGCAGGGGCCCTTCATCGCGATTGAGGGCCGAACAGCGCGACAAAGAACTGTCGCTGAAAGAAACCCGCCCCAGGAAATCATCAGATGATAATCTGTTTGTGTTTTACGAAATTGCTGCTGAATATATATCATCCAGGCAACTTGCAGAGTCCACTAAACGGAATATGACCTATATTTTACGGTCAAACATTTTGCCGGCTATTGGAAAAATCCCCGCAATTAAAATTTCATTTGATACCCTCCACAACTACATTGCCACACGTCGCCAGAAAATAAAATCTGTTTCTGTTCGCCGAGAAATTGTGTATATTAAAACGGTTATGGCCTGGGCTACAAAGCAAAACCCGCCCTTGCTGGCTTATAATCCAATTAGAGATTACCCCCTTCCAAAAGATGACGACAGCGACATTTTAAGCCCACCTACCCAGCAGGAAATTGCCGATATCTTGAAATACGCACCAGCTCATTTGTACCGAGCAATCAAAATCGCATATTATACAGGACTGCGGCCAGGTAAAATTGAGCTGTTGAGGATCAAATGGGATGCCATTTTGTGGGATAGAAACGTTATCCGGGTTCTCTCTGCCAAAAAAGGAGGTCCGTTGCTTCGAGATATCCCGATTCATCCGGAATTTTTACTATTGTTGAAAACTTGGTGGGATGAAGATGGAAAGACAGAAAACGGGCCGATGATCCATTTTGCCGGATCCGGGATAACAGACAATGTTTTATACGCCTGGCGCACGGCAAAAAAACGCGCCGGTATTACTCGACGACTGCCGTTTTATTTTCTGCGACACGATTTTGTTACGACAGCTCTGGAAGCTGGGGTCGATATAAAGACCCTTGCCGAGATCGTTGGAAGCTCTCCGGAGACTCTACGGCGGCATTATCAGCATGTGTCAGGGGTAGCAAAGGTAAATGCAATTGAGATGATTCGGGGTGGTAATACGGTTGGTAATACTGGTAATAATCTTTTGCAAACCATCAAATAAATAATAATAAAAACATGATGTTATAAAAAACTGCATCCTGAAGCAGGACGCTGTTAGCCTCGCTGGGAGGCCGTATAATCATTCCTTCATAATGCATGATAAATCCTTTATTTTATTTATATTTATTTGTTTTTTTTATCTGGTTTATTTCGGTTTATTTTTTAAAATTTCAAAAATTGTGGTAATAATCTCTATTACCAGCACAATTATATTGCCTTGCTGTTGTTTCGGCAAGAAATCATTTTATGATAAAAAAAAAACCCGGAATGGTGCGCGTATTATGGATTATCGACTTACCCTGTCGGCAGTGTTCCCACTGTAGAGGCGTTCCGGGCTATCTTATATTAAATAAGGCATACGATACCATTAATCAACTATATAAAAGCCCGCACAGGCGAATACAGAGCGTTTTACTTGCAAAAGCCGATGTTTATTCTATTTGTGTCAAAACTCTTCAAAAACCAGAGTGGCGGTGTCCAGAAAAAACAATTCTGTGCTTACGGCAAAAGCCCTGCCCACATTTTTTATTGTAATCATTTCTCTGCTATCTATTGAAAAATCATAAGTTGCTCTGCTATCAAACCAACTTAACACCGCCGTGCCTGACGTGCAGGGTAACTCGATGTTTGCTGAGTTGAATTTCAAAAGATATGTTACTTCGCTCTGAAAAAACGTATACGTTTTACCGCAAACGTATTGATCCTCGGCAGCGTGAACACCCATCGCCCAAAAGCCAGCAGTTAGAATAACGGATAGAATAATTGCAACGGAGACCCAGAATCTTTTCATTTTGTTCCTTCCTGTAATTTTATTACGGCTAACTGAATGATTGTTTCAATTAATGCAGTACCCATTTTGATCCCTTGGTTCATCATTTCGTTGCTTACAATTTTCAAAACATGCTCAAATTTCACTGATCCCATTCCCGTTCCCGGAAACATCTTTTCCGCCTCGGCAACCGCAGTCATCGCAGCCTCCCAGACAATCCTCCCGCTTGACGTGAACATCTGAATCAATGTCGGGTAAACTGCCGCCCACAGCCATGACATCATTATTCGTATTCCTGTTATCATCATCCCCCCTTTTCTTAAACCATCGCCAAACTTTTAAAAGATCAATCGAAAACGATATTCTTTGTTCTTGGCTGGCTGGTCGTCCTGACAGTGGATCATCCATTAGTTGCAAGCTCCGTTGTGGATCATTTTCCCATCTTTATGAGCCACAAGATTATTCCGGTAGTTTATCCGGCGCATCTCCTGACCTGAAATGATTGTAAACCTGTGACAACAGCGTGATGATTTTATCATCTACTGCACTTGGCGTGAGGATCGCGATTCCCTTAAGTAGCGTCAACGCCAGGTAGATCGTCATCCAGTTATCGCCTATGTTTTTTAGCAGCCATGCGTCCATATTCAATACGATGCTCCTTTATCCCGCAATAGCTCGATTGGTTCAAAATCATCTATAACACAGTCGGGACTATGTTCTTTGCACCAGCAAATTTTATTTCTGACTATGTTCCCATGCTGGTTTTTGTATGCTATATCTTGGCATTGCTTTGGTTCCTCTGAACATCCAATTTTGCAGCAGTCCATAATCATATCCATTCTTTTGATTTATCGATATGTTTGCGTTCTTGAACAGTTACGCCCTCGTATTTGCGCCGGTTCCCGCAGCAGCGGCATGAACACGGCTTACCTGTTTTTCTGGCTGTCCTAAGTTGACTTTCATAGTCGCACTCACGAGTGAACCATGATCGAATGACACGCTTCTTGGCTTTCCTGATCCCGATCTGTAGGCCGTTCCACCCCATCTATCAAATCCCAGAAATTATCGTCAACTGTTTTAGAAAACTCAGGCTCTAAGTCTGTTATGTTGGCCAAGACGTTTCGATGAAAATTGGTAATAGAATCTATCACGCCCATTCCCTCATTGGCCCGTTCGACACAAAGTTACCTGTGATATGCGCGGGTTCCTAATCAGCTTTAAAGCCTCGTCAGAAAGCGCTTCAGCCCGTCCGGCTTGATACCCGGCCTCGAAGCCAAAGGCAACCATTTTATCCACTGGCAATTCCCGGCGTTCAAATTCACGTTGGGATTCGTAGTAAAATTCAAGCCCTCTTTGCAATTCAATTATTGTGTCAGCCATCAATACCCCCTCAGCAGTCTATCCCTATTTCTCTTCGCACGTTCCGGAACTTGCTTAGCGTATTCTGAATCCATTAGTTGATACGCCGCCTGAATCCAGTTCTTGTCATGCAAATATTTTATCATCATCGAAAACTTTCTAACACGTTCCAGTCCCATATTAAAGAGCATATCCACAACCACCGCACGTCTGCCGAGGTCAAGATCGAGGTCAAGTTTTTCATAATCTTCTATGGCCCGTTTAAAATCAGCTTCGAAAATAGCATCAGCCGCTTCTTGCGGGATAGCTGTACCGAATTTAAGCAGATGTCCATATCCAATTGTAAGGTTTCCCCGCGTGTCAGCATAAGCCGTGAGCCTGCAACCTTCTTCCCGTTTGATTGATTCTTTCAACTCGTTGTCATTCATTTTGGCTCCAGTATTTTGTCAATGCGGAGTTTTAAAATCTCAACATTCACAGGCTTTTTCAAAAAATCACTCGCTCCTGCCCGTAAAGATATTATTTCTGTTTGGGAATCAGACATAGATGTAACCATTATAACTGGTATGTGCCTAACGTCTGGATCGGCTTTTATAATCTGCAAGCACTCGAGACCGTGCATGTGCGGCATAAGCACATCCATCAAGATAATGTCTGGGGATTTTTCTTTTATCATTTCTATTGCACATACCCCATTTTCTGCCAGTATAGTCTCATAGCCAATCCTGGTCAAACATCTCTGCATTGACAATAACGCACTCATCGAGTCATCGACCACGAGTATCCGCTTCATTTCACACCATTAATCATATGAGATATATAAGTTCCTATGATACCAAGCATCAATGTAGAAAATACAGTCCACAGAATAGTAACACTGGATTTGTGCGCGACGAAAGCTGTCTTGCATGATGTAGTGTCAGTGATTATTTTAGACATCTTTTCGTTAAGGGCACTAATATCATTTCTCATCTCAGTTTGCGCTGTCTGTAATGATTGAATCTGATAACTTTGTAGGGCCAGTTGCTGAAGAGTTTTTGATATTTCCAACATATTTTCAGTCAGATCATCAATTTTCTTATCTATTAATTGCAACTGCCTGTCGTATTCTCTCCGGCCCAGCATGATCGTACCGTCATCAGTCATATTTTGTTTCCTACATCGTAGCCATATCAAACATTGATCTCTGCTCAACTTCCGCCAGTTTGCCGTCGTGCATCTGATTTTTCGGTCTTAAATATCCTACGCAGCGTGTGAAAATTTCTGTTTTAGGATAAAATTTAGAATCTTTTTCAAAGCAAGTCGGGCATTTGAAAATATATTCTGTCGGGCAATGCCAAGCCGCCGGCGGCCGAAACATAGCCCCGCCTTCAACAAGTAGATTCATCCCGGATATCTCAGCTTTGATCAAAACGTCCGCTTCGCAGTCGCAGCACTGGCCGGTAAATTCTGCCGGGCCGTTCTTCAGCTTTTCGTTCATATCGTCAAGTTTCATATTATTTCCTTTATGGCCAAACCATCGCTGGCATTTCAGCCAGTAGTTCTTCAATCGTTGGGATTGATCTTGTTTGTGCTTCAACCTCTGCCATAACCGCATAGCCGGTTGCCCAACAAGCATCTCTCCAAACAACGCCGGCTTGTCCCTCTGGCCCGAACTTTGGATTAACTGATGTCGCGTAGCTGCAAAGGCTAAGGATTCCGTCATAAAAATGTGCCTGTGCCTCGGTGTCAAGGTATGCCTGAATAGCGTCTATCATCATCTGCTTTGGGCTACTTGATTTTAGTAACACCATATCATACTCATACGCTGCTTCGATTTCGCCAGTCATGCTGTTAGTTCTGGTTGTCTCAACAATATTGATCGGTACTGCTACATTATCAGAGTCATATTGACTTGATACTGGGTATTGTGTGTTTTGTGATTTCATTTTATCTCCTTAATCAGACACCCGCCGAACGGGAACCGATACTCGCATCACGATTAGAGCCAGCGTCATTCGCAATACGGGAGAAGACCCCCGCACCAGCGCCATTATACAGAGCGCCCCCACATAACAGAGCCATCCAACCAGCCGCAGACCAAACATAATCTGTTACATAAGTATTTGCATCAGCTCCAGAAGCTGCACTCGGTAGCAACAAACCATTGTGGAAGTTACTTTGATAACCTGAAGCTGATAGATTTAATCCTGTGTCTGTATAATTTGTAGCTGTGTCGTCTGCCCAAGTTGCTGGATTATTGTTAATGTAAATTCTTTGATTGTTGAAGTTGATACCATCAACCCACTTCCAGACATGGCCGTAGAAGTTTTCAATACCCCTGTAGCTGTTAGCAATGTTAAATGTACCTGGATCAAATCCAGAAACACCAGCTATAGTACCAGAAGCATTACCAAGATGCATTGTTCTGCCAGTGGTTCTGACGTTACCCCAAGCCCAAGCTCCTTCAGTATAACCAGGTATTGCTACTTGAGAGTTCATTGTAGCGTACTCGGTCATGTAAAGTAGACTCATAAACTCGTCAGCGTAATAGCTTATTGTGTGATAGTTAGTTCCAAAGGCTGTGTGACGTGTTCTCATTTCAGGTCTTGTTTGATATGTAAGTGGTAAGAAACCTGGCACAGATACGGCTTTGTCACCTGTTGCAGTTACAGTTGTGGAATCATAGTCCTTGTATCCGCCACCGTCAGCGTCATACCAGACTGACTCGAAAGCTCCCCAATACTGATAAGGACGATATACCCCACCTTCCATAAACCACGGGTGAAGCATTGATGTCACAACTGAAGAATCAGATCGAATCAAGCTAAATTCATTTTCACTTATCAAGAAATATTTATAGTTACCGTCTGTTGTCATAATGTAATGCGTAGCTGGTACTTCTACCATAACAGCACCATCAACTTGTGGATTTGCTGTTCCAATAGAGTAGGCATTACCCGACACAAATCTATCGAGTTTAACTGTTAATTGTGTAGCTGAATCAACAGCGGTTACTTGTGTTGCTATATTGGTAGTTGTATTATGCACCCAATGTCCTATAGCTACACCAGCAGTTGAGAAGTTAGCCGCCGAATCCACCAGTTTACCAGCAGATGTGCTTGTTGCAGTACCAGATCGCAAAGGAGTTGTAACGTTTTCCTTATAAATGCTATTTGATGACAACAAGTTATAAAGTTTCGTACCAGCAGCGTCTTTAACGCAGCGTTTCATTTTTGACTGGACTGGATAAGATGTATATGTGTTTTCTATAAAAACACCATTTAAAACAATACCTTTTGTTAAAGACGGTGATGAATTAGCAGTGTTCCATCTAACACCATAAGCGTATTCTATTTGTTCGATATTTCCATTCAGCTTTTGAATCGCCTGTAAAACGCTATCAGTTGCTGCAACAGTACCAGCACCAGAAGTATATCCAGTGAGAATATTCGGAGCTTTAGCGGCCAGAGCATCAAACACACTATTCCCATCAGGCGCATGGGTAGTGTCGCCGTCCGATATGCTTGAGGCAATAACCGCTGTCCTGGCCAATGTGTCGGTATAAGCAGTTGCTCCACTTGCAACACCATCCAGTTTGGTTTTATCAGTTGCAGATAAAAATCCAGCAACACTTGTTGTTGCATCTGAATGTGTATGCGATGTTGCTGATTTCTCCGTGTCAAGCTCTTCAATCGCACCCTGAACCGTTGTTGAAGCGACACCCCCCGAAGGCGCAAACGACACAGCCCCGGCAGTTGTAGCACTCGATACAGCACCAGCAAGAGACGTTTGCAGCCGGTAGTCAGCAGACTCCATAAACTGTCCGTCACCAGTGTAAATAAACCGATAGATAAGTTTCCATTCTGGATTAACGCCTGATACAACAGGTTGCACCTCTGCCCTCGCCGCTGTGATCGTACTGTAAGACGCAGAACCATGTGTCGGGACTATTGCTATTGGCCGATCAACGTCAGTTGTGGCAAACACCCAATAGCATGCATAACGATTAGCTGCAAATGTTGTCAGTGCGTAGGTGCTGGTAAGTAGATACGTCGGCGCACCGACTGTACCAGTATAAGGCAGTGCGAAATCTGCAAAAGTCCACGCACCAGCAGATGGTCGATACCACCCTCTCATGGTTGTCTGTTGCCCGGTGGTTACTGCAATGTCCTCATCGTACAGCGTTCCAGTCTCAATTTGCAGCGAACCATCAACGGTTGTTGTCGGGTAAGTTTTGTCCATCCCCGACGCATATCGTGGCCCGACTGTCAAATGCGCCCAAATATGCCAGTCGATATTTCTTGAGTATCCGTGCGTTTCTCTTGAAAGCGATCCTGCCGCACCATTCCAGAACACTGTCGCAACGGGAACAGTCGTTAGTAAATTCCAGAACACAGGCGACCAGTAAAGTTTCCCGGTACTGTCCTTGAAATAAATATAATAAAGCGTGTTATCGGTCAAACTTGCGCTTGCGTGATCCCGATCAGCCGTTAAATCCAGGTCACAAGTGGTAGGAGTTGCCTTTGTGTACGACGTTCCGGCGTACCAGTAGGTTACTGATGCAAGTGTTAAGATATGGCTTGATGGCTCGAAGCTGATAGCGCCTGATGTCTGGATGCCGTGAAATGTGTCTCTGCCCAGAAATGTGTCGGCGACAAGTTTTTCGCTTGGCACATTCGTGTTGAGTGGCGTTGCGCTCCAGCTTGTAACCAGCGGGCCTGCGTCTTGGCCGTCTTCTCCGGGAAGGCCTTGTATGCCTTGCGGGCCTTGGGGGCCTATTTCTCCGGGTAAGCCCTGTTCGCCTTGGAGGCCCTGGGGGCCATCTGGGCCGATTAATCCGATTTCGCCGGGAAGGCCCTGTTCTCCTTGTGGGCCCTGTGGGCCGACTACTCCTGGAAGACCCGGGTCTCCTTGGGGGCCTTGTTCTCCGGCTTCTCCTTGCATGCCGGGGATGCCCGGGGGGCCGATTGATCCGGGTTCTCCGGCAAGACCTTGTTCTCCTTGGGGGCCCTGGAGTCCTGGAGCGCCAGGCGCGCCTTGCGGGCCGGTGTCGCCTTTGGTTACCCATTCGTCCCATTCTTCGTCAACGCCTGGGGTTTTATTGATCGATCCGGCGTTTGCGACATAAGATGATCCGAGATAAGAAACGGCGTCGTTTGCGATGTAATTGGTTTGCAAGTCCCATGGCCCAAGCCAGGTAATTCCGGCACCGTCTGCTCCGTCTGCACCTGCTGGGCCTATTTCTCCCGGGATGCCCTGGGGGCCCTGGGCTCCGGTAAGGCCCTGCACGATTTCGATGACCGTTACATCGGGGGTGGTGGCGTAAATTATCGTTGCATCGCTCATCTGGCACCTGCGGCTTTCAGGGTACATGCCCCGTATTGCTTTAAAACGGTTTCGCCTGTCGGGGCGGTGAGGAAAAGATCATAAACGCCTGCAATGTCTTTGTGGGAGGAGCATATTCCGTCCAGATCGTTGTCTCTAAGATAAATTCGATATTTTCCGTCTGCTGCATCGTCTAAATAGATGCCGGATGCGGCGTCTTCCGACCACGTTGCTGTCGTTTCTGTGACCGTTATGATCGGAGATGTGTCTGTGATTTTGGATAGTATTGCCATAACGGCCGTATATCCGGTTAAGGGGATGACTTCGTCTGATGCGTTTTTGATCTGATAGACGCGGTCGAATGTTGTGCTTTCGTGGATCGTTAGTTTTATTTTTGCTGCGACACAGTCCATAATATTCCTCGATATAATTTAATCAAAATATCCACATCATCGGGCCGCTGCCGGATTCGGGTTCGACGTAGGGGCCGAGTACTGCGTATGCCACTACTTTTGAGACACTCAGGGCGTTTTCGCATGGGGTCAGAACTGCGTATGCCACTACTTTTGACGCCTGGATGCCTAACGCATAATCAGCAGCAGTTGCCGCAAAGAAGTTATCCAGATAAAACGTATTGTCTGCGTCAGCGTTTACGACCGTGATAATTATCTGGTCAATTGCGTCTTTGTTGGCGTATGATACGGCTGATATGTCGAGCGTGATGAGTTGCCATGTGTCTGCTGTGTCTATGTTTGGGGTGACTTCAGTTGTTGTCCCGCCGGAGTCGTGAAAGCCAATTTTTATGTTTGACCCGGTTCTGGATGCTCTTATTTTTCCGATTATGTAGGCGTGAGATGTTAGGTTTATGGGGGTTGAGATTGTATGGGTAAGGGTTTTGTTTAGGGATGTTGTTGCGGCTGCTATGCCTTTTAGAGAGTATAACCCGTCGGTGATAATGGTTGGTTCTGAGTAATCACACAGGATGATGTTTGTTCCCACATAACCGCTATTGATTGTAAAATTAGCGAATCTGCAAGTTAGCGTTGGGTTTGTATCCCAACGAACAATGGCGAGACTTACTGAAACGGTATTCCCAACAGTTCCTACCGTAAAAGTCGAGCCTTTTTGTGCAAAACTTCCTGCTCCGTCAGCGGCGTAAACCGTAAACGTAGCACCAGATCGTATTATTTTTAACTTTCCGTAGTCATTTGTCCTTGAATAACCTACATATGCCCATGCTCCGCCATTGACATGACATGTTTGCCAGTACTTAGCACCGCCATATCTAGCAACACGCAGGTATAGCGCGTGTGTACCATCAATTGTTATTTGTAAGTTTGCGCCAAATGAATTAGCTGCTGGAGGAGATTGTAACGTAAAATCAACTTGAATATTAAAATCGCCAATAAATGTATTTTTTGATGTTATAGATTCTGGGTATGTTAATTCAGCGGTGTTGCTTTGAATGTCAGGCGATCCAGATAAAGTCCATATATCGCTGTTTATTGCTCCACCGTCACTCCCGGTAAACGTATCTGAATAAGGACTTTCAGCGCTCGTTATATATGCAGAGCGAGCGTTTGCATCACTTCCATACTCCATATTATCCAGTACGGTTATTGTCATAACGCTTTAGCCCTCAAATTTATTTGTAAGGCTTCAATATCAGCGGGTGTAAACGCTACGCCAGTGACCGGGTTAACTGTCATCAGCCTTTCTTTGGTTTGCCAGTAGCCTGAACAAGTTTCCGTTGATCCAACGTTGACTGTTCCACCAGATTTAATTCCGAGCGCAATGCCTTTTGAGCCAGAACCATCAACACATCTTGCGCCTACCTTTACAGCTTCGACCGAAAAAGTCCCTGTTGGCATACCGGTAAGATTGCATTGAAAATCCGCGTCTGCTGTCGATGAATAGATTTTATCTGCATCTGAAAGCGTTACTTCGTCAATGTCGGTGTATGCACCTGTCCAGTCGGTTGAGGAATCCCCGGCGGCTGATGGTGCGATGGTTTTGAGTGACATTAGTCTGGTGTCTTCATCTGCTATAATAAACTCTGACAGATCAATGCTCAAACCAGAACCGGGCGCAAGTGTTAATGTGTTTAACCCAGAAATTCCGCTGATGCTGATAGCCCCAGAGTAATTAATGACTAAATTTCCATTAACATAGACATTTATTTCCCCATCTCCGCCAAATCCAGATATTTCAATATCAATTTTTTTAGAACTTAGGGTTGAAGGAATACTTGATCCTGCTTCTGCCGCAAGTTTAGTTTTTGTTGATCCGTCATATGTGTAAAGTGCTATCTTAGTAGCTGATGCAGTGTCACTTCCTACATATACGCCCTTAGTTGTACTTCCGTTACTCAGCCCAACAATCAATTTATTTACAGTCCACGGATACCCGTACATGTAAAATGATACCCAGGCATCAATCAATTCATTACCTGGTATTTCGTTGGTATAAACCCATGTACTCCCAACATCATATATTGCTGATCGACTGTATGCGCTCCGGAAAAATAATATTTCAGATGTTATTGTAAATCCGGTTTTACCATTCGGAAAATCCACATCCTCCCCACCACACCATAATATCGTCATGATATTGTCCTCACGCCTTGTAAAGTTATCGCCACTCCAGCCCAGGTTGCGTCCTGTGCCGGGAAAACAAAAGACACACGGCTGCCGACCGCAATGGTTGCACCGGCGCTGCTCCATGTCGGCGTTCCGTTGGTGGCTACCGTCAACGTTGCTATCTCAGTGCCGTCGTCTTCGATGCTTACCACCACCTGTGCTGTCGGATTTGTGGCGTTGTAAAAGGCCGACCCGGCACAATTGGCTGGCACTGTCAGGTCGTATGGCATAAGCATGTTGTATGCCCCAGACGCGGTTGGTTTGGCAGTGGCTTCGAAAGACAGTCCGACACCCCCAGAAACTTCGTGGGTATGGGCGTAACCATCTATTTTATAGAGCTGTCCGCTTGGGATGTCTATTGCGCCGGCGTCGTTTATTGTTGCCAGAGAGTTTTGCAGCAGTTTTCCGGTGGCTGTATCGAATCTGGCAATGGCGTTGTCGGTTGCCGATGCCGGGCCGGACACATCTCCCTTGTCGGAATCGAGTGTGCCAATAGCTGCGTCGATCTCTTCAAGGGGGGCGTTCAAGTAGGCGGATTTGAATTGGGTAATTCCGTCCTGGTACGGGGTGAAATAATCGGTTGTCATGGAGCGCTCCCGGTGAAGGATTTAAGGCTGCCGGCAATTCCGGACATAAATTCTTTGGCCTGGGGATTGTTGTTGATGACCGGGTTATTTAAAATCATGGTTGAGAGGTTTGATAAGACCTCTTTTTGTTTACTGGCCGATCGATGCCGGGTTTCGTCGATGGTTAAGATGATCTGTTCGAGAAGTTTGGTTTGATAGGCCAGGATTTCTTTTATTTCTTCATTCATAAAATCTCCGTTAATATAACAGGGTGATAATGGCCATGCCTACCACGCCGCTGTCTGATTCGAGGGTTGCCATAAGGCCGACGGTTGGGGTGTCGGCGTCGAGGGCCTGGTTTCGCTGGTATTTAAAAACGTATGAGGCTGAACAGGTTCCGCGCACAAGGGAGTCGTGGTAACCGGTTTCTGATGACCATAGTTGTCCGACGCCATAGAGTTTTTGGAGTATGATGGTGTAGCCGTTTGATGACGTAGCAAGTGTTGCGCCGTATTGGTCTTTGACTGCTACGGTGATGGTCTCTTCCGGGGTGCTGTCGGATGGATTGTACGGGAAACCGTCCGGGTATTGTGGGGTTACGGATAATAATGTCGGGCGCTG
>Ga0209668_10000586_pt1 | contig 14995 bp, 6 predicted proteins | sample FrelakmetPLP11PL_FD_187150 | JGI IMG/M metagenome (GOLD analysis project Ga0209668, IMG submission 187150) | Freshwater lake sediment microbial communities from the University of Notre Dame, USA, for methane emissions studies - PLP11 PL (SPAdes)... | ecosystem: Environmental > Aquatic >... | reverse complement strand
AGAGAAAAAAGAAATTAAGGCGGTGATCCGAAAGACATGGACTCAAAGGAATGTATTCTGGTCGTCGACGATGACGAGGGCATACGTAAAAGCCTTAGCCTTATCCTGAAAAAGAAAGGTTACCTCATGGAGTCAGCCGGTACAGGGGCAGAAGCACTCTCGATCGCAAAGGATAGAACAATCAATCTCACCCTGCTTGATATCAAACTACCAGATACCGAGGGAATCCAGATAATTGCACCACTCCTAGAAACAAACCTGGATATGTCAATTTTCATGATAACCGGTTTCGCTTCGGTGGAAAGTGCAGTTGATGCACTTACAGCAGGTGCGTCAGGCTACATTACTAAACCCATTGATCTGGATGAGATGTTGGTAATGATACAAACTGCCGTTGAACACCAGCATCTCGTTACCGATGTAAAGCGGGCAGAGGCGGAACTCAGGGTTAGTCTGGCCAAATATAAGGTGATTTTTGAGTCATTCCCCATAGCCATCACGATATCGGATAAATTGGGAAATATTATCGAGAGCAACTGGCGGGCCGTGGAAATTCTGGGGTTATCTCCGGAAGAACAGTCCCGGAGGAGGATTGGAGGAACGGAATGGCACCTGATCCGGCCTGACGGGACACCCATGCCGGCTGGCGAATATGCAAGTGTCAGGGCACTGAAAGAAAATCATCTGGTCCAAAATGTCGAAATGGGAATAGTCAAGGAAAATAATGCAGTTACCTGGATTAACGTGACAGCAGCACCGATCCCTATTAAGGATTATGGGGTGGCGATCGCCTATAATGACATCACCGAACGCAAGCGGGTTGATGAGGAAATAATATTCAAAAATATCATCCTTTCAACCCAACAGGAAACGTCCCTTGACGGTATCCTGATCATTGATGAGCATGGGAAGATCATCTCATTCAACCAGCATTTTACTGATATGTGGGATATTCCGGATGATGTGATTGAATCCGGTGAAGATATCCTTGCAATCCAGTCGGTACTCAAAAAGGTAAAGGATCCCGGTGAATTCCTGAAACGGGTAAGTTACCTGTATGAACATAAGGAAGAGAAAAGCAGGGAGGAGGTCGACCTTGTGGATGGCAGGGTTTTCGATCGCTTCTCTGCACCGATGTATGGGAAGGATGGAAGGTACTACGGGCGGGTATGGTACTTCCGGGACATCACCGAGCGGAAGCGGTCTGAAAATGCACTCAGGGAAAGCGAGGAGCGTTTCCGGGAGCTGTTCAACAAGGCCAATGATGCCATCTACCTGTATGAATATGATCCCGTGCGGCAAACAGGGCAATTAATCGAGGTAAATGAGGTTGCATGCCAGATGCTTCAGTACACCCGGGATGAATTCCTGCAGATGCCGATTGAAAATATCAGGGCACCGGATGAACGGGAATCATTCCGGGAACATATGAAATCACTGATGAATTTGGGACATCTTACCTTCGAAACCCTGCACCAGCGAAAGGACAGTACATGGGTACCAATTGAGGTAAATGCTCATCTCTTCACGCTTCAGGGCAGAAATGTGGTCCTTTCGATAGCGAGGGATATTACCCAGCGGAAAAAAACAGAGGAAGAAGTACAAAAATCCCTCGTCCAGATTGAGAGTGATCTCGAGCAGATGGCACGATTCAATGACCAGATCAGGAACCCGCTGGCGGTAATGATCGCACTCCTGGACAGGGAACCGGAGAGTCCCGTAAACGCCCGGATCCGTGGACAGGTGTACAAGATAAATGACCTGATCACCACGCTTGACCGCCAGTATAGCAGCTCAGAGAAGGTTCGTGAATTTTTAAGAAAACATTATGATTTTTACCGGGGTGAAGATCAATGAGAACAATCCTGCTTGTCGACGATAATGAAAGTCTTATTGAACTATTTACTTTAATCTTCCAGGATGCCGGATGGAACGTCATTTCAGCTCCGGGCGGGAATGAATGCCTGGATCTCCTTGGGCACGAAAACCCTGATATTATCCTTCTTGATATCATGATGGAACCCATGGACGGGTGGGAAACCCTGGTCCGGATAAAAGCAAATCCCGTATGGGTGAAGATCCCGGTGGCGATGCTGACCGGAAAGGCGTTGTCGCAAAAGGAGTTCGAGTCTTATGGGTTGCTTTTTGAAAATTACCTCTTGAAACCACTATCCGAAAGCAAAATGGTCTTGTTATCTGGGGAGGTAGTAGATACACATAACAAAGTCCAGAGGGATGCAGAAGCAGCGAGGAATAAAGGAATTGACCCGGTAATCATCAAAGAATATCTCACAGTCAACCATCGCGTACTACTTAACAAGAGGATGGCCGCCAGCCTGGCACTTCAGGGTTTCACGATACCATGGGATCTCGGTAAAGACCAGGAACGATTAAAAGAGTTAGAGAGGTTGTTCACCGGAGAGGGGGTAACCCTTTCATCGTCAAATGGAGACAATTGAAACATTTCTGTAACTGATATGCACGAAAAAGCCTGTATCCTGGTTGTTGATGATGAGGAAAGCCAGAGGAAAACCCTTTCGTTAATCCTGAAAAAGAAAGGTTACCAGTTAGAATCTGCCGGAACCGGGGCCGAGGCGTTGGAAAAAGCCAGGGGTAATACGATCAATATCGCTCTTCTCGATATTAAACTGCCAGACATGGATGGTGTAGATCTCATTGGCCCGTTAAGGCTAATCAATCCTGGTATCGCTATCATTATGGTCACCGGATTTGCTTCGGTGGAGAATGCCATCCGATCCATGAAGGCCGGTGCATCGGGATATCTGCTAAAACCTGTCAATGTTGAAGAACTGCTCATAACAGTCCGGGACCTACTCGAACGGCAGGACCTAGTCAGGGAGAAACATCAGGCAGAAAAGACAATTCGGCACACACTTGAAGAAAAGGAAGTCCTCCTGAAGGAGATCCACCACAGGGTAAAGAATAACCTCGCAAGTATCATCGCCCTAATTAATCTCCAGGCAGCCTCTCTCAAAGATCCGGCCATGGTCTCGATTTTAAGGGACCTTGAGACCCGGATACTAAGCATGGCACTTGTCCATGAATCGCTCTGCCGGACAAAAGACCTCACAAGAATAGACTTTGCAAGTTATACAGAAGATCTGACCAGGCACCTGTTACAGGTTTATGGAAAAAGTGGCAGCATCCAATGCAACATTAATATGGGGGCTATCACACTGCCCATCGATATCGCTACCCCCTGTGGCCTGGTCATGAACGAGATCGTTTCTAATTCTCTCAAGTATGCATTTCCGGATACATTCTCCTGTAAGGACCAGCGTAGGGAACCTTGCACCATCGCCCTCAATATGCAACACGAGGGGTGTGATTATCTCCTTCAGATCGTTGATAACGGCATTGGAATACCAGAAAGGAAAGATGGTACGAACTCACATGAGCTTGGGTTTTTCCTGATCAAGCTTATTATTGAGCGCCAGCTTCATGGAAGTCTTGAGATCAATACATCGGGTGGGACTGCATATTCGATACGGTTTACGGAACCGGAAATCAAGGAAACTGAATATTAAGGATTCATGAGGTCAAGGTGTTAATGGCGAAAGCGGGATATCAATATTATCATCGCTACACGTGCCCCTTGCGGAACATGAAAAATTGAGTATTTTAGAAGGAACCGCACCATCATATTCTACGAACTATGTCCAATAACCTCTCATTATTTCAAGAAAAATTCCTGCAAAGTATTTATGGAAGAGCACCTGATACCAATTGAATTGAGTATGTTAACGGGATATCGGGAGACGGTTAATGAAAGGAAAAGAAACCACGAAACGCCGTAACAGTGAAGAGGAATATCGTGGAAATCTCGATTTCCTGTCCCGCTCCCTCGAGGATCTCACGGATTTTTCGCTTGAAGACGATATTTATGCTTACGTAGCCAGGTCGCTTAAGGAAGTTACCCCGTCCGGAACTATCATCCTGGTAAATTCTCTTGATCCTGATAAAAAAATAATCATATTGCAGGCCATGGAAGGGATGGGGCCCTGGCAGCTCGAGATCGAGAAGGCCCTCGGCTGCCCCCTCATAGGGATATCATTCCCTGTCCCGGATGATGTCATTATCCCGTTAGGCAATGGCACATGTGATGAGTTGCAGGGGGGGCTGGCGACCATGACGTTCGGGGCTATTCCGAAAGAAATATGCCAGAAAATCGAAGACATGCCTTTTTTCGGGAGAGTCTACGGCACCGGGATCAGCTGGAAAGGGGACCTCCATGGATCTGCAACCGTGATCCTCCCTCCGGGAAAGGAACTGGAGAATCAACAGATAATATCCCTGTTCATCCGCCAGGTGGCAGGGTACCTCCAGCGCCGGCAGGTTGAGGCAAAGCTCCGGGACCAATACGCCACACTTCAGGGGATCATCGGGAGCTCTGACAGCCCGATCTTCTCCATCGATACGATGTATCGATATACCGTTTTCAACGAGAGCCATGCTGCAGTGATGCAGTTGTTGTACGGTTCCCGCATTGAGCCGGGGCGGAACATGTTAGAGTACATGACCGTGGATGAAGACAGGGGCCGGGCAAAAGTAAATCTTGACCGGGCACTCTGTGGAGAGCAATTTATCGATCTTGAGTATTCAGGTGAAGATACAAGGACCCGGCTGTTTTTTGAAATATCCCACAATCCAATCCGGAATGGAGAGGGACAGATCACCGGCGTTTCCGTATATGCCCGTGATATTACACAGAGAAAGAAAACAGAGATGGCACTCCTGGAAAGTGAGGCTACGGCAAAAGCCCTGATCAACGCAACCACGGAGTCTGCCCTGCTCCTCGATTCCACGGGAGTAGTCCTCGCCGTGAACAACATTACCGCTGAGCGTTTAGGCCATACCGTTGAAGAAATGCTTGGAAAAGATGCATATTCCCTGATCCCCCCGGACCTTGGTTCCTCACGCAGGCGGTGGTCACAGATAGCGATGGAGACCAGGAAGCCGGTTCAGTTCGAAGATATCCGGTCCGGCCGGGTTATTGAAAATAATATCTACCCGGTAATGGATGAAAACGGGAAGGTTTTCCGCTACGCGATTTACGGACGTGACATCACCGAGCGGAAGAATGCCGAGGATGCGTTACGCAAGAGCGAGGAACGGTTGCAGCTTGCGATGAATGCCGCTGATCTCGGTATCTGGACATGGGATCTCGTCACGGGTGAACGCCACGTGTATACCGGGGACAGAACATTTTTCGAGTATACAGGAAAGGAACTTGAAGAGTATTTCAAGGATATGGAGAACCGGATACACCCAGGAGACTCAATATTTCCGGAAATACTGACACAATCTTCTCCGGATACATTATCCTCCGGTGCTTTGGAACTTGAACGCCGGATTTTATCAAAACATAAAACATGGCGCTGGATACATATCCAGGGCGACGTAGTCACGAGAGATTCGTCCGGGACACCGGCTCTCATGATGGGAACCATCCGGGATGTTACTGATCGAAAAATGAGAGAGGACCAGGTGATGTGCCTGAGTACCTTAAAAGAGAAATTGTTGGGAGACGCAGGCCTTGATACACATCTCAAGCTCGTCAGTGATTCAGTTGTTGATATTTTTAATGCTGATTTTGCCCGGATATGGCTGACCCAAAATGCTGACCTCTGCGAAACAGGATGCATCCATGCCGGGGTCACCAGTGGGCCTGACATATGCCTTAACCGTGCCAGGTGCCTTCACCTGAGGGCAAGTTCCGGCAGGTATACCCATATAGACGGAGGTCACCGGCGGGTCCCCCTCGGAAGCTATAAAATCGGGAGGGTCGCTTCCGGGGAAGAGCGATACTTCATCACCAACGATGTCATTAATGACCCGCAGGTACGCGACCATGACTGGGCCAGTTCACTGGGACTTGTTTCGTTCGCAGGGTTTCGTCTTCTGGCGCCTGATTCGACCCCTATAGGCGTCCTGGCACTTTTCAGAAAAACGGCAATTCTTCCTGGAGAGGAGACACTACTGGAGGACCTGGCGAATACCCTATCACAGGTTATCATTTCCGGGGTTGCAGCAGATGCAGTAAAAGAGAGTGAAGCAAAATTCAAAGCGCTGTTTGAGGGGGCAAATGATGCCATCTTCATCATGGACAACTCAGTTTTTCTCGACTGTAACCACAGCACCGAGGCGATGTTCTCCTGTTCCCGTGACCAGATCATCGGGCACTCCCCAACTGAATTTTCACCGGAGTATCAACCGGATGGGCGGATTTCTAAAGACAAGGCAAAAGAAAAGATAGATGCTGCTCTTTCCGGGGAATCCCAGTTTTTTGAATGGGTCCACCTGCATTACGATCGCACCCCTTTCGATGCGGAAGTGAGCCTCAGCCGCATTATGCTCCAGGGCCGTTACTATTTACAGTCAATTGTCCGGGATGTGACCGAACGCAAACAGGCAGATGAACTTGTCAGGATACTTGCCCGTATGTCTGACGATGCCCCGGCATCAATCACCGTTCATGACTTCGATGGAAATTTCATCTATGCCAATGAAGAGACGTTCAGGCTCCATGGGTACAGGCGTGAAGAATATCTCGAAAAGAGCCTTCATGAGATCGATGTCCCGGAAAGCGAACACCTTATTGAAAAGAGGATGAAGGAGATCCGCAACACGGGAGCGGCCGAATTTGATGTGCAGCATTTCAGGAAAGACGGTTCCAAAATTCCACTTCATGTAAATGTAAAAATTGTGAACTGGGGTGAAAAAAAGGTCCTCCTGAGTATTGCTACTGATCTGACTGAACGGAAACATGCGGAACTGGCATTACAGAAGAGCGAACAAAAATACCGCAACATTTTTGAAAATTCGATGATGGGAATATTCCAGACAACTCCTGATGGAAGAGTTCTCAATGCAAATGATGCTTTTGCACACATGTTTGGCTATCCTGGTATTGCGGAATTATTAAATGCCAATATAAATGTCGGCAGGCAACTGTATGCCAATCCGAGAGACCGGGAAGCGGTTCTCCGTATTCTAGGTGAGAAAGGAATTGTTGAGAGCATGGAATCTCAGTACATCAGGCTGAATGGGACCCCATTCTGGGGATCGATTACAGCCCGGGTCATCCGTGATCCCAATGCGTGTATCCTCTTCTATGAAGGAATGATCATAGATATTACCGAACGTAAACGGGCAGAGCGGGAGTTAAAGGAGAGCGAGGAACGGTTCCGGACATCCATCGAGAAAGCACCTGAAGCAATATTCCTTTTTGATGTAAACCTCAACCAGTATGTTGAAGTAAATGCCCGGGCAGAGCGGATGTTCGGGTGCAGCCGCAAACAGCTGCTTGAATCAGGTCCCCAGCAATTCTATCAACCCGATCAATTCGATAAAACGGGAATCAACGAAACCGTAGATGAGCACCGCCGGAGCGTTCTGGCAGGGCAGACTGTCGTCTTTGAACGGCACATCCGAAATACACAAGGTGAAGACCTCGTCATGGAAGTGCGCCTGGTCCTGTTGCAAACTGGAGACCGTAAACTCATCCGGAGCAGTTTTATTGACATTACTGAGCGTAAACAGGCACAGGATGCACTTTCAGTAGCCATTAAGAAACTTAACCTTCTCTCCAGCATCACCCGCCATGATATCAACAACCAGCTGACGGTGTTAATGGGGTACATCGACATTCTTTCAGAGAAACAACCCGACCCCACACTCAACGAATATTTCAGGAAACTGGCGACCGCTGCTGAACGGATTTCCGCGATGATCCAGTTCACCAAGGAATACGAGAACATTGGCGTAAGCGCCCCTGTGTGGCAGGATCTCAGGACGCTCGTGGACGCAGCGGCGAGGGAGGCACCTCTTGGAAAAGTCGTGGTTAACAATGACCTTTCTTCAGGTGCAAAGATTTTCGCTGACCCATTGATCTCGAAGGTCTTTTACAATCTCATGGACAATGCTGCCCGCTACGGCGGGAAGATCACGAGCATCAGGTTTTATGTACATAAATCAGGTCATGATCACCTGGTTGTCTGCGAGGATGACGGGGATGGAGTGCCGGTAAATGAAAAAGCACGGATCTTCGAAAAGGGTTTTGGTTCGAACACCGGACTTGGCCTCTTCCTCGCCCGCGAGATCCTTGGCATCACAGGTGTAACAATCAAGGAGACCGGTATTCCTGGAGAGGGAGCACGGTTCGAGATGGTGGTGCCACAGGGGATGTACCGGTGATCTCTCCCACTTCGAGCCTGTCAGTTCCATAACGATAGATCATTCTGTATACGCCCGGATATTAACATCAGGCCGGTCGTTGAACCTCGCTATTTCACCGTTTTATTACACGGTGCCGTTACGATCGGTGTTAGCGGTGCTGGACGGCAGGGACAGGAAAGGGGTAGTGTTTGTGGGGAAGTGAAGGGATATTCACTTTATGATTAAACAGTAAGACATCCGGTCAGTTATGACGGGAACCTACAAATTCCCGGACTTACATTCTCCGGTCTTTCGACGTAAATGTTCTGGAGATTTTTAAAGAACCTGTCTTAAAATATTTATTATAGTTTATCGCACACGTTACCATAGGTACTACCATGACATCCAGCCGTCAGGATATCCTTTCGTCATTGAAAAAAATCAAAGGTGAAATGGCGAAAGAGTATTCCGTCAGGACGATAGGTGTTTTCGGTTCTTTCGCCCGCGATGAACAGACGGACCAGAGTGATATTGATCTTCTGGTTGAATTCTCAAAACCCGTGGGCTTTGTCCACCTGATGCGGCTCGAAGAATTCCTTTCCGGGCGACTCGGCAAACAGGTGGATCTGGTAACATCAGATTCATTAAAACCAGTAATACGGCAGAATGTGCTTACCGAGGTCATCTATGTCTAAACGGGAGGTGAAACTCTACCTCACAGATATTGACGATGCAATTTCTGCTATCCAGTCCTATACGAAAGATATCACATACGAACAACTGGTCGGCGACCGGAAAACACGCGAAGCAATCATTCTCAATTTTGTTGTGATCGGGGAAGCGATCAAAAAAATCCCACCAGAGATTATCGACCGGTTCCCTGATATTCCGTGGAGAGAGTTTGCGGGAATGCGGGACAAAATGGTTCATGGATATTTCCAGATAAGTACAGCAATTATGTGGGAGACGGTTCAGCACGATCTCGCACCGCTTTCAACAGGGGTAACAGTGCTGCTCCGTGAATATACCTGAATTGTCCTCTATGGAGGCCCGAATCCTGCATATTCTCGTCCTATTGAGACGACTCACCCGCCGCAAAATGGATTATTAATCCACCCCGCGAACTGCCCGGTTTTTAATTGCCTTTTCGCCATATTCTTACACGGTCCCATTACGATCGGTGTTGGCGGTGCTGGATGGCAGGAACAGGAAAGGGGAGGTATTTTGTGGGGAGGAGGGGGGATTTTTATTTACTACTACACCTTTTTTGGTGTGTGTTGTTCGTGTGCAATTTAAAACTGCAAAAATTTATGGTGACGGATCATTTAACGATCCCCAGTATCCCCCACTTATACAATCATACCTACCGTCCGATTACAGGTACAGGTCAGGATGGTGAATACGACCAGGGAATTAGGTTTAATGATAGCATACTATATCGCTTACATTCTCTACATCCATATTTTCTCCGGGTAGTATATGGGTATTCAGATGAGGTAAAATGCGAGGCAAGTGCAAATCCATATGTATTGCAACGTGGATAATTCACTTGTTATGCCAGGTGCACTCCGGGTACTCTATGTTGATGATGAACCACAGCTCCTGGAAATCGGCAGGCTATTCATTGAGCAATCCGGAGATATTTCTGTAAAAACCATTGATTCGGCAGCAAAAGCGTTTGACATCATTAATAAGGAAACATTTGACGCTATCATTTCAGATTACCAGATGCCGGACATAGACGGTATCCAGTTCCTCAGGCAGCTCAAGGCATCGGGAAATACCATACCATTCATCATCTTCACCGGCCGCGGCAGGGAAGAGGTGGTTATCCAGGCCTTAAACGAAGGAGCGGACTTTTACATCCAGAAAGGTGGAGACCCCGGGGCACAGTTTGCTGAACTTATCAACAAAGTCAGGTATGCAGTTCAACGACGAAGATCTGAAAAAGAAGTAAACGAAGCCGGGGAAAAATATAAAGCATTTATTTCTGTTTCCAATACCGGTGCCTGGGAATACCACGATGATACCGGTTTCCTGTGGTGCAGTCCTGAATACCTTTCCATGCTTGGCCGTGATGCCGACCAGTTTGATTTTTCAGGCAAAGCGAACCTCAAGGAAACGTGGATTGACCTGCTCCATCCAGAAGACCGGGAATGGGCAGGCCAGCAATTTAAAGATTACCTTGCGAATGGTTCTGTCGGAATGTACGAGAGCCATTTCCGCATGCTGCATTCCGACGGACACTGGGCGTGGATATGGTCACGTGGCAGCACACTCCGTGACCGTGACGGAAACCTTACGAGCAAGACGGTCGGTACTCATATCGATGTTACCGAATCCAAACTGGCCGAAGAAGCCATAATAAACAATAACGAGCGCCTTCGCATGGCGCAGGAGATTGGAAAAACAGGCAGCTGGGAACTGGACCTTGCAACCGGTACTATCTGGTCATCGAAAGAGGCATTCAGGATATTCGCAATCCCACAACCTGCTGACCAGATCATCTCCATTGAGGATGTGGAAGCAAGAATTCCTGAACGGGACAGGGTACACCGTGCGTTAATGGACCTTATCGAAAATGGGGCTGATTACAACCTTGAATATGTAATTGAACCCGCTGATAATTCCACTCAGAGGATTGTCCATTCAGTGGCAAGAGTTCTCTTTAATGACGAAAAAAAACCTGCCACGGTTGTGGGGGTCATCCATGATATCACCGATTTGAAACGTGCAGAGGAGCAGGCCCTGCTCGCCGGGAAAGAATGGGAACTTACATTCAATGCCGTTCCTGACCTGGTCTCTATCCTCGATACTGAGCACACGATCCGAAGGGTGAACAAAGCTATGGCCGTGAAACTGGGTGTAACACCGGAAGAAGCGGTTGGCCTGACCTGCTATCAATGTGTCCATAACACACAAAGCCCGCCAGATTTCTGCCCTCACGTTATGTTGCTGAAAGACCAGAAGGAACACACCATGGAAGTGTACGAGGGACGGCTTGGCGGCCGGTTCCTCGTCACCTGCACACCATTGTGGGACAATGATGGCCGGTTGCTTGGCAGCGTCCACGTTGCCCATGACATCACAAAACGGAAAAGGGCAGAGGAAGCACTGTTGCGTTCGAGTAAATTCCAGGAAAGTGTCATTACCAATGCACAGGTCTGGCTGAGCGTCCTTGACAATAAAGGAACAATCCTCATTTGGAATACCGCAGCAGAGGAGATCAGTGGATATCCTGCTGAGGAAGTCATCGGCAAAAATGGGATCTGGAAGATGCTCTACCCGGATAACGAGTACCGCAAACAGGTCACCGATACCATAACCCGTATCATCCGTGATAAAACCTACCTCGAAAATTTCGAGACCACGATCCTCTCAAAGTCGGGAGTAACAAAGGTTATTTCATGGAATACACGGAGAATACCCGGCACAACAGGGGATGTGTCTGAATATATCGCCATCGGGGTTGACGTAACCGACCGGGTACGGGCAGATGAGGCGCTGAAAAAGAGCCGGGTCCAGCTTGCGGGAGCGATGGACCTGGCACATATGGCGAACTGGGAATTTGATGTCGACACGGGTATATTTACCTTTGACGACCGTTTCTACGCCCTGTATGGTACCACTGCGGAGCTTGAAGGTGGCAACCGGATGCCGGCAGAGGTGTATGCCAGAGAATTCGTTCACCCTGATGACCAGTATTTAGTGGCCGAAGAAATAAAAAAAGCCATTCTGGCCACCGACCCGGAGTACCTGTCACAGGTGGAGCACCGGATAATCCGCAGGGACGGGGAGGTCAGGTATATAGTCGTGCGTTTTGGGATCACCAAAGATGCAGCAGGTAGAACGGTCAAAACCTATGGGGCCAACCAGGATATCACCGACCGCAATATGGCGGAGAAAGCACTTGCAGAGAGCGAATCGCGCCTCAACAGTATTATCCGGGTTGCACCGGTGGGTATCGGTGTTTCCGTCAGCCGGGTCATCCAGGCTGTAAATGACCAGTTCTGCCAGTTAACCGGGTACGCCGCGAAAGAACTCATCGGTAAGTCAGCACGTTTTCTCTACCCGTCAGAGGAGGACTACGACTACGTAGGCAAGGAAAAATACGGTCAAATCGCATCGAAAGGACATGGTTCGGTCGAGACCAGGTTTCAGAAGAAAGACGGGACAATCATTGATGTCCTCCTCTCATCGACACCCATCGATCCATCAGACCTTGCCATTGGTGTGACATTTACTGCGCTAGATATTACCGAACGTAAACGGGCAGAGAATGAACTCAGATTTTCAGAGAGAAAGTTTGCTGCTGCATTCGAAGCAAGTCCTGATCCAATTGCCATCACGGATGTCCAGACGGGCATTATCCTGGATATCAACCATGCATTTGAAGAATGGTCAGGATATGAACAGGCAGAGATATCGGGTAAAACAACCCGGGACCTGAATTTCTGGGTGTATCCGGAAGAGCGGGATGCCGTTGTAAAACAAGTGAGTACCGGGGGTACTGTACTCAAGAAAGAAGTTACATTCAGGACCAAAAAGGGAGATATCCGGGATATTTTGTTTTCAGCAAAGATATTCGGGGTAGGAAATACCTCCTATCTGCTCTCACTTGCAGAGGACATCACCGAGCGCAAATTGGCGGAAGTGGCGCTACGGGAGAGCGAGAAGCACCTGAAAGAGTCACAACGGGTGGGCCATCTTGGCTCCTGGGACCTCAACGTTGTGACGGGCGAACTGCAGTGGTCCGATGAGTGCTTTCGCATCTATGGATTCAGTCCGCAGGAGTTCGTGCCAACCTATGAGAAGTTCCGGAGTATCGTCCACCCGGAGGACCTCGGGGTCGTCCAGGAGCAGGTTGAAGCTGCACTGGATAACGACAAACACTACGATGTTGATTTCCGGTTTGTGCGACCAGACGGAGAAACAGGCTGGATCCATTGCGAAGGCGATGTAACACGGGATGAGAACGGCAGGCCAGTCCGGTTCTTCGGGATACAGATTGACATCACCGAACGAAAGCGGGTGGAAGAGGAGTTGCGGGAGAGTGAGGAGCGGTATGTGTCACTCTTTGAACGGTCTCTTGACTGTGTCTATATCCATGACCTTGAAGGCAACTTTATTGATGCGAATCCGACAGCCCTCGCACTACTCGGGTACACCAGGGAAGATATTCATCATATCTCATTCACATCGCTGATTAGCGGGGAGCAAATCGAAATAGCCCGGGAAATTATAAAGGCTGTTGTCGAAAAGGGGTCCCACCCGGATATGGTGGAGTACCGGTTATTGAGGAAAAACGGTGAATTCGTGGATATCGAGGCGAAAGGATCGCTTATCCTCCATAACAATACACCCTTTGCGATCTTGGGGATTGCCCGGGATATCACCGGACGAAAGTGGGCTGAGGAGAAACTTAAAAAAAGTGAAGAAAAATACCGTCTGCTGATTGACCAGACTGATGAGGGGGTATGGGTTATTGACCAGGATTACCGGACGACATTCGTTAACAACCGTCTTGCATCGATGTTTGGTTATTCCCCCGGGGAAATGCTTGGAAAGGCGGTTCGTGAATTTATGCCGGTAGAAGACATGCCGGTGCACAACCAGCGGATGAAAGAACGGCTTGAAGGAAAAAGGGGCCGGTTTGAACAGCGGTTCATCCGTAAAGACGGCTCTGTTTTCTGGGTGATCGCCTCCGTTACACCATTTGTATCGGAAAATAAGATATCCGGCGCATTTGCCATGTTGAGTGATATTACCGATCGTAAGCGGGCAGAAGAGGAGCTCATGCACCTGACGCAGTTCCAGGACAGTGTGATAACCAATGCACGGGTCTGGCTGAGTGTCCTTGACCTCAAAGGTAGAATTCTCCTGTGGAATACGGGGGCAGAGGAATTAAGCGGGTATACTTCTGATGAAGTCGTCGGGCAGAAGGAGATATGGAAAAAGATCTACCCGGATAACGAGTACCGGAAAAAGGTCACCGATACAATAACCCGGATCATCCATGATAAGAACTATCTTGAAAATTTCGAGACAACGATCGTCTCAAAGCAGGGAATAAAAAAGGTAATTTCCTGGAACACACGCGGTATCCCCGATGCAACGGGAAATGTGTCTGACTATATCGCAATCGGGGTGGATGTAACCGCCCGCAAACGGGCTGATGAAGCACTGCAGCAGGCAAACCGCAAACTCAACCTCCTGTCCGGCATCACCCGTCACGACATCAACAACCAGCTCATGGTATTGAATGGGTTTCTTACGTTATTACGCAAAAAAGCCCCGGAACCTGCTCTTGCAGACTATTTCACCCGGATCACCACGGCGAGTTCCCGGATCTCCACCATGATCCAGTTCACCAAGGAATACGAGGAGATCGGCGTCAATGCCCCTGTGTGGCAAAATACCCGTACCCTTGTTGATATTGCAGCAAAGGAAGCCCCACTCGGAAAGGTCATGGTAAAAAATGAACTGCCTGCCGGCACAGAAGTGTTCGCTGACCCGCTGGTTGTCAGGGTTTTTTACAACCTGATGGATAATGCAGCCCGTTATGGCGGGAAGATTACGACCATCCGGTTCTCTGCCCTGGAATCCGGTGATGGAAATATCATTGTTTGCGAGGACGATGGCGAAGGTATACCCGTTGAAGAGAGGGAGAAGATCTTCGAACGGGGATTCGGGAAGAACACGGGTCTTGGGCTCTTCCTCTCCCGGGAGATCCTCGACATCACCGGCATCACGATCAAAGAGACCGGCGAGCCTGGAACGGGAGCACGGTTTGAGATCACAGTACCGAAGGGGGCTT
>Ga0209668_10000585_pt1 | contig 14998 bp, 19 predicted proteins | sample FrelakmetPLP11PL_FD_187150 | JGI IMG/M metagenome (GOLD analysis project Ga0209668, IMG submission 187150) | Freshwater lake sediment microbial communities from the University of Notre Dame, USA, for methane emissions studies - PLP11 PL (SPAdes)... | ecosystem: Environmental > Aquatic >... | reverse complement strand
GTGACGGCCTGAGCGGTCCCGGGCGGCAGCACCGAGCGTCCGTGCTCAGCTGAGGTGCTCCCAGAGCCAACCGGCGGCCAATGGCACAGTGAAGTTGTCGATACCCATCACAGCCACCTGTTCCAGGGCGACGGCCACCAGGGCGATCGCCAGCAGGGCGGCGGGCCCGGGGTGGGGCAGACCAGCGGCCACGGCTATGTGGCGCACCAGCAGCAGCATTGCCAGGCTGCCCAGGGCCATGGCGCCGGTGCCCACGATCGATTTGCGTTGCCCCCAGATCTGCCAGCTCGGTGAGGCCAGCAAGGGGCCCAGCAGTCCTGCCAGGCCATCGCCCACCGCCATCACCAGCACGCCGGCGGCCACCGCGGCCGGGTGTCCCGGCCAGAACAGCAGCAGCAACAGGGTGATTGAGGCGCCGTAGGCGATCGTGCCGTAGCTGGCGCGGCCCACATCTTCGATGGCCGGCAGCAGGCGGAAGCGGTGGTTGAACGCGGCCAGCAGGGTGATCGCTCCGGCGGCCGGCACGGCGATCAGGCGGTCGACGCCGCAGGCCCAGGCGATCGGCACCACGGCTCCGGTGCCGATGTGCACCAGCTTGCGGCTCCATTCCCGCTGTCCATTCCAGCGCCGCCGCACTTGTCGGGCGGCGATCGCCAGCAGGGTGAGCCAACCGGCCACCGCCGCAACGCCATAGAGCTGTTGCGGCCAGCCGCCGGCCATGGGCTCAGGCGGCCTGCTGGTAGTTGCTCATCAACCGCAGCTTCATGATCGCCTTGGCTTCCAGCTGCCGCACCCGCTCCCGCGACACGTTGATCAAGCGACCAATCTCGGCGAGGGTGAGCGGTTCCGAGCCCTCCAGGCCGAAGCGCAGTTTGAGGATCTTCTGCTCCCGGTCATTCAACTGGGACAGCCAGGTGCCCAGGTGCTCCTTCTGGATGTGCCGGTCCATCGAGTCCATGTGCTCGTTGCTGGCCGGGTCGGCGATCAGTTCGCCCAGGGTGCTGCGGTCTTCCTCGCCACGGGCATGGGCATCGAGGGAGGCGCAGGGGGCGCTCTGGGACATCAGCTCTTCCAGGTCCTGGGGGGCCATGTCCATGGCATGGGACAGCTCCAGGCGATTGGGCTGGCGACCCAGACGGTGCGACAGCTCCCGGCTGATGCGCCGCATCTTGGAGAGCTTTTCGCTGATGTGAATCGGCAGGCGGATGGTGCGGGCGCTGTTGTCGATGGCCCGGGTCATCCCCTGGCGAATCCACCAGTAGGCGTAGGTCGAAAATTTGTAGCCCATGGCGGGGTCGAATTTGTCGACGGCCCGCTCCAGGCCGATGGCCCCTTCCTGCACCAGATCGAGCAATTCCAGCCCCTGGTTCTGATACTTCTTGGCGACGCTCACCACCAGGCGCAGGTTGGCCGCCATCATCCGATCGCGGGCCCGTTGGGCCATGCGCAGTTGGCGCTTGTGCTTGGGGGTGAGCTCTTCGGCAGGCAGCTGCTGGAGGCGTTTGCCGGCCTGCACGTGGTGCGCCAGCTCAATCTCTTCAGCGGCGGTGAGCAGGGGCACCCGGCCGATCGTGCTCAGATACCAGCCGATGGAATCGGCACTGAGACGTCCGCCGGCCCGGGGCCCGGTGGGCTTCGGTTTTGCCGTTGACGCTGAACTGGTCGCCATCAAGGATGGCGAAGGCTTTGAAACGTTGCTGTCAACAACGTTCAAAGCGGATTGCAAAGGCGTCCCCACACCCAAGCCTCCGTATTGGATTTGGCCGGAATGTAGCACTGCAGGGCACCGTGCAACGGATTGATTTGGAAGATTTCCTGTATGGATTGCTGCCGATCAATGCGATGTCGTGTGCTGGAAAGCCTCAGTTGCTAGGTACAAGACCACCACGCCAGCGACGCATCATCTCCCGCTGCACGAGCTGGGCCTCTCCTTCGTGCTGGTGCTGACTGAAGTGACCCTGGCTATCCATGTGCCACGCACCGGTGTCATGCAGGTAGAGATCGAGGATCTGTTCGAGTTGATGGCGGAGGCGTGGATCCTCGATCGGTGCCACCGCTTCCACACGCCTGTCCAGGTTGCGTGACATCCAGTCGGCACTACCGATGAACAGTTCGGACTCGCCGCCATTGCCAAACCAGAAGATCCGGGAGTGCTCGAGAAAGCGTCCGATCACACTCACCACCCGAATGTTGTCGCTGATGCCGGCTAGCCCGGGCCTGAGGCTGCACATGCCCCGCACCACCAACTCGATTTGCACACCGGTCTGGGAAGCCTCGTAGAGCAGGGCGATGATCGCCGGATCCACCAGGGAATTCATCTTGGCCCGGATGAGGCCGCCGCGGCCGGCCTGGGCGTGCTCCAGTTCCCGGCGAATCAGGCCTTCCATGCGGCTGCGCAGGGTGACCGGCGCTACCAGCAGCCGGCGGAAGCTCTGTTGTTTGGAGAAGCCGGTGAGGTAATTGAACAGTTCCACCAGGTCGGCACCGAATTCCGGACGGGCGGTGAGCAAGCCGATGTCGGTGTAGAGGCTGGATGTTTTGGCGTTGTAGTTGCCGGTGCCGATGTGCACATAGCTGTTGAGGCGCTCCTTTTCCTTGCGCACCACCAGCAGGATCTTGGTGTGGGTCTTCAGCCCCAACACGCCGTACACAACATGCACGCCTGAGGCCTCCAGTTGTTTGGCCCACTGGATGTTGTTGTCCTCATCAAAGCGGGCTTTGAGCTCCACCAGGGCCATCACCTGCTTGCCGTTCTCGGCCGCTCGGATCAGGGCTGCCACAACCGCTGAATCCTTGGAGGTGCGGTAGAGGGTCATCTTGATGGCCAGCACCGAGGGGTCGTCGGCGGCCTGGTTGAGGAATTCCTCCACGGAGGTGGAGAACAGGTCGTAGGGGTGATGCACCAACACGTCACCGCGGCGGATCACCGAGAAGATGCTCTCGAACTCCTCGGCCTTGATGGACCCGTCTTCCAGCTGGCCCTTCTGGGTGCGCGCCAGGGCCGGGGCGGTGCGGCCCTTGTGCGGTTTTTCCTTGAGTTGGGGCAAGGGAATGGCCAGCAGACTCATCAGGTCGTCGAGGCCCAGGGGACCGTTGATCCGGTAGACGTCTTCGGCTTCTACGGCGGTGCCCTCCATCAGCAGTTGCACCACCGCCTCTGGCATCTCGTCGGCCACCTCCAGCCGCACCACCTCGCCGCCCCGGCGGCGTTTGCGCAGCCCTTCCTCGAGGGCCTCCATCAGGTCGTCGGCCTCCAGGTCGCGCAGTTCCAGGTCTGCGTCCCGGGTGACGCGGAAGAAGTAGTGCCCTTCCACGTGCATGCCGGGGAACAGCAGGCCCAGGTTGAAGGCCACCACCTGCTCAAGGGGCACCGCGGTGTACACGGGCTCGGGCTGCTGGCCACTCAGGTCGGTGGGGATGCGCACAAAGCGGGGCAGGTTTTTCTGGGGCACCTTGACCCGGGCGAATTCCTGCTGACCGGTGTCGGGGTCGCGCACCAGGGCAGCCACGTTGAGGCTGAGGTTGCTGATGAAGGGGAAGGGGTGGGAGGGGTCCACCGCCAGGGGGGTCAGGACCGGGAAGATGGCGTTTCGGAAGTAGGCATCCAGCCACTCCCTCTGGGAGCCGTTGAGGTTGGCGTAATCGATCAGGTGGATGCCGTAGTCGGAGAGATGGCTCTTGAGCGAATGGCGGTAGTGCTGCTGCTGCATCTCCAGCAGCGGCCGCAGCTTGGTGCGGATGGCCTGGAGCTGCTGCTGGGCGGTGAGGCCGTCGTCGCTGAGGGTGCTGACACCGGCTTCGATCTGGGACTTCAGCGAAGCCACCCGCACCATGAAAAATTCATCGAGATTGTTGCTGAAGATGGCGCTGAATTTCGCCTGTTCCAGCAGCGGGGTGTGTTCGTCGAGGGCCTGGGCCAGCACCCGGTAGTTGAACTCCAGCCAGCTCAGCTCGCGATTGATGTAGAGCTCAGGAGCCAGAGGCGCGTCAGCCTGGGATTCCGCCATACCACGCCTTGGCTTTCGTTAGTGGAAAGGTAGCAATCTCAACCGTCTGACCCGTGTATCCCTGCTGTCATCCCTGCCGCTGGTCGGCCCGGCAGGCCACCGGCCACCAGCAGGGCCACGCCCACCAGCAGGGTGATGCCCAGCCAGAAGGGGCTCTGGCGGCCGGTGGTCTCGTAGGCCAGGCCCGCCAGGGGTGGCCCCAGGAAACTGCCCAGGCTTTGCAGCCCCTGCAGGCTGCCCAGGGCCGCGCCCTGGCCCTCGCTGTCGAGCCGGCGTGACACCAGGCTGCGCAGGCAGGGGGTAACCAGACCCGTGCCCAGGGCCAGAATCGCCACGGCGCTGAACACCACCGGCTGGGCATTGGCCCGGGTGGCCAGGGGGATCAGCAGGCAGCCGGCGATCACAAAGCCCAGGCCGGCCAGGGTGAGGCGCCATTCGCCGAACCGCTTCACCAGCGGACCGATCAGCCCGCCCTGCACCACGGTGGCCACCACGCCCACCACCAGGAAGGCCGCGGCGGCCAGGCCGGGGCCCCAGTTGAAGGCCTGCTTGAAATACAGCACCAGCACGGCGGTGAAGCCGTTGAAGGCCAGGAAGAACAGAAAGAAGGCCACGCATAGGCGCCGCACCTGGGGGTTGGTGAACACCCGCTGCAGGGCGGTGAAGGGGTTGAGATCCCGTTTGCGGGGCATGGCGCGGCGGGCGCTCACCGGGTGGGTTTCCGGCAGCAGGGTGAGCACCAGCACCAGGTTGAGCACGGCGATGGCCACGGCCACCAGCAGGGGCAGGGTTACGTTCAGGCGGCCCAGGATTCCTCCCAACGCTGGGCCGAGGATGAAGCCCAGGCCGAAGGCCACGCCGATCAGGCCGAAGGCCTTGGCCCGTTTTTCCGGCGGGGAGATGTCGGCCAGCACGGCGCTGGCGGTGGCGGCGGTGCCGCCGCTCACGCCGTCGATCAACCGTGCCCCAAACAGCAGGGCCAGGGGCAGCCCGGCGGCCTGGGCCGCGGGCCAGAGGGTGGCCCAGGGCAGGCTGATGGTGAGGGCGAACAGGGCCAGGCCCAGCACTGAGCCCGCCACACAGATGCTGATCACCGGCTTGCGGCCGAAGCGGTCGCTCAGGGCGCCGATCAGGGGGGTGAAGGCGAACTGGGCGATGGCGTAGCTGCCCGCCAGCAGTCCCAGCACCCGGCCGTCGTCGGTGAACCCCGCCAGCAGAAAGGGCAGCAGCGGGAACACGATGCTCTCGCCCAGCCGGTCGTTGAGCAGGGTGAGAAAGGCGCAGAAGAAGGTGGAGGGGCGGGAGAGCGACAAGGGATGGCGGTCAGGGGGCCTTGATCTGGGGGCAGGGGTTGGGGCCGAACATGCCGCTCAATTTCTGGTTGCCCATCGCATAGATCTGCTGGGCCTGGGCGGGATTTCCCTGGGCGGCCTGCAATTTGCCGGCGAACTCCTGGCAGGCCTGAGCCTGCTGGGGATTGGCAGCCTTGGTGGTGGTGGTCGCAGCTTTGGGTGCGGGAGTGATCACCGCTGCTGGTGCTGTTGTTGCCGGGACGGCCGGAGCCGGTGCAGCAGCGGGTGCAGCGGCGGTGGGGGCGGGAATGTCGCCGCAGGGGTTTTCGCCGAAGGTTTCCACCAGCTTCAGCACACCCTGCTGGTACACCAGCTGGGCCTGCTGGGGGTTGCCGGAGGTGGCCTGCAGCTTGCCAGCGAACTCCTGGCAAGCCTTGCGTTCCTGGGCGCGGCGCAGCAGGGGGCCTGCCTGGGTTTCAGATGCCGTGAGGAGATTCAGGCCGGCTGCAAAGATCAGGGACAAGACTGCGGTAGCTGGGAGTGTGGTCATTGCGCCACTAAGAGGACATACACGTTATGGGTGAGGAGCTGTCTCGGCTGCCGTTGTGGTTCATGCTCGGGTTGTAGGTAGGTCGGCCATGGCTGAAGCAGAGCTCACCCACCTCAATGCCGCTGGCGAGGTGCGCATGGTGGAGGTCGGGGATCGTCCTGGGAGCCGGCGTGAGGCCACCGCGGAGGGCTGCATCGCCATGCAGGCGGAGACGCTGGCCTTGGTGCTGGAGGGGCGTGCCCCGAAGGGCGATGTGCTGGCGGTGGCCCGGGTGGCGGCGATTCAGGCCGCCAAGCGCACCTGGGAGCTGATTCCGCTTTGCCATCCCATCGCGCTGAGTGGTGTAGAGGTCACTGTGCAGCCCTGCGCGGATGGCAGCGGCTTGCGGCTCGAGGCCACGGCCCGAACCACCGGCAGCACTGGGGTGGAGATGGAGGCCCTCACCGCCGTGCAGGTGGGCCTGCTCACCCTCTACGACATGCTCAAAAGTGCCGACCCCGCCATGACCATCGGCCCGGTGCGGCTGTTGGAGAAGACGGGGGGACGCCATGGCCCCTGGCGCCATCCTGCAGCCAGCCACTCCTGCACCTGAGCGTCCCATGGCCGGCGCCGCTTCATCGCCCGAACCGTTCCCCGCTGAAGGCCTGCCCCTGGAGCAGGCCCGGGCCCAGATCCTGGAGGAGCTGCAGCCCCTGGGGCGCAGCGAGGTGTTGCCGCTGGCGGCCTGCCGCGGCCGGATCACGGCGGCCGCGGTGCAGGCACCGGCCGCGGTGCCGGGTTTCCGCGCCTCGATCATGGACGGCTACGCCATCGCCGGGGAGGCGTCGCCCGAACCCGGCAAGTGCTGGCAGCGGGTGGGGTGCTCTGCCGCCGGGGCGCCCTATGCCGGGGTGCTCCAGCCGGGTGAGGCGGTGCGCATTCTCACCGGTGCCGTGGTGCCCGCGGGCAGCGGTCGGGTGCTGCCCCAGGAGCTGGTGCAGCCGCTGGAGCTGCCCGAAGGTCCCGGCCTTCAGTTGGTGCGTCCGGCTGGCCCCAACCCCTGGATCCGTGGGCCGGAGGAGGAGGCTGCGGCCGGGCAGGAGTTGGTGGCGGCGGGCTGCCGGCTGGGGGCCGCCGAGCTGGGCCGGCTGGCCAGCTGCGGTGTGGAGCAGCTGCAGGTGGCCGTTCGACCGCGGCTGGGGCTGTTGATCAGTGGCGATGAACTGCGGCCCCCCGGTGCCGTGCGCGGCCCCGGGCAGATCTGGGAGAGCAATTCGGCCCTGCTGGCTGCTTTGCTGGAGCAGCTGGGCTATCGGGTGAGCCAGCAGCGGGTGGTGGCCGACCAGCCCGAACCCCTGCGCCAGGCCCTGCGGGAGCTGGCGGATGGCTGTGATGTGGTGGTGAGCACCGGCGGCGTGTCGGCCGGCGACAGCGACTGGATCCGCCAGCTGGTGGGGGAGCTGGGGGCGGTGCGCTTCTGGAAGCTGTTCCTCAAGCCGGGCCGGCCCTTTGCCTGGGGGGAGGTGGCTGGCACCCCGTTCTTTGGGCTGCCGGGTAACCCGGTGGCGGCGGCGATCACGGCCCTGCAGCTGCTCTGGCCGGCGCTGCAGCGGCTGGAGGGCGGTGCGATCCAGGTGCTGCCCCGGCTGCGGGTTCGGTTGGAGCAGGAGCTGCGGCGCGGGGCGGGGCGGCCGGAGCTGGCCCGCGCCCGGCTGGTGGTGGCCGCCGATGGGGCCCTTCTGGCCCGGGTGGAGGGTTCCCAGGCGTCCTCCCGCATTGGCTCGCTGCAGGGGGCGGATCTACTGCTGGAGATCCCCGCGGAGCTGGGCACCCTTGAGGCAGAAACGCAACTCTGGGCCCAGCTGCTGCGGTTGCCGATCTTCTGAGCTGCGGGCCGGCCGCGACCGCTCAGCTCGCCGGCAGCACGGAGTAGTGATCCACCACCGGTCCCTTGCGTTGTTCGGGTCGACCGTCCATGCCCCCTGGAAGATCGATCTGGGGGAGCAGGGTGGCCTCAGCCCACTGGTCGTATTCCGCCTGCCCTTTCCACAGCGACACGATCATCAGACCCCCTTCCACCTCCGCCACCGTGCGCAGCAGCTGGGCCTCGGGTTGTTCCTTGCCCTCCAGCCTGGCCAGTTCGAATTGGAATTGCTCCAGCGTCGCCCCGGGCCAAAAATTCGCCACCATGTGCATGGTTCCCTCTCCAGTGGTTGTTCTGCCCGATGAATCTGGCAGGCGCGTTTGGGTTCTGGCTTCACAGCGGCGTATTGCCCGTGATCCAGGTGCCCACTCCCCCGCTCCACTCCCGTTTCCAGAAGGGGGCCTCGTGTTTGAGCGCCTCCAGCAGCTCCTGGCCGCAGCGCTGAGCCGGACCGCGGCGATCGGCCGCCACCGCCACCAGCACGATGGTCTCTCCCGGCAGCACCCGTCCGACCCGGTGCTGCACCAACACGGCAGTGGCACCGTGGCGCTGGGCCGCGGCGGCGGCCAAGGCCTGCAGCTGGGCCTCGGTCATGCCGGGGTAGTGCTCCAGCTCCAGGGCGGTCAGGCGTTCCCCATTGGCCGTGGTGGCACGCACGCGCCCGAGGAAATGGCTTTCTGCCGCCGGCTGGCCCGCTGGCAGCTCGACCAGCGCGGCCTGCCAGCAGGCCAGGGCGTGCAACGGCTCGAACGGCTCGGTGTGCAGCTGGATCGACACCATCGCGTCAGCCACCACTGATCGGGGGCAGGAAGGCCAGTTCGTCGCCGCCGCTGAGGGCCGTATCCCAGCTGGCGAACTGCTGGTTGATCGCCACCCGAACTCCAGCGGGCGGATCGCCCGGCTGCAGACCCAGTTGCCGCCAGAGCTGTGCCGGGGTGGGGCTTGTCGCCAAGGCGCTATCGGCGGCTGGGCCCAGTTCCACCTGTGTCTCGCTCCAGCCCACCGTCTCGCGCAGCCCGGCGAACAGGCGCACCCGCACGTGCATAACCGTTTGGGCGGAGGGGGCCATGGATGGCAGGGCAGAAGAACGCTGCGCTGACAGAGGAGAGACCCAGAATGGTCCAAGCCTGGATCTGCATCCTTGAGTCTCGCCATCGCCCTGCTCACGGTGTCGGATACGCGCACCCTGGAGGACGACCACAGCGGCGAGGCCCTGCAGCTGCGGTTGCAGGCGGCCGGCCACCGGCTGGCGGAGCGCTGCCTGGTGCCCGACAACCGCTATCGCATCCGCGCCGAACTCAGCCGCTGGATCGCCGATGAGGGGGTGCAGGTGGTGATCAGCAGTGGCGGCACCGGCCTCACCGGCCGCGATGGCACGCCGGAGGCGGTGGCCCCCCTGCTCGACAAGACGATCGAGGGTTTTGGGGAGTTGTTTCGCGTGCTCTCGTTTGAAACCATCGGCACCAGCACCCTGCAGAGCCGCGCCCTGGCGGGGGTGGCCAACGGCACGGTGATTTTCGTGCTGCCGGGCTCCCTCGATGCGGTGGAAACGGCCTGGGACCGGCTGATCCGCGCCCAGCTCGACGCCACCACCAGGCCCTGCAATCTGTTGCAGTTGTTGCCGCGGCTGCGGGAGAGCTGAGCCTTCACCCAGGCGGCGTAGACGGGTGCTTCTACTCACCCTGCTTCCGAAACGGCGCTCCTAGCGTGGGGGAAGCCTGAGGAGGAGAGAGATGACCACCTGCGACCTACCGTCCACCACCGTTCCCGCAGCACCCGCGACTACGGACGCCCTGCATCAGCTCAAGGAGCTCGCCCAACGCGATCCCCACTTTGCGGCCGCCCTGATGGCCACGGGTTCCACCGAAGAGGTCGTTCACCTAGCCCAGGCCCACGGAATCACGCTGAGCCCGGAGGCGCTCTGGCGGCATCGGGGCACCCTGATGACCGGCGGATTGCCCACTTGGCGGGGCTGATGCGTGGCGATGGAGGCTGAGCTGGAGCCCGGGCAGGAGCCAATTCATCTCCCTTCCCCGCCGGCGGGGGGTGGCTGGCCCCTGATCGATGGCTGGGCGCGGGCCACCCTGTCGCCCCAAGGCCCGCGCATCTGGTAGGGAATCCTGCACAAGAGTGCCTGCCTCTCCTGCGCCTGGGGCACCGGCGGCCACAAGGGCGGCTTCACCAATGAGCTCGGCGAGCACGTGCAGAGCTGCCTCAAAAGCGTGCAGGCGGTGGCCTCGGAGCTCATGCCGGCAGTGCCGGTCTCGGTGTTCGCCGAGCGCAGCCTGGAACAGCTGCAGCACTTGAGCTCCCGGGAGGCCGACCGCCTCGGCCGCCTCAGCCATCCGCTGTTGCTGCGCCAGGGGGCCAGCCACTACGAGCGCATCGGCTGGGACGACGTCTTCGAGCTGGCGGAAGCGGCGTTCCGCTGCCCGCCGGAGCGGCTGGCCTCCTACAGCTCCGGCCGCTCCTCCAATGAGGCGGCCTACCTGCTGCAGCTGCTGATCCGGGCTTTGGGCTCCAGCAACTTGGCTGACTGCTCCGACCTCTGCCATGCCCCCTCCACGGTGGGGCTGAAGCAGGTGTTCGGCTCCGGCACCTCGATGGTGAGCCTTGAGAGCCTGCGCCAGGCCGACTGCGTGGTGCTGGTGGGGGCCAATCCGCCCGCCAACCATCCCCGCTTCATGAACGAGCTGATCCTGCTGCGGCAGCGGGGCGGTTCGGTGATTGTGATCAACCCCGTACTCGAGGGGGGCCTGCTCAAGTTCGGTTCCCCCTCGTTCCCGATCCGTTCGCTGCTGCGGGGATCGGACATCGCCTCGCTGTTTCTGCAGCCGGTGCCCGGCAGCGACACGGCTGTCTTCCTGGGCCTGCAGAAGGCGCTGCTGGAGAGTGACGCCGTGCCCTGGGCCTTTGTGCAGGCCCACAGCGAGGGCTGGGAAGCGGTGGTGGAGCAGGCCCGGACCACCAGCTGGGAAGCGATCTGCGCCAGCTGCGGCCTCAGCCGCGAGGAACTGGAAACCGCAGCCCGGGTGATCGCCGCCGCCAAGGGGGTGGTGTTCGCCTGGGCCATGGGCATCACCCACCACGGCAATGGCACCGACAACGTGCGGGCCATCGCCAACACGGCGCTGCTGAGCGGCAACGTGGGCCGGCCGGGCGCCGGCACGATGCCGATCCGGGGCCACTCCAACGTGCAGGGGATGGGCTCGATGGGGTCACCGTCAAGCTGCGCGACGACCTGCGCCAAGCCCTGGAGCAGCTGCTCGGCCGGCCCCTGAGCCGGGTGCCCGGCTACGACACCCGCGACCTGATCGAGGCCGCCGAAGCGGGCAAGGTTGATACCTTGCTGTGCCTCGGGGGCAATCTGTTTTCGGCCAACCCCGACCAGCAGCAGGCCCGCCGGGCCCTGGGGCGGATCGACACGATCCTGTATCTGGCCACCAAGCCCAATCCGGGCCATTTCCACGGCCTGGCGGCCCGCCAGACCCTGGTGCTGCCGGCGCTGAACCGGCTGGAGATGCCCCACACCACCACGGTGGAATCGGGCAACAACTTCGTGCGCCTCAATGAAACGGGAGCCACCCATCTGCGCGAGGCTGATCTGATCAGCGAAGTCACCTTCCTGGCCGAACTGGCCGGGCGCTTGCTGGGCCGGGATCCGATCGATTGGCGCGGCCTGCAGGACACCGCCTACGTGCGCCAGCTGATCGCCCGCACCGTGCCCGGTTACGCCCCGATCGCGGCCATTGAGGAGCCTGAGGGTGAATTTACGGTGGAGGGACGGGTGTTTCCCGAGCCCCGCTTCCCCACCCCTTCGGGCCGGGCCCAGTTGGCCCCCACCCCCCTGCCGGATCTGCGCCGCCGGAGCCGGAAGCCCTGGGCGGCCTGGCGCCGGGCCAGGCCGGTTTGGTGGTGTCGCTGATCACCGCCCGCAGCTACGGCCAGCACAACACCGTGGTGTATCAGGAGGGGGATCGCTACCGGGAGATGCCCCACCGCCACAGCATCTTGATGAACCGGGGCGACATCGCCCGGGCCGGTCTGCGGGCCCACCAGCGGGTGGAGGTGCAGGGAGAGGCCGGCGCCATGGCGGGGGTGGAAATCATCCCGGGGGCCATCAAGGAGGGCGCCGCCCTGATGTTCTATCCCGAGGTGAATGTGTTGATGCGGGGCCACCGCGATCCCCAGTCGGGCACCCCGGCCTACAAGCGGGTGCCGGTGCTCGTGCGGGCCTGAGCGATCCATGGAGGGTGGGTGGCTGGTGGCCCTGGGCGCCGTGGCGTTCCTGTATGCGTTGGTGGGGCATGCCGGCGCCTCGGGCTACATCGCCCTGTTTGCTTTGGCGGGATTGCCGGCCGCCGAGATCAAGCCCCTGGCCTTGGTGCTCAACACGGCGGTGGCTGCCCAGGGCAGCTGGCAGTTCTGGCGTGCCGGCCATCTGCGCTGGCGGCTGTTCTGGCCGCTCCTGCTGGCCGGCTTGCCGGCAGCCTTCCTGGGGGGCTGGCTCGATCTGCCCACCCTCTGGTTCCAGCGTTTGGTGGCGTTGGTGCTGCTGGCTTCAGCCCTGCGCTTTCTGCGCCAACCCTGCGATCCCGAGCGCTTCAGCCGCCCGCCGTTGGCCATGCTGCTGATTTGCGGTGCTGGCTTGGGGTTGTTGGCCGGCCTCACGGGTACCGGTGGCGGCGTGTTTCTCTCGCCGCTGTTGCTCTGCTGCGGCTGGGCTGCGACCCGTGAGGCGGCGGCGGTGTCGTCGCTGTTCATCTTGGGCAATTCCCTCAGCGGCCTGGCTGGTTTGCTGCTGTCCCGCCAGGTTGGGGATTGGGCGCTTCCGCCCCAGCTGGGCTGGCTGCTGCTGGTGGTGCTGCTGGCCGGCGCGGCGGGATCCTGGCTTGGCAGCCGCCACTGGCCCGTGACCTGGATCCGCCGCTGTCTGGCCCTGGTGTTGGTCTTGGCGGCGCTGAAGTTGCTGAACCTGGGGCTTGGAAGCTGAGGGGGCTGCTGCCCACTGGGATGGGTAGCAACTGTCACCGCTGGGCTCCTCGTGTCCCGTCAAAGTGAATTGGGCTCTGCAGGCCGGAGGCTTGGTTTGGGGCTGTGGTGAAGGTGCAGAACTGGTTGGTCGACCAGCGTCGTCGAGGGCGGGCGTACCAGCCCCGTTTTCGGCGGCGCCATCTCTCGGTGACCTGGCTGGGGGCCCTGCTGGCCCTGGCCCTGCTTGGCCTGCTCAGTGCCTGGAGCGGCATGGTGTTGTTGGCAGCACCTCTTGGGGCTTCCTCGGTGTTGCTGTTCGGCTACCCCTCCAGCCCCCTCGCCCAGCCACGCAACATCGTGCTCGGCAATCTGGTGGGGGCCCTGGTGAGCGTGGTGGCGGTGGCCTTCCTGGGCCAGGGACCGTTGGTGATTGCCCTGGCGGTAGCACTCACGATCCTGCTGGGCCAGCAGTTGCGCTGCCTGCATCCGCCCGCCGGGGGCCTGGCCTTCCTCGGCGTGGCGCTGGGGGCTACGCCGCCGTTTGTGCTCACCCCCGTGCTCAGCGGTTCGCTGCTGTTGGTGGTGATTGCCGCGGCCTTTAGCCGCTGGGTGAAGGGGGCACTGCCCTACCCGCACCACTGGTTATGACGACCTGGATGATGGCCGGCTGATGGGCCTTAGCCGCCCAGATAGGCCATCTCGGTATGGGCCGGCGCGGCCGTAGGGCCCTGGGGGTTGCCCCGTGCCCAGATCTCCTGCCGTTCCTCGCTCCAGCGGTCGGCGCGGCGGCGCCAAAGGTCGGCGATCGCCTCGCGCACCGCCTCGGCCGGGCTGGTGTCCTGCAGCCAGGGGCGGAGGTCGAGGCCACTCCCGGGAGCGGCGAACAGGCAGGTGTAGGCGATGCCGTCGGCGGTGACGCGCAGGCGGTTGCAGTCGCCGCAGAAGGGAGCACTCACCGACGCCACCACGGCCAGCACGCCGGCGCCATCGCGGTAGCGCCACTGGCTGGCGGTGCCGTGGTTGGGCCGGCCCAGGGGCTCCAGGGGCCACTGCTGGCCGATCCGCTCCACCATCTCGGCAGCGCTCAGCACCGCCTCGGGCCGCCAGCCGTTGCGGTTGCCCACGTCCATGAATTCGATCAGGCGCAGCTCCAGGCCGCGCTCGCGGGCCAGGGCCGCCAGGGGCAGCAGCTGGTCGTCGTTGGCACCGCGCTGGATCACGGCATTGAGCTTGAGCGCTCCGTGGTGGGGATCAAAGCCGGCGGCGCGGGCGTGCTTGATCGCCGCCAGCACCTTGGCCAGCAGGGCCTCGCCATTGCCCACCCCGGCCATGCGGCCCACCGCCGCTCCTGTGGTGCCATCGAGGCTGAGGGTGATCCGGTCGAGGCCGGCGGCGCGCAGGGCCAGGGCCCGTTCGGCGCTGAGCAGGGTGCCATTGCTGGTGAGGGCGATCTCGCGCAGGCCGGGGCCTTCTGGCGCCAGGGCGCGCAGCGGTTGCACCGCCGCGATCAGCTCTTCCAGGCCGACGTGGAGCAGGGGTTCGCCGCCGGTGAGCCGCAGGCTGCGCGCCCCCAGGGCCACCGCCGCCTCAATCAGCTGCAGCCGCTGCGCCAGCGTCAGCAGGCCGGGTGGCTCCACGCCATCGGGCAGGCAGTAGGGGCAGGCCAGGTTGCAGCGGGCCGTCAGCGACAGCCGCAGCACCCCTAGGGGCCGGTTGAGCTGGTCGGTGGCGCGGGCCATGGCCCCACGCTATGGCGGCCGGCCGGATGTTGGCGGTAGCGTTTCGCCATGGCCGTTTCCGCTGCCGAGCCTTTCACGCCCCCCACCATCCCCTGGCGCCAGTCCCTGGCACTCGAGTCGGCTCCCGACTTGGGTCCGGGGTTGGATCCCCAGAGGGCTGGGGAAGCGTTGGCGCGTCTTTGCGCCGAGCCCGATGTGCAGGCGGTGATCGCTTTTGGTTCGCGGGCCAGGGGTGAGGCGCGGCCCGACTCGGATCTCGATCTGGCGGTGATCGTGCGCCAGCCCCAGCTCATGCCTGCCGAGAAGATGGCCTGCTGGAGGCGCTTCAACCGAGCGTTGGGTCGGCAGGGAGTGGCTGTCGATCTGGTGGTGGCGGGCAGCGCTGATGCCGAGCGACTGAGCGGCTCCCGCTGGCATGTGTTCGGCGATGTGGCACGGGAGGGCCGGGTGCTCTATGTCGCCCGCTGAAGACGCGTTGCTGCTCCTGGCGATTGTGCGCCGCCATCTGCGCTCCTTGGGAATCTCTGGGCAAC
>Ga0209668_10000584_pt1 | contig 15010 bp, 16 predicted proteins | sample FrelakmetPLP11PL_FD_187150 | JGI IMG/M metagenome (GOLD analysis project Ga0209668, IMG submission 187150) | Freshwater lake sediment microbial communities from the University of Notre Dame, USA, for methane emissions studies - PLP11 PL (SPAdes)... | ecosystem: Environmental > Aquatic >... | reverse complement strand
TGTAATACAATGTTTAATAGAGACATGAATTCAGCTCAAAATATAAAAGAAATAGTAAAGAATGTGATAAATAAACTGGAGAGACCAGAATATTTAGTAAGAATTCAGACAATATAGAAGAATTGTCTAACCATGAATATGGAAAATCAAAAGTATATATATAGAAATATACAGAAATGTATAGAAAAGTATATATATTTTTCAGCGTACTTCTAAAACTTAATTTAATTTATTATTTTTGATATTCGAAATTTAATATTACATCAAATTCGCTAAATTCAATGTTTTCATATGTTAATAATTCAAATGCTACTGTTTTTATATTTGTTTTATTTGTAAAATCATATGGTTCTGATTCTATATTCCAATTAACCTTTTTACCTAATATATAATCATTTATATTCAAATGTTGGTAAAACTTTATATTATTTGATGTAGTATTTTTTTCTAATAATATATTATTGATATATATATTTAGATATAAATCATTAAATATATTATTTATAGCATATTTTTCTGATATATACATATTATTATTTAAATATTTCTCATTCTTAAAACCAAGTAGTTTATTTAATGTTAATATACTATTGTCACTAATTTTATTGGGAAAAATCATATTAAAAACTATTGGTTTATTATCTGCATTAATACAACTAGCATATATCTTGTTTTTATTTTTGTTTTTATACATTGTAAATTGAATATTTGAATTTAATAGTTTTTTATTAACAATTATTGTTATTATTTCCGTTAATTCATCTATATTATAATATCCAAATGGTATACTTACTTTTATATCAATATTATCTATGTTTATATTAAAATTATTATTTGTTTGATTTATATTATATACATTACATATTATACTTATAGTATCTAAATTAATACTTGACACATTTGATAAAAAAAATGAAAATACATATAGATTATTCTCTTTTTTTTGTTCATTTGCTATAAAATGATGACTTTTATAATAATATTCTTGTTCTAATTGTTTAATTTGTTCTGATTGTTTAATTAGTTCTGATTGTTTAATTTCTAATTGTTTAATTTGTGATTGTTTAATTTGTGATTGTTTAATTTGTTCTAATTGTTTGATTTCTGATTGTTTAATTTGTTCTATTTGTTCTGATTGTTTAATTTGTTCTATTTGTTCTGATTGTTTAATTTCTTTATTTTTTTTATCTAATTGTATTGGTTGATTCATATTCGTTTTTTCTTGAATTTCTTTATCTATATGTATTATAATTCTCTTTATAACTAATTTATTTAAATTAGTTAATACATCTTCTAGCACTTTATTATTAATAGCTGATTTATACATATTTATCATTTTCATAAAAAATTGTTCAAATATATTATTTAGAATATCATATAAGTTTGTTTTTGTTAAATCAGTAATCATATGATTAAGTATATTACTATCAAATTGTTCATATGAATTTAATAATTTTGTATATACTATATCTAGAATAGTATTTATATTTTCAATTGACATGAAATATTGTTTAAATTTATTGATATCCATTTTATTCTTATTATATAATAAGTAAAATTATATACAAATATATACGTATTTTAATTTAAAAATAAAATTTAATATAAAATAATTTAATATAAATGCAAAACACTTTAATTCATGACAATATTTCATTAGCGAATTTTGTAAATGAATATTTTACAAATAATCCCTGTAAAAAAAATTCATTAAAATTAGAACTTGGAAACAAAAGTGAAATAAATCATCAACTATTAATGACTATTTTAGTATATGCTTGTAAAAAATTATTTAATAATAATTTTGTTAATAAAATCACTGATGAACAATATTTATTATTAAAAGCCAATTATGAATCCTTTGGATATACAATTAATTATACAAAGGATACTGAAAAATGTTATATTTGGTTTGAACAAGTTTAAGATGATTTAGAATCAAATGCATTTTTTATAATAAGGCGTGTATTATCGCCAATATAACTATTATTTTGTATTTTATTTAAATCTTGTGGGTTTTCACATAATATATTGAATCTATTAATATTAACACCAGCAAATACATTACATGGTTTATTGATTCTAGTATATTCTGGAACTAATAAATTACTATTACAATCATTAAACATTTGTGGAACATTAAATTTATCTGTATTAGGATTATATTTATGTGATGGACATCTTGATAAATTTCTACTTTGTCCTCTTAATTCACTTTCATAATCAATAGCATTTACAGGAATACTTTTAAATGGACTATGCATAAAAGGACTTGCCCCTTGAAAACAAACATCATTTGATTCAGGTATTGCTTTATCTGTAACCCAGTTAAATGGATCTATACTTTCTTGTTCCTTTTTTTGTAAATTACACTTGTCATATAAACCTCTAGCAAATGAAAAATGAGACATTATTATAATATCTAATTAAAAAAAAATTTTCATAAAAATTTTATTAATTATAAATAAAATTTTTTAATGTTTTTCATAAGAGTATAGTTAACGACCTCTAGCTCTAATAATATTAGATGCTGCCTTTTGTGCTGCTTTTTGTAATTGTATATCTGCATTATTTTTAATAGATACTTTTTGACCAGTTAATGGAGTAGTTAAAAATGTTTTAATATTTTTACATTGATTTGCATATGGACGAAACTGTGCATCTGGGCGATTACATTCTTGTGTATTTAATTTATTCCATAATTTACCACACCAATGTGTTGGATCTGAAAGAGCATCTCTATTACAAGTAAATAATTTCATATTATTATTTTTACCACTTTCAAATTCGTCAAATACAGCTCTTGTTTGTGATTTTATATCACGAATACCATCTTTACTTAAATATTCATTTACTTTTGTACATATTACATTACTAGGTACAGCTAATGTATCTCTAGTTGCACAATTAGTTCCATCTCTACTTATACATTGAAATGTCTTATTTTCAATAAATCTAGTTAATGGTAATGAATCATCGAGACAAAACATATTAGAATATGCATTTTCAACTACTTCACCTTCAAATAATTCATATTTTGAAGTTATATAATATATTATAAATAAGACAATAATTAATATTACAAGTGTATTCATATTTTTATGTTCCATTTTATTTATAATTTATATATATAAAAAATTTTTCTAAAAAAAAATTGAATTAATTATTCTTAATTATTATATAATATACTTTCATGTCTTCTGATAATTTATTTATTAAACCAAAAATATCAACTATGACTATATCTACACAATTACCTAATTGTCAATTAAATCTGACTAATATTGGAAAATATTTAGATATAGATGAAAATATAATTGGTATAAAATTCACTTTTGGTTCAACTCAAATTATGAAAGGTTGTTATGAAACTACAATATATAAAAAATCAAAAAATAAAAAACAAGAAAAAATTAATAAAAATCTTTTCTATAATCAAATAAGCATTATATATAAATATGATATAATTGAAGCAAATGTAAAATTATTTGGCAATGGAAGTTTACATATAACTGGTTGTAAAAATATTAATGATGGTAATATTATTACAAATGGAATATATGATAAATTAAAATTATTAACATATAAAACTGATAAAATTCTCTTGACTAAAGATTCATCTGGTATATGGTTAGACTGTGATTATAATATATATAATAATATACATGACAATAATTCAAAAAACTCTATGATTATAGGTTATAAACAACAATATTTATATAATATAGATAAAAAAGAATATATTTTTGATAACCATTATAATCATTTAATTTATAAAAATTTTGAACAACAACGTAAAAAAACCATACTTGATTTAAATGGTAATAAGATAGGATTTTTACAAGTAAAACTATTAAAAAATAAAAATAAAATATATAAAAATAATACAAATGTGTTATATGATTATAAAAATAAATTAGTTTATATTAATGATAATATTATAGGCTATATAGTATATAATATAAATAAAACTGAAACTGAAAATAAAAATGAAACATCAAATATATCATCTTCTATTTGTGAAATAGACTATAATTGCAATCCATTTATAAATACAGATTATAATTTAGATAATTTAGATAAATCAGATAAATTTGAATTCAAGTTAAATGTCAATTGTATAAATATTTATTTTAATACTGGTATAATTATTAATAGACAACGTTTTTTTGAACAATTATTACAACAACAATTTATATGTAAATACCAACCAGATATATATTCTGGTGTTAAATTATTATATAAACTAAATAAAAATGATGATGGATTATGCAAATGTAATAATACATGTACATGTTTAAATATTACATTTTTGATTTTTCAAAGTGGAAATGTAATTGTTACTGGATTAAAGAATCATGAACAAATCAATAAATGCACTAAACATTTTTTAAATATACTGTCAGATATTAAACATATTGTACAGAAAAAAGAATTAAAGTTAACAGAGCTTCTCCCGGCTTAAATGAAAGTTAACAACAGTAATCTAAATTTGATATTTTAGATAAAATTTTTTTATATTTATATAATAAGTATGTCATTGGGTATCAAAATTATAAATACCTATCATTTAGATCAACAGTATTCACAAGTATATCTATTAGATGATACATTGATGCAAATTAAAGAAAAATTATTCAATGAATTAGATGACTTTAGTATGTATCCTAATTTTTTAAAATTACAAATAAAAGAAAATGAACAATTTATAACTATTAATGATAATAATTGTATATTGTTTAGTTATACATCACTTCCTACTGAACCAGTGATTTATATTACTAATATAATTGATTTATTATCAGACAAGTCTAAATATGATATTACAGAATTATATATGTTATCTACAAAAGATAATTCTACTGATTTTACTGAAATATATAATAAATTATTAACTGATTTTATTAATTTAACAGAAGATGATTTGTTATTTATTATTAAACTAATATTATTTGATATAAATAATGAAACATATTCTTTTTTACAAAATGATATAAATGAATATGCCTCAAAAATAGAAAATGAGCAAATTACTATTAAAAAAATATATACACCATTAAATAAATCATTTAGTAATTTTTATAAATATGCATATGAAATAAAAGACTTTTCATCATTTTTTGATTCTGATTTGATTATTTCTAATATTTTTCTTAAAATAACTGGGTCGCAATATGAGACTGGTATTAAAGGTCGCTTTATTAAATTAGAAAATTTATTTAATACTTTGGAATTATCAGATACAATACCTTTTATAGCTATTCAATTAGATAAAAAAAACGAACCATTGATAAAAATACATAATAATCTATTACAAATTATATCTGATAAAGAAGTTAAAAATTGGATTCTTAATGAAAAAAAAAAACTAAATATATTATCATATAAACGAATACAAGGATTATATCTTAAATATCGTCTTTATAATTTTCCTAAAATAACATTTTTAACAATTAATATATTAAATAATGGGAAAATTTATACACGACTTGAAATTGATCAAGAAGACACATCTCCAATTTCATTATCTAAAATAATTGATATAATATTCAAAAGTGTCGATAATATTGTTGAAATTTTAAATACTTTAAAAGATTCTTTTTTATTTTCTAAAAAATTAGAACCTATAAAAAATTCAACTTATATAATTGATTCAATTAATGCTAGTGTTTCTACAAATCAACGAATAGAACGTTCTAGATTTAGTGCATTAGTTAATAAACAATTTATATCAGAAAATCTATTTGAATTAAAAGATTTATCATCAGAAATTATCACATCACTTTATTATAAAAAATTTGGACATAAAAAAGAAGATGATTATTCACTTGATGAACGTAAAGGTATTACAATAAATATAAAAGATAATCCATATAAACTAGGTTCTAGTGTAATTTCTATTTTAAGTGCGTTTAATTATAATCAATTAGATATTATCTCAAAAAATATTATTATTACTAATTTATTAATAGACATTGAAAAAAGTACTATATTATTAATTGAAGATCCTACACAAAAAACAAAAAAAAAAAGTACAATTAAACAATTAAAACAAGAGGGTATAGAAACAGGTTCTACTAGTTGTCAATTACCTAGACAACCCATTTTAGGTGAAACAGCATTACCCGAATTCCCTAGTTATGTTTTGGAATATAAAGGTAAAAAATTTATTTGTCCAAATCCCAAATTTCCATATCCTGGATTTACATCAAGTGATATTATGTGTTGTTTTGCTAAAGATCAACGTAATAATCCTAAATATATAAGAAATATTAAACCTGCTTCTGAAATAATTGTCCAACCTTCTAATTTTATAATCTCTGCAACTATTCCTGGTAAAGGATTATTTAATACACGTATTGTTAAAGTATTATCAGATTTTTCATTAGATACTTTATCATTATACCACTTTTTATCTGATAATAATAATTTATTACCTATAACAAATGTAAATTTAATTACAGAAATTCAACAATATGAAACTGATGCTGAATTATTAAATAAAAACTTTTGGTTAGAACCAGTTCCCATATCTACTATTCAATCACAGCCTCCAAAAAATATTTGTTCTACTGCCCCATTAATGAATATATCTGTCTCACATTCTTTAAATGAACGGTGTAATTCATATCAATATAATAAATCCTTTGGTTATACATCTGATTCATATCCTTGTTGTTTTGCAAATAATCCATTGTTTTCAGAAAAAAAAATACCAACTAAATTAGATATTTATAAAGAACATATTATTCAATCTGATAAAATATTAGATAATCAACGAGTTGGTGTTTTATTTAAAGGTATCGATATACTTTTTAATCAATTAATTGAAAATAAAAGCAAATCTGATATTGGTTATTATAGATTAGGTACACATCAAAATAAATTAGCATTTATTAATAGTATTCTAACAACATTAGATTATACAATAAATAATAAAATTATTAATACAGCTTATGAATTTAAAAAAGAACTTGTATCATATTTAACTAAATATCCTGATTTATTTGCACAATTAAATAAAGGATCCATATCAATTAAATATAAATCTCTTAATAATTATATTAAACTTATTGAAAATCCTAATAATATACTATCACCATCAGACATTATTGATTTGGTACAACGATTTATTGGTTATAATCTTATTATTATTGATATACCAGTAGACCAATCCGCTTCTAAAACTACAACATTGGCTAATGAGTCACGGATTATGTGTAATATGGCATCTTATAATTATTCTAATAAATTTATCATTTTACTTAAACGTCGTAATGTATTTGAATCTATAATATATATAGGCACTTCTAAACATAATTTACTAACAACATTCGATTATAATTCAAACGTTATTCAATTCTTGATTAATTATTATAATTCATCTTGTGTTTATGAAAATTCTTATCCTGAATCATTCACATTTACACCTTTATATGATATATCAGATGCACTTACTATTTTTAATGATACATCTTTCCCTATTTTAGCACAAGTTGTTAATAAATTTAATAAAGTAGAATATTTATTATTAAAAAATGCATATCTGTTCCCTATTAAAGAAACTGGTATCATTGGTGATTTTAAAACTATTTCATTTGAACAATTTTTAAGTAGTAAACATCTTTTAAATATATCTCAATTCATTCAATATACAAAAGATATTAATAGTATACTTTTACAAAAAAAATATAATTTAATTAAACTATTTGGTATATCTTTCTCTGGACTCGATGAAGAACCTTCTGGTATTTATACACACTTTGGACAATTTATACCAATTAAAACAACATCTGATATATATACAACATATAATACTCTTATTATTGATATACCATACTATCCATATATTAATTACTTTATATCACAAGAAAATTTAGAATCAAATGAACAAGTAAATTATTCAAATACTATAAAACAACTTAAACATAATACATATGAATTAAAAACTTTCCTAGGTAATACAATAAATAATTCAGAAAAAATTAAACAACATATTGTCTCATTTAATAATTCAATAAATACAAAATCTGTAAAAGTTATATATATTTCTGAATTATTATATAAAATTCTAGAAAAAACATCTACTCAACATTCATTTATCAAAACTTATTCTAATGATTTATTACAACTACTCCTTAAATATATTTCATCTGAAATAGTAAATGACAATAAAGAAAATTTATTATTAAATGGTGTAATTACTTCCGATTTCTTCAATCCTAATGAAATAATTAAAAGAGATTCTGAATCTATATTATTAGATATTAATGATATTACAAAATGGCTCAAAACTATGAAAAATTAAAATTATTTTTTTTTCTTCTATTTTCGTATATTAAAAAAAAAAAAATTGAAATTTTAAATAAAAATAAAATCAATAAAATGAAATCATATTGGACTATTTTTTCAAAAGAAGAAGAAAATATTATTGAATTACCATATCTAGATAAATATGAACCAATAATTAATATGTTACCAGTTGATTTTTATATAGAAGAAGAAGAAGAAATACCATCTAAAAATAAAAAAGAAGATTCTGATAAAGAATCAAATTTAGATTTGGTTTTAGAATCAAATGAATCAGATTTAGATTCTGGTAAAGAAGCAGATTCTAATGAAGAAGCAGATTTAGATTCTAATGCCATTGTCATATACAAAGAAATGCGAAGAATAAATGAGATTATTTTTGGTAAAGAAGCAGATTCTGATGAAGAAGTAGATTCTGATGAAGAAGCAGATTTAGATTCTGGTGAAGAAGCATTAAATGAATCAACAGATTTAGATTCTGGTGAAGAAGCATTAAATGAATCAACAGATTTAGATTCTGATGAAGAAGCAGATTTAGATTCTGGTGAAGAAGCATTAAATGAATCAACAGATTTAGAATCAAATGAATCAGATTTAGAATCAGATAAAGAATATATATCAAACCTAAACAATTTAGAAGATGATGATGATTGGATTACTATAGATGAAAGTTATATTAATAAACATGGAAAAAAGGACTATGGATTATTTTATGTATTTTCTGTATATATAGTACTATTATTATTACTGTATCATCTTGTCATTCTTTCTGAATGTAATATAATTACACCAGTTTAATTTTCACATTTTTAAAAATTCAAGTTCATTTATATATTTTAATTTAAAAGTAAAATATATAAAATTAATAAATGGAAGATAAAAAAAAGATTGAATATTATACATTAGCAGGGAAATTATGTCAGAAAATGAAAAATAAAATGAAAGATATTAATATTAAGCTTTCTTTAAAAGAAATACAAGATAATCTTGATCAAATGTTGGTAGATATAGTTAAAACTACGCCTAATGCATCAATTGCTTATCCATTTAGTTTATCATTAAATAATTGCGTTGGAAATTATAGATGTACAGATTCTGAACAAAAATATTATTTATCTACAACAGATATAATAAAATATGAATTTGGAATTAATATAAATGGATATATTGTATCTTGTGGTGATACATTTACTTTAGGTGGAGATGATAAATATATAGATTTATTACATTCCTTAAAAAAAGGTGTAGTAAAAATGTGTTTTACTGATTATATTGATGATGAAGATGATGAACAAGTACAAGGAATTACTGGTGATTTAATTAGAATGTATATTGAAAGTAAATGTACAAAATATAATTGTTTTCCAATGGAAAATTGTACAAGTTATGAACATGCAATTAATCATCCTAGATTTTTTGATTCTAAATATATTAAACTTCATTTTACAAAATATTATGATGAAAATGATTATTTAGCAGTTGATCCAAATATTAATTATGAACTACTTGAAAATGAAGTATATACAATTAATATAACACTTGTGCCAGACAATCTTGATAATGTTAATTCACAAGAACATACATATATTAAAAAAAATGATGATGTATTATATAGATTAAATAACAACTTTTATAATTTAAAATTAAAATCTTCAAGAGATTTTTATAAAACAGTTAAAAATGAATATAATTATAATGTTTTCGATTTTACACAATACAAGTTAAATGCTAAACATCGTATTGGTTTAAAAGAATGTTTAGATAATGGTATTTTAGATACATATCCAATTTATTATACAAAAGATAATTTACCAGTATATCATATTAAATTTACTATAATGATAAAAAAAGATAAATGTATTGTTTTTTAATTATATCAATGTTCTTTAATCCATCTTTTCACACCATTACTTGTTTTTATAACTATATATCTTGATCCATCATTTCCTCTTTTTTTTGTACCAATATTATATAGTGTCGCTGATTGTGCAGGACTTGGTCTATTATATTTTAGTTTCTTTGACACACGTTTCTTTGATACACGTTTTGATACACGTTTCTTTGACACACGTTTCTTTGATACACGTTTCTTTGACACACGTTTCTTTGATACACGTTTTGATATACGTTTCTTTGATTTAGCTATACTATTTTTACTATCTAAATATTTATTACTAGCTGTAAGTTTTACCCAATGTTGTGTAGATTTTAGTATTTTACCAGTATTTCCATAATGTCCAGCGACTATATATGTTTTTCCCTTTGATTTTTTTTTAGTACCTGGAGAATAATTTTTGGCTGATGGTAATTTATCAGGCATTGTTATAATATAATAAAATAAAATAAAATTATGTTATGATGAATTATTTGAAATTACTTGTACACCATTTTTCACTAACACCTGAATAATAAAAGAATAAAAAAACACATATACCCAATATAAATGCCCTATAGCCTATAGTCTATAGCCTATAGCCTATAGCCTATAGACATTTTATAAAAATGTGGTGAATCACTCCTTGGAAATTCGCCAGTTAATAATCTAAACAATAAATTATTCAATAATAATGTAACTAATCCTACAACTAATATTTCAATCAACATTTATTATATATTTATTAAAATAAAACTACGTTAAAAATTAAACTTTTTTAAGTTCAATTTAATATATATCTAATGGAATCTCTTCTTGCTAGTACTATATATGGTAAAGAATTTTTGAAATTTAGAATTTATCGTACTAAAGAGGAACGTTGTAAACTCTCTCAAAAAATTATTAATGATAATTATATCCCTATTGTCATTGATACGATAGATACTGACCTACAAATAAATTTTAAAAAATTACAACTACAACACTGTAATGGTAAATTATATAAATTTAATAAAGAATATATTATTGAAGATCTTCTCTGTTATTTTAATAATGAATTACATATTAATAATCAATTTGTTATTAATTTTGGCCTGGAAACTGGCCGTATTCTCACTAAAAATGAATATAAAACTTTTCTTTCTGAAATTTATCGTAAATATAAAAATAGCGATGATAATATTTTATATCTCTTAATAACTAAAGAAACTACTTGGTATGATTATCTTTTATCTATTGTAAAATATATTTATAATACAAGTACATTTTCTATACAAAAATTATTACATAAATAATTTGGCAAAAATATTACATTTTACAGCTAGATTGTCGCATGTTTTTTAATAATTTTCGCCAATTGTACAATCTTAAAATATAAATTGAAATTTTCTTTTAATTAAAAAAATTGAATTTTTATTATTAAATATAATTGATAAACCAATGTTTATTTATATAGTTATTGATAATACTAATTATCCATTAGGCTCTTTTGTAAAAATTGAAGATGCTCGAATCTTTAGAGATAATAATACCAATTGTCGTATTGTTAAATCTAATCTTATTGGCGAAACCCCAAATGATACCAAAATTAATAATTTACGAGAACAAGTTGGACTTGCTCAAAAAAATCTTAATGTACCTGATGAACTTAAAACACTCTTTGGTATGAAAATCAATTAAAATTTGTTTATTACATATTGTTTTTCATATTTTTCATTCAATTCTATAGCTCTTTCATTATATGCTTTTGCTGCATCTATTTCATTTTTATATGAACCTAAATTTAATTGTTTTTTTTCATAAACTATATACGCTCTATAATTATTTCTTTGTATATTATAATTTACTCCATGATATTTTGATGTTTGTTGTTCTTTTCTATCTTGCACTTCTTGACATATATTTTTTTCAATTGTAATATAATTATGAATATCATTTAATTTGTATTTTGTATCATAATGATTATTGAAATATAATGCTTGTTGATTATATGCTTTAGCACATTCAATCTCATTTTCATTATAATGTAAATCAAAACTATTACCTTTATATTTAATAGATGCTCTATATATTTTTCTTGATTTTAAATAACAGACGCCAATGTTTTTTCAATTACATTTGTTATTTTTTCTATTGGTGTTAACATAGATTCATTAGTCTGTACTTTTTTATTATTTATATCTTGTATTTTTATATCAGTGTTTATTTTGACAGTATTATTATATATATTTTTAGTATTGTCTATTTTTATTTGTTCTTGTAGATTTTTTTTTGATTCTATTAATTTAATTTCATCTTGTACATTTATTTCTTTATTTAATTCTATAAAATCATCATAATTTTTAATATTATATATATTTACAAATGCTATACATTTCTTTATAGTATTATACATATATAGTAATTCTAAATCATTTTTAATATAAAACCATTCTTTTCTATTTTTGATTCTAAATGGATTTAATGCACAGTGTATAAGTTTTTCAGCAAATTCTTTATCACATGTTTCAAAAGTTTCTAAAATTTTTAATGAATATGTACTAGAACCAATATTTAAACAATTAACTCTGTCATTTGGTTTAACAGCATTTCCTAATTTTATATGACCAGGTTTTGCTGTATCTTCTATAGCATAAATAGAACCAGGTATTCTATCAAATCCATAAGTGTCTGGTTTATTTTCTAATTGTTCAATTATTTTATCTTTTTCTTCTAATTGTTTCTTCATCTCTTCTTGTATTAATCTCTGTTCTTCTATTTCTTCTTTTATTATCTTATTATTCATATTCTCTAATTTCATATAATATTTTCGTATTTCTTTTCCTTGTGGTGTTTTTGCTATCATACATAAATTCTTAAAAGTATCAGTGTTAAGCATAACATCTTCTTTATTATGACCACCGTGAACTTGCTTTTCCATAGGGAAAAGCAAGATTTTATAGTCTTCATTCTCAGTGAAATTACTTTTAATTGTTTTCATTGCATTTCCTTTATTCGCAAAACCAATCATTTTATATACATGTTCCAAGTTTATTGGATAATCATTTGTTGGATGATAATTTATGTATAAAAATAAATTTGCTATATACCATTGACTTTGTTCTTCTGTAAATTCTTTATTAAGTAAATCAATCATTTTAGATTGGCAATTTATACTAAGTGTAGTTTTAGAATTTTTTACTAATTCAGAAAAATTTACAGTTTTTTGTTTGATAATTTTATCCATTTGTTTATATTTTTATGTTTTATTAATAAAAATATTTAAAATTCAATTTTTTAAACGCATTTATTTTTTACATTTTTTTACATCATTATAGTATTTTACTAATGCTGCTGAAAAATTTAAACTAACACCCATGTGAAAACTCTCTAATCTATTCTTTAATATTAATTCACATGCATCTTTAGGTTTATAACCTAATTTACCCACTAAATAGGCTGCTATTGACACTGCCGATCTTTGTCTGCCCAATAATACCCAATCTTTCGATACATTTAAATCACGGGTTTAGACTATATCTTAAAAATAGCAATTAAACTAATTGCATATTTCCATCACCATTTAGTCGTTGAACTTTCATCCTGGTTAGGATGCTTAGCTGCGGATTACCCAATTCTTTACATTTTTACCTTTGGGTTCAGTTATTAACTGAGTTCCTCTAATATATTACTATATTAGAGTGGTAGTAAAGACTTGAGGGACTCCCCGCAATTTGATGATGTCGCAAAAAATCTAGTTAGATTTAATTTACTAGCAAATTCTTTTATAATTTACTTTTGTTGCCAGATTTTAGCATAGCAGTGAACATAGACATTGTGTCCTAAAATATTAATATGTTTATATAAAAATTCAGCTATAAGAGGCATAAATTCATACATTAATTTAATATCTTTTTCTTTAAGTGAATCTTCAACTGGAATACGTAGATATTCTATTCCTTGAATACCTTTACTATCTTTTACATTTGTAAAATAATTAGGTATATCACGAGTGCAATTCAACACTGCTTTAATATGTTTCTTTTTAAAAAAATCTTTATTTTTTGCACCATCCATATTACCTAGATATAATCTATTGATAATCTTGCTATAATCTTCTAAAGCATCATCTTCATTTTTTACTTTTAAACCAGCTTTTAAAGGTGATTTACGTCTAAGATGTTCCTCCAATTTATGAACAGCATTTATTTTTTTACGTGGCATCCTTTATATTATATTTTTAAAAAAATTTTACGTTAAAATCTTTTAAATTATATAATATATAATTTATGGACTACTTTTTTGGAACTTGTCTATCAGAGTCAGAGTTTGAAAAAGAAAAACAAAAATCATTCGATATGTATAATATAAATAACTATATGAACTCAATTATAGATACAAAAATAGCAATATTACCATTAGAATTAATACATCTTATTTATACATATAGATATAATAGTTCATGTAAATTACATGAGTTTATTAATTATATACATGAATATTGTAATAAAGATATAATAGTTGTATTTAGAGCACTGCAGTTTTTAAATGGCACTTTAAAATGCTAAATAAAAAATTCGCTCGCTACATACTGAAATTAACTTTCGTTAATTTAGTTTAATTCCATATTTAAAGGGTTTATTTGATAATCCTTTATTAAAAGTAGAGATTATCAATCCCTTCACAATCAATTTATAGCTACTTCTATGAATCAACTATTTGTTTTCGCCTAGTTGAAACTTGTAAATCATGGAAATAATGTGCTTTTCATCATTCTCATTACAAGTCTTGCATATATAGAAAGCTCATTAAATGAAAGCTTACTTTCTACAAAGGGTCTAGGACCCA
>Ga0209668_10000583_pt1 | contig 15029 bp, 10 predicted proteins | sample FrelakmetPLP11PL_FD_187150 | JGI IMG/M metagenome (GOLD analysis project Ga0209668, IMG submission 187150) | Freshwater lake sediment microbial communities from the University of Notre Dame, USA, for methane emissions studies - PLP11 PL (SPAdes)... | ecosystem: Environmental > Aquatic >... | reverse complement strand
TGCCCGACGGACCGTGGGCGCCGGGCGTGCGCTACGACTGGTCGCTGGCGGCGGGACCGGACGGCCTGCACGGCGCCGACGGCGCCGAGCTCGACGCGCGCTACGGCGCGTTCTTCACCACCACCGCCGCCGCCACGGGCGTCAGCGTTCCGGCCGGCTTCATCGTCGAGCGCATCGCCCGCCAGGGCCTGACCGAGCCCGAGGGCGTGATCCCCGCCGGGGGGCGCGCGCCGTTCGGCCTGCTCGTCGCCGACGCCGCGCGCGACCGCATTTTCACGCTCACGCCCGGCGGCGACCTGGGCCACTGGCTCGGCGACGCTCGCTGGTCGCGCCCCGAGGGCCTCGCGCCGCACCCGACCGATCGCCGCCTCGCCGTCCTCGCGCCCGAGGGCCTGTTTGAAGTCGACGCGCTGCGCCGCACCGTGCTGCGTGCCTCGAGCGCGGCTGCGCCCGGCGGCGGCGGCATCGCCTGGGGCCCGGCGGCCTACGGCGAGAAGATCTACCTCGGCGACCGCTCCGGAAACCGCATCCGGCGCTTCGACAACCCGGGCTTCACCACGTTCGCCAGCGGCATCAACGGCCCCGAGGCGCTGGCGTTCGGCCCCGGCGGCGCCTGGGGCGCCGCGCTGTACGTCGCCGACGCGAACCTGACGTCGCTCGGCGGCAGCAACTCCGCCAGCGACGGCGCGGGCCGCATCGTCACCGTCGACGCGGCGGGGGCGGTGACGACGTTCGTGAGCAACGCCGGGCTCCTGAACGGCGTTTCCGCGCTCGCCTTCGACACCGGCGGCGCGTTCGGCGGCGACCTGTTCGCGGCCGACGTGCTGAACGAGCGCGTGCTGCGCATCTCGCCCGGCGGATCGATCGGCGTGTTCGCGACCGGCTTCGCCAATCTCGACGGCTCGTCGTGCCTCGCGTTCGGTCCCGATGGCGCGCTGGTGGTCGCCGACCATGGCACCGGCAACGGGCAGGTGATCCGCATCGCCGCCGCGCAAGCGGTCACCGACGCCGCCCCGTCGCCCGGCGCGGCGACGGGCTCGCGCGGGCTGGTCTTCGCGCCGCCCGCGCCCAATCCCACGCGTGACGGCGTCCGCTTCGCGTTCGATCTCGCCGCCGACGGCGCTGACGTGCGGCTCGAGCTATTCGACGTGCGCGGGCGTGCCGTGCGCGCGCTCGCCGCGGGCCCGCGCGCCGCCGGCCGCCAGACGATCGCCTGGGACGGACGCGACGCGAACGGCGCCCGCCTCCCGGCCGGGCTCTACTTCGCGCGCCTGCGGGCCGGCGGCGAGGAGGCCGTGCAGCGCGTGGTCCTCGCGCCGTGAGCCGGGGCAGGGCCTTCGCAGCGCTCGCCCTCGCTCTGGCCGCCGCCGTTCTTCCCGTTGTCGCGCAGGCGCGCGACGCGGCCGTCACGTTCGTCGTCACGCCGCCGGCCGCCACGCCCACCGGCGCGACGCTGCACGTCGCGGGCGACCTGCCCGCGCTCGGGGAGTGGAGCGGCCGCGGCCTGGCGCTCGCGCGGCGAGCCGATGGTCGCCACACCGGAACGCTCGCGGTCGCCGCGGGCACGTCGATGGCCTTCAAGATCACGCGAGGGGATTGGGCGACGGTGGAGAAGGACCCGAAGGGGGGGGAGATCGCCAATCGCACGCTGGTCGCGCGCGTCGACACGACCGTCGAACTCACGGTTGGCGCGTGGCGCGACCAGGTCGAGGGCGCCGCGGCGACGCCACGCGCGTCCACGCTCACCGGCGACGTGCGCCGCCACGCCGCATTCGCCTCGAAGCACGTGAAGGCGCGCGATGTGCTCGTCTGGCTGCCGCCGGGCTACGACGCCGACGCGGCACGGCGCTACCCGGTGCTCTACTTCCACGATGGCAACAACGTGTTCGACGTGGCGACGAGCTTCGCCGGCGTCGAGTGGGGCGTCGACGAGACCGCCGATCGCCTGGTGCGGGCCGGGACGATCCCGCCGTTCATCGCCGTCGCCGTGGCCAACACGCCGGAGCGCATGGACGAGTACACGCCGGTCGCGTTTCCGCCGCACGGCGGGGGCCGCGCCGCCGACTACGGCCGCTTTCTCGTCGACGAGCTAAAGCCGTTCATCGACGCGACCTATCGCACGGATCCGTCCGCCGGGGCGACCGGCATGGTCGGCTCGTCGCTGGGCGGCATCGTCTCGCTGTGGCTGGGCCTCGAGCGGCCGGACGTGTTTCGGCGCATCGGCGTCGTCTCGCCCGCGGCGTGGTGGGGCGAGCGCGGCCTCACGCGCCGCGTCGCCGCGGGCAAGGGGACCGGCCTGCGCGTGTGGATGGACATCGGAACCGACGAAGGAACGGAGAAAGCGGGACGCAAGACGTGGCTCACCGACGCGCAGGGCCTGCGCGACGCGCTCCTCGCCCGCGGCTACCGCGACGGCGTCGACCTCCACTACGAGGAGATCGAGGGCGGCCGCCACCACGAGAGCGCGTGGGCGGCGCGCGTCGATCGCATGCTCGTGTTCCTGCTCGCGGACGGGCCGGCGCAGCCGGCGACTGCGCCGCCGCGATGAATCCGTGGCCGGCGGTCGTCCTCGCCGCCGCGCTCGTCACGCCGAACCTGCGCGGCGTCGACGTCTCGAGCCTGGCGCGGGCTGAGACCCGGGGCGCGATCCACCGTGACACGCAGGGCCGCCCGGGCGACGCGCTCGTGATCCTGCGCGATCACGGGGTGAACGCGGTGCGCCTGCGCGTCTGGGTCAACCCGGCGGACGGCGCGAACCGCATCGACACCGTCGTCCCGATGGCCCGGCGCGCCCGCGACCTCGGGCTCGACGTGGTGATCGACCTGCACTACTCCGACGGCTGGGCGGACCCGGGCAAGCAGGTGAAGCCCGCGGCCTGGCGCGACCTCTCGTTCGCGGCGTTGACGCAGGCCGTCGGCGCCCACACCCGCGCCGTCTGCGAGTCGTTGCGCACCGCCGGCGTCACGCCGCGCATCGTCCAGGTCGGCAACGAGATCAACGACGGGCTCCTGTGGCCCGACGGCCGGGCGAGCCTCAGCCTCGATCGCACCGCGGCCCTCGTCGCGGCGGGCGCCGCGGCGGTCCGCGCGGCGTCGCCGAGGTCGTTGGTCATGCTCCACCTCGCGGCGACGGATTCCACGGCGCTCCGCTGGCTCCTCGACGGGCTCGCGGCGCGGGGCGTTCAATGGGATGTCACTGGGCTCTCGTACTACGCGATGTGGCACGGGAATCCGGCTCGCCTGCAACGACTTCTGGACGGTCTTGCCGTCCGCTACGAGCGCCCTGTGCTCCTCGCCGAGACCGCTGCCCCCTTCACTCTGGCGAACGCGGACGCGCAGGAGAACGTGATCCACGAGGCGGCGCAACTGGCCGCGGGCACGGCGGCGACTCCGGCGGACCAGGCCGAGTTCGTCGACCGGATCATCGCCATCCTGCGGCGCGTGCCACGGGAGCGGGGCTGGGGATTCTTCTGGTGGGAGGGAACGTGGACCGCCGTCCCGGGCAACGATTGGGATCCCGCGAATCCCGCATCGGGCGACGGGTGGGAGAATCAGGCGCTCTTCGACTTCGACGGCCGCCCTCTGCCAGCGTTGTCGAGATTCCGTCCCTGACCTCGAAGTCGCGCCCCGGCGAGCACCAACGGCGCGGCCGCGGATTGACTACGGACAGGGGGCATGCGAATTTGCGGACCGATTTCGGACCCCCAACCCTCCCGGAGGATCCATGCGCCGCTTCGCACCCGTCACGCTCGTCCTTGCCACCTGCCTCGTCGTCGCCGCGGCCTTCGCGGCCGACGACCTCTTCACCACCGCCGCCTCCGATCCCCAGGACTGGGAGAACTCGATGGTCAGCGTCGCGCGCGGCAGCTTCGCGCCGCCGCAGATCACCGACGCCCTGCGCGCCCTCCCGGGCGAGCAGCGCGCCGCCTGGGTGACGAGCCTGGGCGGCTGGGCGCGCACGTACACCGCGGGCGAGGACTTCCAGAAGCGCTACAAGAAGGCCTACAAGGATTGGAAGAAGAGCCAGGGCGGGGGCGGTGGCGGCTTCGGCCTGGGCTCGCTCAAGAAGAAGGCCGAGGACGCGGCGACGAAGGCGGCCGAGGAGCAGGTAACCGGCAAGAAGGACCCCAAGGACGATCGCTGGACGATGGACGAGGATCCCAACGCGACCCTCAAGCGCCGGCTCACGTTCTTCCTCGAGTCGACGAAGGACGTCGACTTCGGCGCCAAGCTCGAGGGCCGGCAGTTCGCGAACGCGGACTACGAGTCGAAGCCGGCCGAGTGGAAGATGTGCTACCGCGCCGGCAAGGACGCGACAGGCGCCGCGCGCGAGGTCGCGACGGCATGGCTCGCCGACCTCGAGAAGGCCGCTCCGGCGAAGAAGTGAGCCTGCGCCCGGTCACCGCGGCGGACCTCCGCGCCGTTCATGCGCTCGAGCGCCGCATCGAGGTGCACGAGGCGCGCCCGCTCGTCACGCCCTACGAGGAGTTTGCCGAGTGGCTCGCGGACCCGTTCCTCGATCTCGATCGCGACACCCGCCTGATCGAGCGCGACGGCAGCGTGATCGCGTGGGGACGCGTGTGGTGTCGGGACGATCGCGAGCGCGAGGCCCGCGCCTTCCTCTTCGGCGGCGTCGACCCGGCTTACCGGCGGCAGGGGATCGGCGGGGAGTTGCTGGCGTGGCTGCTCGCCTCCGCCGGGGAGCGCCTGTCCGCAGCGCCCGCCGGGCTGCCGCGCTTCGTGCGCGCCGTCGCCTACGCCACCCAGGACGACGCGATCGCGCTCTTCGCCCGTCACGGGCTCGCGCCGGCGCGCTACAGCGACGAACTCGTGCGCGACCTGGCCACGCCGCTCGATGCGACCCCGAGCCCGGGCATCGCCATCGTCCCATGGGACGAAGCGCGATCCGAGGAGGCGCGCATCGCCGAGAACGAGGCCTTCGCCGACCACTGGGGATCCGCCCCGCGCGATCCGGTCGCCTGGCGCAAGGACCATGAGGAGCACGGCTCGCGGCTCGACCTGTCGTTCCTCGCCCTCGACGGGGATCGCGTCGTCGGCCTGACGCGCAACGGAATCTACCCGGAAGACGAAGCCCTCACCGGGCGGCGCGACGGCTGCATCCGCAACCTGAGCGTCGTGCGCTCGCACCGCCGGCGGGGAATCGCCGCGGCACTCCTCGCGGCCTCGATCGAGGCCTTCCGCGGCGCCGGCATGACCCACGCCGCGCTTGGCGTGGACAGCGAGAATCCAACCGGCGCCTACGGCCTGTACGAGCGCCTCGGCTTCCGCGCGCTCCATCGCGTCGTCTTCTGCCAGAAGGAGTCGTGACGCGCGACGGGCGGGCGCCGTTGATCTAAAGAGTGCCCCCGGGGTGACTCGAACACCCGGCACGCAGTTTAGGAAACTGCTGCTCTATCCACCTGAGCTACGGGGGCACGGGATTGCCCCCCAATCTACGTGGCGGGCGCACGGCTGGCCAGCGCTTCCGCGACCTTCAATGAAGCGACCCCCGGAGGCGAGGCCCCCGGGGGTCGTCGTGCTTCGTGCCGCGGTGCGGACGTCTAGCGCCAGAGCGCCTTCACCCGGCCCCACGTCGAGGGCGCGGACGCCGTCGGGTGATCGGGACGGAACGCGACGTCGACGATCTTGTCGTTCGGACCCGGCGTGAGGAAGTTCGCGTTCAGCTCGGCGTAGGTGTTCGGATCGAACTCGTGCACCTGCGTCGTCACGCCGTCGGCAATGAGGATGTTCCCGGTGTGCGGGCTGATCACGACCCCGTGCGGGCGCTGCCAGCCGGTGCCCGCGAACATGTTGATCAGGTTGAGCGCGGAGTCGAAGACGTAGCACTGGTTCATCCCCATCGCGGTGACCAGGATGCGGCCTCCGGGAAGGAACGCCACGTCGTTGGCCCGCTCGCCGAAGGGCAGGTTGATGAAGTTGTAGGGGATGCCCGTGACCTCGTCGAGCTCGATCACCTTGTAGCTGCCGTACGAGCACACGTAGAGGTGCCCGTTCGGGCCGTACTCCATGTCCGCCGGATCGACCATCGGGAAGAGCACGCGGATGAACGCACCCGTGGTGCCGTCGTACTCGCGCACGTCCTGCGTGTTCCACGAGCCGATGAACACGTTGCCGTTCGGCCGGTAGATGCCGGCCCACTGCGCGCCGCCGCCGGGGTTGTAGGTCTTGATGTAGGCGCCGGTGTTCGCGTCGTACTCGTCGACGCCGCCGCCGAACGCGCCGACCAGCGCACGGTCGTTCGTCGCCCCGAAGTGGAGGCCGAGGAAGCCGGTGGCGTTGACCGCGGGCGCGAACACGCCCAGGTAGTTGCCGGTCATCCCGGTGTAGGCGCGCGTCAGGTTCGACGCGTCGCTGGTCACGAAGAGGTCGCCGATACCGCCCGCGACGGCATGCGCCGGGCGGGCTGAGACGCCCTCGCCGAGGAGAATCGCCAGGGCGAGGATCGAGGAGAGAATGGGGAATGGACGCGAACGAAGCATGAGGACTCTCCGGAGGGGTGGGAGCCGAGCAACACGGTGAAAACGGGTCACGCGATGGCCTGATGAGGTCCGCCACCCAAGGCGATCCGCGAGGGGTGGCAGGGGAAGAACATTAGGCCCTCGAACGACCGGCTGTCAAGGCACCGGTCCGCCCGCTGCCAGTCTGTCCGGACACGCTGTCGGGGATGGGGCGGCCGGGGGTCACCGCGTGCCTTCCGGGGTTCTCGAGAGGTCCGGAACCGCTCGATTCCCTGCGCTTTTGTGCTGCCGGGGAGACTTCGGTCGTTCGGCACGGCCGATGCATGAAGCGGCAGCAGTTCCCCTCCGCCATGGGTCCGGCTCGACCGCGATGGATTCGCGGCCATCCCTGAGGTCGTCATGTTCTGTTCCCCTCGCATCACCCCGCGTCTCACCGCGGCCGTCAGCGCGCTCGCCCTGATCGCCCTCTCGGCCACGGACGGGCAGGCCCGGCGGCCCATCCGGACTGCGTTCTTCACCAACTATCCCGGCGCCGTCGGCTCGCGCCTCGATAACCTCCCCAGCCACCTCGACCACTGCGGCGTCTGCCACTACGACTTCAACGGGGGCGGGGCGCGCAACCCGTACGGGGCCCGCGTCGAGGCGGCGATCGCCACCTACGGATCCGCGGCGGCCGCCATTCCGGCCATCGAGAACGAGGATTCCGACGGCGACGGCTTCACCAACAAGGCCGAGATCGTCCACAACGGGACGTACGCGAACACCCCGACCTTCCCCGGTCTCAAGCTGAGCAATCTGGGCTCGGCGTTGAACATCCCCGTCGTCGGCGAGGTCTCCCCGTACCTGACACCGGCGACCGGCGCCGACGGCACGCCGCCGACGGTCACCGTCACGTCGCCCAACGGCGGCCAGTCGTGGACCGGCGGCACGATGCACCCGATCACGTACACGGCGACCGACAACGTCGGCGTGATCTCGGTCGACATCGACTACCAGGACGGCGCGACCGCGCCGTGGACGCCGCTGGCCCGGGGCCTCACGCCGGGCGGATCGTTCAACTGGTTCGTGCACGACACGCCGACGCCGGGCGCGCGCGTGCGCGTGACCGCGCGCGACGCGGCCGCGAACAGCGCCACGGACATGAGTGACGCCGTGTTCACGATCGTGAAGCTGCCCGGCGGCATCGTCCCCACGTCGCTGCGCGACTTCAAGATGGGCGGCACGCAGCCGTTCGAGACCACCGCGCTCAATCCGAGCTCGAACTGCCTCATGTGCCACGGCGGCTACGACACCGCGGCCGAGCCCGGTCACGGGTGGAAGGGCTCGATGATGGGGCAGTCGGCGCGGGATCCGCTGTTCCTGGCCTGCCTCGCGGTCGCCGAGCAGGACGCGCCGGGCGCCGGCGACCTGTGCCTGCGCTGCCATACGCCGGGCGGGTGGACGGCCGGCCGCTCGACGCCCACGAACGGCTCGCAGCTCGTCGCCGCCGACCGCGACGGCATGAACTGCGACTTCTGCCACCGCCTGGTCGATCCCGTGTACAAGCCCGGCGTCAGCCCGACCGCGGACCAGTCCGTGCTCGCGGGCCTGATGCTGCCGGCGCACAGCCAGTCGAACGGGCAGTACGTGCTCGATCCCGACGGCCGTCGTCGCGGCCCCTATGGCGACCCGGTCACGCCGCACGCGTGGCTGCAGTCGCCGTTCCACCTCTCGAGCGACCTGTGCGGCACCTGCCACGACGTGTCGAACCCGGTGTTCAACCGCGTCGCCGGCGCCGACTACGCGGCGGGCCCGCTCGACGCGCGCGCCGACTCGGTCGTCTCGACGAAGATCTTTCCGCTTGAGCGCACGTACAGCGAGTGGAAGGCGAGTTCGTACCCGGCCGGCGTCTACCAGCCGGAGTTCGCCGGCACGAAGCCAGACGGAGTCGTCGCCGCGTGCGTCGACTGCCACTTCGCCGACGTCAACGGCAAGGGCTGCAACGACCCGGCCGCGCCCGTCCGCAGCAACCTCGGCTTTCACGACATGATGGGCGGCAACGCGTGGATGCCGCGCGTCCTCAAGACGGTGTGGCCGGGCGAGGTCGACGTGAACGCGCTCGAGGCGTCCGCGCTGCGCGCGGAATCGATGCTGGCGCGCGCGGCAACGCTGGACGTGGTCATGGAACCGGCCGGCGACAGCCTCCGGGCGGTGATCACCGTGACCAACCGCTCGGGCCACAAGCTGCCGAGCGGCTACCCCGAGGGGCGTCGCATGTGGCTGCACGTCGTGGCCCGCGACGGGCTGGGCAATCAGGTCTACGAGTCGGGTGCCTACAATGCCGCGACCGGCGATCTGTCGCACGACGCCGACGTCCGCATCTACGAGACCAAGCTCGGGATCACGAAGGGCCTGGGCGACGCGATCGGGTTGCCGCACGGCGCGTCGTTCCACTTCGCGCTCAACGAGTCGGTTTACAAAGACAACCGCATCCCGCCACAGGGGTTCACCAACGCCGCCTTCGACCTGTTCGGCGGACGCCCGGTGGAGGACGGGAACACGTCGCGCTACGTTGACGGACAGCACTGGGACGTGGCGACCTACGGGCTGCCGCCCAGCGCGCGGACGGTCGTGGCGACGCTCTACTACCAGACGATGTCGCGCGAGTACGTGGAGTTCCTGCGCGACCAGAACACGACCAACGCCGCCGGGACGAACCTGTACAACCTGTGGACCGCGAACGGCCGGGGCGCGCCGGTGCTGATGGTGCGCGACTCGACGGTCGGCGCGCCGGTGGCGGTCGACGATCCGCCGGTCGCGCGGCTCGCCCTGCGCGCCCTGACCAACCCCGCGCGGGGGGACGTGCGCCTGGCGGTCGAGCTGCCGCGCGCCGGCGTCGTGCGCTACGAGGTGATCGACGCACGGGGGCGGACGCGCGCTGCGCGCGAGGTCAGGTTCGCGTCCGCCGGAGTGAACCACCTGGCGTGGGACGGCCGCGACGACGCCGGGCGGGCCACCGAGCCGGGCACGTTCTGGGTGGTCGTCCACGCGGGTGGGGAGAAGGCCGTTCGACAGGTCGTGCGTCTGCGTTGAAGTCGTTGTAGGATGGCGCGGTCCGGGAGCGCGCGACGCCCCCGGGACCGCTTGTTCCCGCTCTGACCCGAGGCCCAAGGAGTCCGTACGCCATGACCCCGACCACCGCCGCCGAACAGCTCAGTCAGCCTGCCACGGTGAAGGTCGGCGACAAGTCGATCGACCTGCCGGTCCTGCGTGGCAGCGAAGGCGAGACCGCGATCGACATCTCGTCGCTCCGCGCCAAGACCGGCGCAATCACGCTCGACAACGGGTACGGCAGCACGGGCTCCTGCAAGAGCGCGATCACGTTCATCGACGGGGACAAGGGCATCCTGCGCTACCGCGGCTACCCGATCGAGGAATTGGCCGCGAAGAGCACGTTCCTCGAGGTCGCGTGGCTGCTCCTCAACGGCGAACTGCCCACGCCGACCGAGCTCGAGACGTTCCGCCACGAGATCGTGCACCACACGATGCTGCACGAGAACTTCCGGCGCTTCTTCGAGGCGCTGCCCAAGGACGCGCACCCCATGCCGGTTATGTCCGCCGCGGTGGGGGCGCTCTCGACATTCTACCAGGAGCCCGAGACCGACCACGCGATGCACGAGACGACGGTCCGCCTGCTGGCCAAGATGCCGACGCTGACCGCCTACGCCTACAAGCACTCGATCGGCCAGCCGTTCATGTATCCGAAGAACGACCTGGGTTACACCGAGAACTTCCTCTACATGACTTTCGGCACGCCCAGCGAGCAGTACGAGATCGATCCCGTCATCGCCCGGGCGCTCGACCTGCTGCTCATCCTGCACGCCGACCACGAGCAGAACTGCTCCACGAGCACGGTGCGCGCCGTGGGCAGCTCGAACGCGAACCTGTTCGCCAGCATCGCCTCGGGCATCAGCGCACTGTGGGGCCCGCTGCACGGCGGCGCGAACCAGGAAGTGATCGAGATGCTCGAGCGGATCGCCCACGAGCACGGCAACGCGGCGAAGTTCGTCGAGCGCGCGAAGGACAAGGGAGACACGACACGGCTGATGGGCTTCGGGCACCGCGTCTACAAGAACTTCGATCCGCGCGCGGCGATCCTCAAGCAGACCTGCCAGCAGGTCCGCGACCGGCTGGGCGCCGGCAGCCGCATGCTCGACATCGCGCTCGAGCTCGAGGAGATCGCGCTGCACGACGAGTACTTCATCAGCCGCAAGCTCTATCCGAACGTGGATTTCTACTCGGGGATCATCTACCAGATGATCGGGATCCCGGTGAACATGTTCACCGCCTTGTTCGCCCTGGGCCGGCTGCCCGGGTGGATGGCGCACTGGATGGAGATGCGCAGCGATCCGGAGACGCGCATCGTGCGTCCGCGCCAGCTCTACGTCGGGCCGACGCAGCGCCCGTACGTTCCGCTCGCGCAGCGCGGCTAGCGTTCGTCGTAGGGGTAGCCGCGCGCGAGCAACTGCGACAGCTCGCGGTCGAGGCCATAGACGTCGGGATACAGGTGCAGGCGGCCGCTCTCATCGGCGACCGCGGTGGCATACACGACGAGCACCGGAATGGGCCGTTCCAGGTTCACCTGGAGCGGCTTTTCCGCGTTCATGGCCGCGTCGATGCGTTCCGGCGTCCACTCGGGCTGGTGACGCAGGACGTGACGCGCGAGCGCGACCGGGTCGGCGACGCGGATGCAGCCGTGGCTGAAGTCGCGGCGTTCGGCGGCGAAGCGGCCCTTCGAGTTCGTGTCGTGCAGGTAGACCGAGTAAGGGTTCGGCAGCATGAACTTTACCCGGCCGAGCGCGTTGTCCGGCCCGGGCGTCTGCCGCACGCGCACGCTCCCCCCGATGGCGGCGATCGTGGCCGCCGTCGCGGGCACGACGGTCGAGCCCTGGACGAGCTCGTAGTCGTTGCGGGCGAGATACGCGGGGTCGCGCTGCACCTTCGGGCGGATCTCCTTCGTCGCGATCGAGTAGGGGACATCCCAGTAGGGCCGGAAGATCACGTACTTCATCGTCTCGGTGAAGATCGGCGTCTGCGTGTCGTAGGCGCGACCGACCACGACCGACATGGCGATCATGTCCGCCTCCGCATCGTCCTTCCCCGCGAACGCGTAGAGCCGGAACGCGGGGACGTTGACCAGGATGGGCGGCTCCGCGAAGGCGTGCGGCAGCCAGCGCCAGCGCTCGAGCGCGAGCTCGATCTCGCGGACGCGATCGTTCAGCGGTCGCTGCAGCCGCTCGGCCGTGCCGCGGCCCAGCACGCCGTCCGGCTTCAGTCCCTGGCGCGACTGGAAGTTCTTCACCGCGGCCACCAGCGTCGAGTCGTACAGCGTGTCGGTGATGTCCGTCCGCGCCTGCACGGCGGGCAGGTCGCCGAGCGCGAGCAGCAGCCGGCGCAGCCGTGCGCCGCCGACGTAAGGGTCGCCGGGCTTCAGCACCTTCGGCAGCGCCGGGAGCGGCACGAGGGTCGTGTCACGCGCGATCGTGCGATAGCGCGCCAGCGCGTCGAGCAGGACCCGGTAGTGGCGCCATGGCGGCTGCACGCGGCGGATCACGCCGTCGGGATCGAGGCCGCGGGCGAGGGAGTCGACGGCCACACCGGGATCGAACGGCGGACGCGCGATGCGCAGCGTTTCGTGCGCGCGATCCGGCTGCACCCGGCCCCGCGCCAGCGCCGTGACGAAGCGCAACGCGTTCACCGTCAGGGCCGCGTCGAAGCGCGCGAGCCGCGCGGGATCGCGGGTCGGCGCCGCCGCGAGCGCGCGCGCCTCGGCGACAAGGCGCGGATCGGCGTAGGCCTCGGCCGGCAAACCCAGCTCGGACGCGCGCCCGAACCGTGCGAGCAGGTCGCGCGCCGGCGCGGTCGGTCGGCCGTCGACGACCCACAGCAGGCCGCCGCGGCGCCGGACCAGCGAATCGGCCTCGGCTCCGACGTCGGGGAAGCGTCCACCCTGGACCCACGGATGCTGGCGCGAGGCGAGCACTGCGGTCAGGGCTTCGTCCTCGGCGGAGGCGAGGACCGCGGGCGGGAGGGCGAGGACGACGAGCCAAACGGCGAGAATCAGGAGGGGTGATGCGGCGGGTCGGAGCATGGCCGCACCGTAGGCGAATCGTGCGCGGCGGGCAAGCGCCGGCGAACTAGGCGGCCTCGCGGATCTCGACCAGTGCGCGCAGGTGCGACAGCAACTCGAGCGCGCGCGCCGCATCGCGCGACAGCGCCGCCGTCGTCACGCGCGCGTCGCCGCCGCCGCGCGCGGCGCGCAGCGCCTCGCAGCCATCGGCGATACGCGCCATGCGTTCCTCGAGCTCGCGGGCGACGCCGCCCGCGAGAAAGGCGAGCGTGGCGAAGGCGCGCTCGTCCTCGGGGCCGGCGACGAGCCGGCTGCGATCCTCGAACGCCTGCGGATCGAATCCACGCACGAGGGCGGCGAGGCGCTCGAGCGCCGGCTTCCCGCCCGAGCGCGCGACGCGATCGAAGGCGCACACCACCCCGGTGACGTGGCCGTCGACGCCGAAGTAAGGCACGCCGCCGCACCACCGCCACTGCGTGCGCTCGTGCTGCAGCGACGGCGGAAGACCGGGCGCCGTGGCGAGATCCGCGATGGCCAGCGGATCGGTCTGCAGCGCCGCCAGGCGCGCGAAGGCGCGGACCGCCTCGCCATCGGGCCCTTCCGCCTCGCCGGGGGCGAGCCCGTGGAAGGCCTCGACCGCTTCTCCACCCCCGATCGAGAAGCGCGCATACGCGACGGGCGTGCAGACCACCGCCGAGGCGGCTCGCGCGAGATCGCTCGCGGCAAGCGCAATGGGGCTGGGATCGGTCACGACGTGGAGCTTCATGCGCGGGTTATCGGCGGGTCGGCCCGGACTCTCAAGCCCGACCGGGGCGCCGACCGGGCGGGGGCGGTTGGACAAATTCCTGACTTGCCAACCCGGTCATTACCTGTTCATAATACGTACGTGATTTGGGCAGGAGGCGGTCTTCGAGCCTTCGGGGAAGAGAGGGAGCCCCTCCGGGGAGAAGTTCCGTCCTCCTCCCAAGTCCGCTGCTTCAGGGTCCCGCAACCCAACTTCTGTCAAAAGGAGCTGAACCATGATCCGTCGTCTTCTGCTCGCCGTGAGCGCTGTTGCGGTCTTCGCCGCTGCCGCCGCCCCGACCGCCGACGCCCAGCCCCGCAATCCGAACAAGGACATCATCCAGACCGCCCAGGCCGCGGGCTCGTTCAACACGCTCCTCAAGGCGATCCGCCTGGCCGACCTCCAGGGCAAGCTGAAGACCGGTGGTCCGTACACCGTGTTCGCGCCGACCGACGAGGCGTTCGCCAAGCTTCCCCCCGAGACGCTCGCCGCGGTCCTTGCCGATGAGAAGCTCCTGACCTCGATCCTGCTCTACCACGTGGTCGATGGCGCGGTGTACGCCAAGGACGTCGTGGGCCTGACCTCGGCCCAGACGCTCAACGGCGCTTCGATCTCGATCGCGGTCGTCGGCGGGGGCGTGGTGCTGAACGGCACGTCGAACGTGACGGCCACGGACATCACGGCGAAGAACGGCGTGATCCACGTCATCGATACGGTGCTCCTGCCGCCGGCGGGTCAGTAATCCCTGGTCGCGGGATCGTGCGGGCCGGCGCCTGGCGCCGGTCCGCCTTCTTGCTTCACCGAGCGCCCCGTGACCGCTAATCTCGCCAGGGTGCCGCCGGCAACGCGCCGGGCCGGCCGGAGCAGGACCGCGGAGGTACTCGGGGCCATGCTGTCCACTCGCAAGACGGATGCCGCTGAGGGCCGCCTGACCATCGGCGCCCTGTCCCGGGCCACGGGGATTCCCGTCGAGACGCTGCGCACCTGGGAACGCCGCTACGCGTTCCCCGAGCCGACGCGCAAGCCCTCGGGGCATCGCGTCTACCCGCTCTCCGCCGTGCCGCGCCTGCGTCGCGTCGCCGAGGCGCTCGCCCGCGGCCACCGCCCGGCCGAAGTGGTTCCCATCTCGGAGGCTTCCCTCGAGTCCCTGCTCAACGCCCTGCGCACCCAGGCGCCGGCCGAGCCGCCGGCACGCGAGCGGTCCGACGTCCCCATCGACTCCCCGGCGGAAGTCCGCGAGTTGCTCGCCGCGGTGACCGAGTTCGACGGCGCGGCGCTGCGCCGCCGCTTCGACCAGGGCTGGATCGCGCTTGGTCCGATGGGATTCCTCGAGCAGGTGGCCAGTCCGTTCCTGCGCGAGATCGGCCGCATCTGGCGAAAGGGCGAGTTCGGCATCCGCCACGAGCACTTCGCGTCGGCCCGCCTGTCGGACTTCCTGCGCGAGGCGCGACGGCCGTTCGAGGATCGTGCCGACGGGCCGCGCGTCGCCCTGCTGACGCTCCCGGAGGATCAACACGAGCTCGGCCTGCTCATGGCTTCGATCGCGTTCGCGCTCGAGGGCTGGCGCATCGTCTACCTTGGCCCCAACACGCCGACGGAGCAGGCGGCGTCGCTGGCGCGCGACGCGGCGCTCGGCGCCGTGGCCGTCAGCGTCTCC
>Ga0209668_10000582_pt1 | contig 15061 bp, 10 predicted proteins | sample FrelakmetPLP11PL_FD_187150 | JGI IMG/M metagenome (GOLD analysis project Ga0209668, IMG submission 187150) | Freshwater lake sediment microbial communities from the University of Notre Dame, USA, for methane emissions studies - PLP11 PL (SPAdes)... | ecosystem: Environmental > Aquatic >... | reverse complement strand
GAAGTGCCGCGTACGGAGCGAGTTCGCAGCGGATGCGGAGCCGCCGGATTGTCGCCGCGAGATCCAGGCCGGAGCGTCGGAACGACTGCCACAGGTGGCGGGCCACGCGGAGGCCGTGTTGGGCCTTGATCTCGTGGAACGGCACCGGTGGCTCCAGTCTCAGCAGGCCCGGGCACGACGCCGATCCGCCCTGACCGATCCGGTTCGCTTCGAGTAACGCGACGCGGACGCCGGCGGCCGCGAATACGTACGCCGTCGAGCACCCCGTCAGGCCGCCGCCGAGGATCGCGACCTGGACGTCCAGGACGCCGCGGTGTCGCGGGTACGACGGCTGGCGAGCCTTCGGATAACGATCCAGCCAGTAAGGGACGCCGTAGCGGGTTCGCATGGGTTCGTCTGCTGAGTCCCGAGGATTCTACTCTCATGACAACGGGAATAGAATCCACTCGTTGAGGATATGCGCTTTTCCTCCAATCGGATCCTGTATGACACCACGGGGAACATCACACCGTGCCCACTCCACGATCTACTGAAGGCGCCGTCCGCGACATCTGCCGTCACTTGAAAGCCCACGGGTGCGCTGAGCACGCGGCCGGCGTGCAGTGGTTCTTCAAGGAGCAGGTCCAATCCCACGGCTGGTACGCTGCCGACCTCCGGCGGTACGGGCGGGCGCTGCACAAGGACCTGTCCACGGACCCGGTGCGCCTGCTGGACGTGGCCGACGCGCTCTTCGCGCAGACCGTGCTCGAAGAGAAGGCGATCGCCGTGATCATGCTCCAGCCGTCGCTGCGCCACTTCGGCAATGCGGAGTTCAGGCGGTTCGAGCGATGGCTCGATGCCGTGGCGTCGTGGGCGGATCACGATGCGCTGGCCATGTACCTGCTCGGCCCGCTCATCGCCGCGGATCCGCGCCGCCTGAGGCGTCCGGCGGTCTGGGCGACGTCGCCCAACCGGTGGCGCCGACGCGCGGCAGCCGTGTCGCTCATTCACGGAGTTCGAAGGGGTCTCTTCGCCGAGGAGGCGACGGCCATGACCATGCAACTCCTCCCCGATCGCGACGACATGGTCCAGAAGGGCCTGGGCTGGCTGCTGCGTGAATGGGCCAAGTACTATCCCGCTGCCGCGGTACCGGTGCTGCTCCAGATTCGCGATGGCGCCTCCCGGTTGGTCCTGCGGACGGCCTGCGAGAAACTCGGCCCAGTTGATCGGCGGCGCATCCTGGGGCGGTAGCGGCCCGCATCATTCCGGCGGACGCCGGACTGCAGGTACTCGGGCGGGCGGCCAGTCGTGCCGCGAACCGCTCGACACGGCGGACAAACGCGCCTCCAGGGTTCCGTCGGTCGTGCGCGGGGCCCCCCTTCGGCACCCTACGCGGCTTTCGGCCCCTCCGGTGCGTTTGTCGTGCGGTCGTGATCGCCGTGCTCGCATGGTTCGCCACACGACCGGCCGCCCGCCCGTTCGTCATTCCGGCGGAAGCCGGAATCCAGGCTACGTCGTCTTCGTCACCTTCTTCAGGCCGCGGGGCCGGTCCGGATCGAAGCCGCGCAGGCGACTCAGGTGGAACGCCAGCAGCTGCGCGGGCACGATGGCCACGATCGGCGACAGCCACTCGGGCATGTCCGCTGGCAGCGCAATCGGCGCGGCCGCCATGGCGAGCGAAGATGGCAGGTTGGAGATCACCACGGGCCTGGCCCCGCGGTCGGTGATCGTGCGGAGCAGATCTTCCACCTCCTCGCTCACCGCGCCGGCGGCATTGACGACGATCGCCGCGAAGCCGGTGTCGATGAGGGCGATCGGGCCGTGCTGGAAGTCCGCCGAGGAATACGGCTCCACGGCGACGTACGCGAGCTCTTTGGCCTTGAGCGCTATTTCAAACGCGGTGGCGAAGTTGAAGCCGCGGCCGAGCACGACGCCATGACCGGCATCCTTCAACGCTCCGGCCGCGGCCAGTACAGCCTCGTCGCCGACACGAAGCGCGGCTGCTACGAACCCGGGCACGCGCGCCAGTTCACTGCGCCACTCGTCGTCCTGCGCCAGGGCCGTGGAGAACATCGCCAGCACCGCCAGTTGGGCCGTGTAGGTCTTGGTGGCCGCGATACTGTGCTCCCGGCCGGCCCGCAGGACGATGGTGTGATCGGCGACGGCCGTCAGCGGTGAGCCGGCCACGTTCGTGATCCCCAGGGTCGGACAGCCCTGGCGGCGCCCTTCTTCCACGACGGCCACAAGGTCCGGCGACTCGCCGGACTGGGAGATGCCAACCACCAGAGCACCGCTCATCACCGGCGGCGTGCGGTACCGTGTGAACAGCGACGGCGTCGCGAGCGTCACCGTGAGGCGATTGTGCGATCCGAACAGGTACTGTGCGTACCGCGCGGCGTTGTCGGACGACCCGCGCGCCGCCATCACCACGTGGTGCACGTCGCGGGCGCGGATGTCGGCCGCAATCGCCTCGATCCCGGGTGCCGCCTCCCGCAGCAACCGCGCAATGACCTCCGGCTGTTCGGCGATCTCGGATAGCAAAACGGATTCGGACACGTGTGACTCCTGCTGGTTGTTCTCCGTCGCCTCTCGCCTCTCTCGCCCCTCGCGGCAGGACACGCCACCGAGCGTCCCCGCTCACACAGGCCGGCACAACGCATCTTCAGGGTGCTTGTCGGCGGAAGGCCGGGGCCCCCCTTCGGCACCCCAGCCGGACTTCAGCCCCTTCGAAGCGTTTTGCAGACTGACGCCGATCGGCCTGGTTCGAGGGGCCGCACGGCGGCATGTTCTGCCGCTTCTCGTCTCGCCCCTCCCCCTCGCCCCTCGCCTGCTGTCTTCCTGCTGGCTACTGACCACATCTTCTGTCTTCTGTCTTCTGTCTTCTGTCTTCTGTCTTCTGTCTTCTGTCTTCTGTCTTCTACTCCCGCCGCGCCACGATCAGCGCGTCGCTCACCTTGCGCGGCCCCGTTGCGTCCGACGGATGGTTGACGATCTTCCCCCGCACCACCATCGTCGTCGATCCGCCGCCGTCCAGGTTGAGCGCGTTGACCAGATTCAGCTTCTGCGCGAGGTTCTGCAGTTCGGAGAACGACATGCCGAGACTCACCGACGGGTTCCGGCCATCGACCGTCACCAGCCAGATCGTCGCGCCGCTGCTCGTGCCAATCATCGTCCGTGGATGCCGCTCGGTGTTGAAGCCCGCGCGCAGTTGCTCGTCTGTCCAGTCGGTCATCGCGCGCCCGCGCCAGATCAGCAGCCCCGCGCCGCCGACGATGTCCTGTGCCTCGATCCACTGGTCCGGCAGCGTGCCGAGCCTCGTCCCGAAGTGCGATTCGATGACCACCTCCTGGCCCTTGTCCAGCCGCTCGAGGCCCGTCGGGAGCACGGTCCCGCCGAAGGACAGCACGACGCCATTGCCGGGGATCGGCGTGCGTCCGGCGTTGGGCCGTCGCTCCACCACGCGAAGGGGCGACCCGGCAAGCTGCCATTCGACACCGGTGCCGGCCATGTCGCTGTCCGGCCCGAATCGCGGCGTGTACAGCATGAGCTTGCCGCGCGCTCGCGTGGTGTCGACACCGTCGATGTCCTGGCTGACCGCCTCGCCGTCGATCGTGTAGCGCAGGGTGACCGTTGCATTCACGCGATCGAAGAGGAGGGAGAGCGGTTGCCCGGGCCGGCGAATGATGCCGACCGCTCCGCGGGTGAGCGGCGTGTCGCTGACCAGTTCGTCGCGTACTTCCAGCACACCGGCCGGGTCGCCGTTCTTCACGACGAAGAACCCCGCATTGATCGCGGCAAGGGCGTTTGCGCGGGCCGCCATGTCGGGCACGGTTTCGAGTTGCACCACGCGGTCCTGAGCCAGCGTGCTGCGCAGGTCGAGGCGCGACGGATCGACGCGGAGGATCTGGACCGCCACCGGGCCTGGCGGGTCGATCAGGTTCGGGTCGTTCACCCGGTAGAGCTGCACGCCGTCGGCGACCTTCTCGGGTTTGCCGAGATCGATCGCGGTTTCGCGAGGGCAGCCCGCCGCCATCCACGCGAGCGCAAGCACGGCGAGCGCGCGCGGAAGCCGGGTCACCATGTGGCGGGTGTGGCTGGCCAGCATCAGCGCCTCAGATCCTACTCTCTGGGGTCAGGTCCAAAACACAACCTTTTCGTGTCGATCCTCGCACAAAGGTTGTGTTGTGGACCTGACCCCACCCTCTCAGCGGGCGCGTTCGACGAGACGTGCCAGGATGGCGCCGAACTCGAGGTGCGCATTCAACGGTGTGAACACGGGCTCGATCGGAATCGTCCAGCCGGGAAAACCCTGCGGCGCTTCAGTCAACAGGCGGTCGAGCCTTTCGATGGCTTCGGTGGGGCGGCGTTGCACGGTCGACGCCATGGCTGAGAGGAGCATGGCCTCGAGATGACGGCCGCTGCGCCCCAGTTCCACGATGGAGCCGCCGGCCCTGACCAGCGCCTCTTCGGCCTCGGGTTTCCTGCCGGCACCCGCGAGGCACAGCGCGATGCCGATGTGCGACCGGGCGTGACCGGGGAACAGGAGCAGCGCGTCCGCAAACGCCTGTGCGGCTTCGTCGAACTGACGATTGGCCAGCAGGGCGAATCCGCATCCGTCGTGGGCGTTCATGATGAACTCGGTACCGTAGACGCGTCCGGAGGCGCCGGAGGCAGCTTTCAGCTCGCGGCGGAATTCTGCCAGCGCGCGATCGGCGTCGCCCTGAGCGAGCCGCACGAGCCCGAGCAGCCAGTGCAAGCCGTTCGCCGGGTAGCGCGATGTCCGGCCAGCCTGCCTGTCCTGCAGGTCGATTCCCTGGTGCAGCACCTCGGCCGCCTGTGAGAGTTGGCTGCGCGCGATGTGCACCATGGCGATGCAGAAATGCGCGAATGCCAGGTCGCTGTAGATCGTGAGGGCCCGCTTCAGCGCGTCCAGGCGCTCGCTGCCCCACGCCGCGAGACCGAGGCGGAAGAGGTGGCGCCAGTCGTGCGGCTCGAGCGCGACGGCCCGGCGGCCCGCCGCGACAGCCTCGGCAAACCGCCCCGCGCCCACGAGCAGGAATGCCAGCGTCGCGTGGCCCTCGGCCAGCGTGTCGTCCAGGTCGACGGCACGCCGGGCGTGGCCGATGGACGTGGCCAGCCGGCCGGTATCGGGCGCGTTGCGCGCCCGGGTCCCCTCGTAGATCAGAAAGTGCGCGTTGGCCAACCCGGCATAGGCGAGAGCATAGCGAGGGTCCAGGCGAACGGCGCGCTCGAAGCCCTCGGCGGCCGCGATTACCTGTGCCGGGTCGAGGCTGTCGAGCTTGACGCGCGCCTCCGATGCCGCGCGGAACGCGTCGAGATTGGACGTCTCGCGCACGCCCATGCGGGTCGATCGCTCGTGCGCGCGCTCCACGCCCAGCGCAACCGAGAACTGGCGGACGATGCGATCCTGGAGGTCGAAGATCTCGTCGAGCCGCCCATCCACCTTGGCGTCGGCGAGCGTGGCGCCCGACGGCACGTCCACGAGCCGCGCCGTGATCCGTATTCGCTCGGCGGCGCGCTGGACGCTGCCTGCGACCACCAGGTGAACGTCCAGTTCCCGCGCCACGGCGGTCATCGAACCATCCGTGCGGCGCACGGCCTCGCAAACGCGCATGCGATCCACGACACGAATCTCGCGAAGCCCGATCAGGTCGTTCGTGACGGTCTCGGGAATGCCGGTGGACATCCACGCGAGGTCCGGGTCGCCGCTCAGGTTCGCGAAATCGAGGACGGCGACCGACCGCGCCGCGCCAAGGTCGTCCGCCGCCATGGGCTCCGCGCGTCCGGGAGCGTCGACATCGATGGCCGGCAGCGCCTCGACCGACGCGATGAAGCGGTACCCACGTCGGGCGACGGTCTGAATGTACCTGGGTGAGGCGGGTTCGTCGCCAAGGGCCTTTCGAAGGTCCGAAATCGCCTGGGTCAGGGCGTTCTCGGTGACGGTCACGTCTGGCCAGATGGCGCTGAACAATTCGTCCTTCGTGACCAGCACCGATGGCCGCGACACGAAGTAGAGGAGCACGTCCACGAGTTTCGGCGAGAGCGTCAGCGCCTGCCCGTCCCGCAGCACGCGGTACGCGGGTCGCTCCAGGACGAACGGGCCGAAACGGAAGCGGCTGGGCGGCGGTGTCATACGGTCCGGATTGTAGCGCAGTGGCGGGACCGGCGGATGGGCCCGCTGAATTCCGCTCAGGGCCGCATCCGCTGCTGCCGTCGAGATCGCGCGGCGAATACGAGCAGGGTAACCGCAGTCAGCGGGATCACGAAGACTTCCATCACCCAGCTGAACGCCGGCAGCGCGTCGTGCTGCTGGCTGGCCATCACCAGGAACAGCGTGTAGGCCGCGTAGGATGTCCGTCCGCCAGGCAGGGCGTAGGTGGGGTCAGACTCGACTTGCCGACACTGGGGCAACAAGTCGAGTCTGATCCCACTTACGGTGTCCCGACGCCATCCCTGATCGCCACGCGTTTCAGAAGCTCCGCATCCGTTGCCGGATTACCCTCGAGCAGCAGGTGCCCGATCGAGTAGGCATCGTCACCGCCGGCTGGCGCAACGAGGATCGTGTCGAACCCGCCGCGCTCCGCCCGCGACGGCACATCAACGGTGTACGACGTCAGGCCGGGCTTGCGCCGGTGCTCGGGGATCGGCCCGACAATCACCCTGCCCACGGCGGCGTTGCGCTTGATGAAGATCAGCACGTACTGGTCGTTCGAGTCCAGCGACACGTCCGCATAGCGGCGGCCGGCCTTGTCCTCGACGTGAACGGCCAGGGGTTGCTTCAGGACTACGTTGCCGGGCGCGTCCCACGGCGTCTCCGTCGCCTTGACGTCGGACAGTTCCTCGAGATTCCTGATGAACCCGCTAAAACGATAGTAGTCGCGGTTCACCAGCTTGTCGTACCCGCCGGTGTTCATCTTCCAGACAGCCCACAGGCGGTCTCTCGTCCACAGTCGCCTCGATCTCGTGATGAGCGACAGCCGGTCGTAGAACTCGCGAAGCTGCGGGTCCTTGATCTGGTTCACACCGGCCGCCACGCTCTCCCGGTACCCCTCGGGGACGACGCGCCTGAAATGCCCCGGCCGCCATTCTTCCTTGAAGACGGCCGGCAGCCTTGCCAGCAGCGGGTCCGCCAGCGCGCACTCGTCGAGCAGGTAATGGTGCGGCCCGAAGTCGAGTCCGCCCTCGCCCATGAGGCCGCAGGTGTTGAGCACGCGCGTCTCGCCCGGCGGCCTGCTCACGTTCCAGTCAGGATTCTCGAACGACAGCATGCTGGCGAACACCAGCGACTGCTTCTTCAGGTAGAACGCGCGCTCGTCGACGATGCCCCCGTGCTTCACGCCCCTGTCGTCATAGCGGCTGTCGCTCTGCAGCGGCATCCGGGCCGACACAGCCCCCAGGAGCACGCACGCCACGGCGGTCGCGATCCACGTGTCCCTCGTCGCAAAGACCATGCGGGTGAGGATCAGCACGGCGGCGAAGAACGGCACGGCCAGGAACCGGCCCGACATGAAGTCGCCGCCGATCGACGCGACGTACACCAGGTACAGTCCGATCCCCGCCGCCAGGGCGCGGCTGGCTGCCCTGCGCGCGGCCGTCGCCATGACGATCGAGAACCCGATGGCCACGAGCGTCAGGGGATCGCGATCGAGAGAGTCGATGAAATAGATCACGCCCTGCTTCCACAACTGGGCCTGATTGATGTCCATCCCCAGCTTGGCGTACGCGGTGTTCGGGAACGGGAACCCGTAGTACACCACCGCGAACGCCGTCCAGGCCGCAGCCGGCAGCAGGCCGACGGCGATCGCGCGCGCGACCACCGGCACGCGGCGCACGCGGTAGCTTGCCACGAGGAGCAGCGGCACCACGAGCAGCGCGGCGTCGGGCCTCGTCAGGTAGAGGAGCGACGCCAGACCCCACAGCGCGGTCAGCCACCGGCGGGGCTTCAGGTCCTCGCGCAGGAACACGGCGACGAAAGCCGCCACCAGCAGGTTGGCAAGCGGGTTTTCGAGTCCCGACGTGGAGTAGTCGGTGAAGGCGCGCGACGACAGCAGCGCGGCGGCCGCCACCCAGGCCTGCCACGAGGACGCGGCGCGCGATACGGCCAGCCAGAACACCCATACGGATACGACCATCGACAACGCGAACGTCGCGTAGTAGACGTTGCCGATCACGAGGTAGCCCGCGGTCAGCAGGGCCAGCCACAACGGGTGCGTGAAGGTCTGCACCCGCTCGTCGACGTTGAACGTCAACCCGTTGCCGTGCGTGACGTTCAGCACGGTCCTCAGCGAGATCAGGCCATCGTCGCTGATCCACGCGGTGCGGAGGAGCACGGCCAGGAAGACCAGGAGCAGAAGCGCGGCGATGGGCCGCGGCAGCAACAGTTTCGTCGGGGTGGTCGGCGTCGTCATCGCGGGGTCCTGCCAGCGTAGTCCAGCATCTGGCGCGTGAGGTCGAGAGGGTAGGTGATGCGAACGTTGGCAATCTGGCCATCGGATCCGTGCACGGGTTCCAGCGTCGGCATCACGAATCCGGTGTACGACGGCAGGTCCACGCGCTGCACGCGCGCCAGGATCTCGTCGCGCAGGGCGGGATCGAAGTGCGTGCCATATTCGTCGACCAGCGCGCGTGCCGCGTCGAAATCGCCGCAGCTCTTGATGCGCTGGACCTCCGCCAGCAACCGGCCGGCGCCGTCGTGAAACGCGTGCACGTCCGTAACGACGTAGAAGGTCCTGCCGTCGCGCCATCGCTCCTGCACGCCGTGGACGCGCTTCATGAGCCACCGGACGATCAACTGGCGGTTGCGCATGTGGTCTTCCTCGAGCTGCGTACCTTCGCGGACCCGGCGCAACTGCACGAGGGCGTTTCGCGCGAAGGCCTCGTACGCGGCGCAGGCGATCTCGGCCTGGCGGTCGGGCTCCACCAGGCCCAGTTCCGCAAGCCTGGGATGCGGCGCGAAGTACAGCGCCACGAGGTCCGCCCGCGTTTCCTCGATGGTCGAGTAGTACTCGCGCAACGCCACGGAGGCGCTCGTCCGGAGCCGGCGATCGACCTGGCCGGACCCGTGGCCGATCACTTCGTGCAGGCTGGTCGTCAGTTCCGACGCTGTGCCGCTCCACCGGGCTGCCCGCTCGCCCTCCTCGCGCGTCCACGAGAATTCGGCCCAGTACGCCTCGGGCAGGGAGCGATCGTAGGCTTCCATCACGTTGACGAGGGACACGGACTTGCTGCCGTGCTTCTCGCGCACCCGCTCGTCGTTCGGCAGGTTCACGCCGATCGGCGTCAGGGGCCCGGAGTCTCCGGTCTCGATGACCACGTCGATGGCGCTCGCGCTGATGCCCGCCACGCCCTGCTTGCGGTAGCGCGCGTCCCAGGGCATGTGATCCTCAAACCACTGGGCGTGGCGCGCCAGCGTGCGGATGGCGCCGGTCTTCCCCTGATTCACGTAGAAGACCATCGACCCCCACGCGCCTTTCACGCCTCGGGCGTCGAGGTAGACCTCGACGAAGCCGTTGATGGTGTCGACGGGCGATTCCCTGTCGCGGACCCACGCGATGTCGTACGCCTCGCGATCGGACGCCTCTCCCGTGCGGTACACACGCACCAGCGCGCGAAGCGCATCGGCCATCGCCTCGGTGGCGTACGGCACCGCGGCCTCCAGGTGGCCCGCGATCTCCTCGATCTGCCGGCCGTAGCGTCCGCCCGCCTTGTAGACCTCCTCGACCAGGCGACCGCCGCGCTTCACCAGGCGCGAGTTCAGCGGGTAGCGTTCGCGGAACCCGTCGAGGTCGCCGAGGGTCACGCCGTCGTAGAGGTTGTTCGCGCTCACCGCCAGGAGGTCGCGGCCGGCGCCGGGGCTCTTGCTGGTGACGATGGCGTCGACGTCCGGGTCGAAGAAGCAGGGACCCAGTCTCGCCAGGGTGTCGTCCAGGGACTCTCCTGGCCGAAGCGGCATGCGGGCGCCGCCTTCCGCCGCCGACCGGGCCGCGGCGGCGAGCGCTCCGGGCTCGCACCGCAAGAGGAACTTCCGGGCGGTCTGGCTGTTGTGCGGCCCGCTGTTCAACCAGAAGAGCTTCGTGTAGTGGTGGATCCGCGCCAGCGTGTCGGGGTCGACACCATCCGGGCGGGTGAGGATTCCCTCGAGCACCTGGCGCATGTCGAGGCTCGGCGCGTACCGCTGGTCGTAGTAGATGTCGCGGCCCGCAACCGCCGCCCTGGACAGGTGGTAGATCAGCGTCTTCTCGCGAGGCGCGAGCGCCGTGAAACCGTCCGCGTACAATTGCACCACGGCGGCGTCGCCAACGCGCTCGAGGAGGTAAGGGCGGTCGGTCAAATCCGCACCTGCTCCAGGTAGTCCGGCACGTGCAGGGTCCACCCCAGTTCCGTCTCGATGCGGCTCTTGAGCGCGGCCTGAGCCGGGGGCTCGCCGTGCACCAGGTAGGTTGTCCCGGGCGGCCTGGTGAAACCGCGCAGCCACCGCATGATCTCGTCGGCGTCCGCGTGCGCCGACATCGAGTCGATGCGCTCGATGTGCGCGGCCACGCTGACGAACTGGCCGTGGATCTTCACGGTCTCCGCGCCCTCGAGCAGTTGCCGCCCGCGGGTGCCGGCCGCCTGGTATCCGACGAAGAGCACCGTGTTCCGCGCTTTCGGCAGCGCGGCCTTCAGGTGATGCAGGACGCGCCCGCCGGTGGCCATGCCGCTCGCCGACACGACGATACAGGGCGCGGGAGAGGCCTGGACTTCCTTCGACTGCTGCGGCGACGAGATGGCGGTGAAGCGTCGCGTCGTGAACGCGCTCACCTGGCCCCGGCGCGTCTGCATGTCGGGGTCGAGATCACGGCTGTGGCTCGCGTAGTGACGCAGGGCGTCCACGGCCATCGGGCTGTCGAGATAGACGGGCACCACAGGGATGCGGCGGGCGTCCTCGAGACGCTTCAGCCAGTAGATCACTTCCTCGACGCGGCCGATGGCAAAGGCCGGAATGATCACCTTCCCCCCGCGCGCGACCGTCGTCTTGATGATGCCGGCAAGCCGCTCTCCGTCGTCATCCCGTTCGTGCGTCCGATCGCCGTAGGTGGATTCGAGCAGCAGGACGTCGGCTGTTTCGACCGTGGTCGGATCGGGCAGCACCGGACGGCCGAATCGCCCGAGGTCGCCGCTGAAGAGCACCTCGCGGCCGGCTTCGTCCTCGAGGCGGATGCGGGCGAACGCTGAGCCGAGCAGGTGGCCGGCGTCGGCGAACGAGAGCGTGATGGCGCCGTTGATCGGAATGGGCCGGTCGTAGCCCACCGGTTGCAGGTGTGTGAGCGTCTGGAACGCGTCTGCTTCCGTGAACAGCGGCAGTGCCGGCGCGTGTTTCGTGTAGCCGTAGCGGTTGGCCTCGCGCGCGTCGTCTTCCGCGAGCCGGCCCGAGTCCGGAAGCATGATCCGGCACAGGTCGGCCGTGCCCGGCGTGCAGAAGATGCGGCCCTTGAATCCGTCCTTGACGAGGCGCGGCAGGTAGCCGGTGTGATCGATGTGCGCGTGGGTGACGACCACCGCGTCGAGGCTCTTCGGTTCAACGGGAAGCGGCTGCCAGTTGCGCTCGCGCAGTTCCTTCAGTCCCTGGAACAGGCCGCAGTCGATCAGCACGCGGCGGCCGCCGGTCTCCAGGAGGTACTTCGAGCCCGTGACCGTCTGCGCCGCGCCGAGAAACGTCAACGTGGTCATGCGAACAACCCCACCTGCCCGCCTGTGTGCCAGAAGAGCACCGTCTGTTCCGCCGGGAACGAGCCGTGGCGAACGTGATGAATCAGGCCGGCCAGCGCCTTCGCGGTGTACGTGTGGTCCACAAACATCGCCTCGTGGCGGGCCAGGAGATCCGCAGCCTCGCGGGAGGCCGGAGACGGCACGCCGTATCCCCCGCCCACATGGGTGTCGTCCACCTCGATGTCGCGCCCGGCGGCCAGCGCCGCTCCGTCCACGCCGAGCAGTCCGCCCATGCCGGAGATCACGTTCCGCACGGTCTCGCATATGGACTCGGCCGAATCGTCGGCGCTGATCCCGAGCACGCGCGCCGGCAGGCCGTGCAGCGCGCAGCCCGCCACCAGTCCCGCCTGCGTGCCGCCGGACGAAGTGGAGTGGATGATGACGTCGGGAGCGACTCCCTGTTGGGCCAGTTCGCCGACGCCGCGCGCGAAGCCGAGGGCGCCGAGAGGCGTCGAGGCGCCCAGCGGGATTTCGTACGGATGACGGCCCTCGCGCCGCAGCGCGTCGGCGATCCTGGCCATGGCCGGGGCGCGGTCTTCCCGCGATGCGACGTAGTGCACCTCGGCACCGAGCAGCGAATCCAGCAGGGCGTTCGCCGTCAGCCGATCGGGCCTCACGCCGTTGGCCACGAGCACGCATTTCAGGCCCATGCGGGCCGCCACGGCGGCGACGACGCGCGCGGAGTTGGACTGGACGCCGCCCACGCTCAGCAGGGTGTCGGCGCCCTCCGCGATGGCGGCAGCGGCCACGACCGCGACCTTTCGGACCTTGTTGCCGCCGAACCCGAACGGGATCGCATCGTCGCGCTTGACGAGCAACCGCGGCCCTCCGCCAAGGGCGGCGCGCAGCCTGGCGAGATCGTGGACCGGTGAAGGCGGCGTCCAGAGATCGAGAGCCGGAATGGCCGCGAGCCGCTCGCGCGCACCCGAAAAGGGCATCATGGCGGGTATTGTATACTCCGGACAGGTACCCGGAGAGCACGTTGCGGAACTCGAGCGCGCCTGCCTGAATCGCCGTGACCACTTCCGCTCTCGTCCACGCACTCTCGACCGTCACCCATGTCTTCGCGGCCGAGCTTCGCCCGCCGCGGGCGGAGCTCCAGGGGCACGAGGGCATGGACGCGTGGATCGACACCTATCATGCCGTCCGGCGCCTGACGCGCGAGGGGACGTCTGTCTTCCTGACCGACAGCGCGGTAGGCATGCCCGAGGAAGACAACATCCGGCACCTCACGACGAACATGGGGCCCGATGCGCCGCGCAGCCGCGTGGTGCCGTTCCTCACGTCGAAGCACCCGCTGGAGTACTGCCTCTCGTATGCCGATCGCGCATGGCAGCAGCAGTTCCCGACGCTTGTGGTGCTTGGCGGCGACCGGCGGGTGGGCGCGCCGCGGTGCGTCGAACACGCGTGGCAGCTGCGGGCGGCGATTCGCTCGCGCCAGCCGGGCCTGGTTCTGGGGGGATGGGCGAACCCGCATGCCGACCCTTCGTGGCAGGCCGACCTGCTGGCCTCGCCGGAGTTCCACGCCGAGTTCTTCCTGACGCAAATCGTGTCGCACCACCACGCCCTTCAGGTTGAGCGCTTCGTGAAGGAGGTCGAGCACCGCGGCGTCCAGGCGCCCGGGATGTTCGGCGTCTTCTACTACCGCAGCGCGAAGCCAGGAACGCTGGCCCTGCTGAGCGAGTTCCTGCCTGTGCCCGCTGAGGGACTCACACGGGAGTTCGCGGCCGGCGCGACGCCGGTCGAAGTCTGCGCACGGTCGGTGCGCACGTTGATCGACGCGGGGGCGAAGCACTTCTACATTTCGAACCTGCCGCTCGGACGCACGTCGGAGACGCTCGCGGAGATACTCACGCAAGCGCGGGAATAGAAGACAGAATACAGAAGACAGAAGACAGAAGACAGAAGAAGAAAGACCGGAGAGAAGAAGGTGTTCAAGCGAAACACAGAAAATGGCGCGTCGGAGTCAGAATGACGACCGCGTGACGCCACCATCATTCTGTATTCTGACTTCTGTCTTCTGTCTTCTGCCGAGTCTCAGGCGAAGAGCGCTCTCATTTCCCCCAGCGCGCCCAGCAACTCCTCTCGGCTCCGCGCAAAGCAGAACCGCACGTGGTCCTCGCCGGCCGGTCCGAAGTCCACACCAGGTACGCACCCGATCCGTCCGCGCGCGATGAGATGCTCCACCATCGCCCAGGATCGCGACGCCTGAGCGGATCCGGCCGGCGGCGTCCACGACGCATCGATCCGCAGGAACGCGTAGAACGCGCCGGGAGGAGGCGTGCCGCTGAACACGTGCCCCGCTGCGTCGCGGACGCCGGCGTAGAAGAGGTCCCGCCGCGCCTGGAGCTCGGCGCGGTAGTGCTCCACGATGTCCTGGCCGCCCTCGAGCACGCCGATACCGCCGTACTGCACGATCGAGCATGCGCTGCTCATCGTCATCCCCAGCAGTTTCGTGGCCCGGTCGCGCCAGCCCGCATGCTTCATCACCAGATACCCGAGGCGCAGGCCCGTCGCCGCGTAAGTCTTGCTGAAGGTGAACATCGACGCCGTGCGCTCGTGCATGCCCGGCAGCGACGCGAGGCTGACGTGCTCCCGCCCGTCGAACACGACGTCTTCGTATGCCTCATCTGCGATGATCCAGAGGTCGTGCTCGCGCGCGATGTCGGCCACGCGTTCGAGGTCGGCGCGCGTCAGCATGCCGCCGGCCGGGTTGCCTGGTGAATTGACGTAGATGCCTCTCGTCGCCGGCGTCACGCGCGAAGCCAGCGCGTCGAGGTCGAACCGCCACCCGAGCGACTCGCGCAGCGGGACCCGCACCGGCGTGGCTCCCGCGGCCACGAGGGAGCTGAGCATCTGCGGCCAGACGGGATCGGGAATCAACACCTCGTCGCCCGGCTCCACCATAGCCTGGCACGCCAGGTAGAGCGCGTGGACGCCGCCCGTCGTGATCAGCACTTCGTCCGGGATCTCGACCGGAATCTGGTTCACGCGCCGCAGTTTCTCCGCGAGGAGTTGCTGCAGTCGCGGCAGACCCGCGGTCTGCAGGTAATGCGTGTGATTCGCGTCGATGGCCGCTTTCATCGCGGCCTTGAAGGTGTCGGGAGCGTCGAAACTGACGTCGCCCTGGTCCAGGCGGAACGGCCGCTCGACCGAGTACATCAGGTCGCGGATCCGGATGATTCCGGAGGACGGGACGGAGTCGAGTGAAGTGCCCATGAGGGGAATCCCGAACAGAAGACAGAATTCAGAAGACAGAAGAAAGAAGACGAAGGACCGAAGACGAAAGACCGAAGACGAACAACAGAAAACC
>Ga0209668_10000581_pt1 | contig 15082 bp, 18 predicted proteins | sample FrelakmetPLP11PL_FD_187150 | JGI IMG/M metagenome (GOLD analysis project Ga0209668, IMG submission 187150) | Freshwater lake sediment microbial communities from the University of Notre Dame, USA, for methane emissions studies - PLP11 PL (SPAdes)... | ecosystem: Environmental > Aquatic >... | reverse complement strand
ATACTTTATACAAGGAGACCAACGGAGATCTGATAAAAAATATAAAACAATTCAGAGAAGACAGTGTAAAAACTACATGTTGAGTCATTCCCGACAAATTCTCCATCTTTTTCTTCCGTCCTGGATTCTTATTTCATGATTGCCGGTAACCGGTACCAGGAGCGGGTGTAGACCTTGATAAAAGCACGGTGGTTTTTATTAACTCCTACGGGCAGGGAAGTGGTACCGAGGAATAGCGGGATGCCGATGAAGAAGCCGGGACGGGCAATTGTCCGGAAAGGGAGCACTATCCCGTACCCGGGGGCGGACCAGGACAATATCCTCGAGCCTGACGAGGTGTTCGCAATATTTATTTCCCCCTCTGTCCAGCTCCCCTCATCGACACCATTTACAATTAACCATAGACCTGCCTGATAAGAACGCGCTCACGGTAACCCATACCGTTCCCGTGAAGGTAAAACCTGTAATGAACCTTGGCCAGACGTTTTTTCAGCTGGACTAATCATGAATTATTTCTATGGCGGCATAACGGTTTGAATCGCCCTGCTTCACCAGCTGATCCGTCCGGATTACCACCCTGCAGATTCCTGTAACGAAAGAAGAGAATAAAAGCCGCGATTACCTAGTAGTATTCATGAAGTATACAGCGCGACACGTACGGAAATTTCTTGAGGAAGGAAAAATCGACGCCAGGCTCTGGAAGCTGCATTTCCCTTCACTCCTGGAGTCAAGGGTACCAACCTGCGAGGAATGTGATGATTTTAAAAGTAATCTCTGTACAGGTGGAAAGGACCCGGTTGAATGTTTCCTCGCAATTGAGCCTTGCATAGATCAGGAGACCGGGGACGAAACAGGGAAACAACCGGCAAAGGAAAAATCAAAAAAATACCAGTGGACCGGTAAAGGAAAAGATAAAATAATCCCTTCGGGTGCGAATAAGGCGTACGACCAGTCAAAATTATAAACCTATTTTTTCCAGTTAATACAGGATATTGACAGGGTCCAGGCCCCGCGGGACCGTCCTCCTGATGTTGAACGATGCACCGTCAGGGGGTTTGACCTCAAGGATAAACTCTTTCCCCGGTGGGATCACAAACCTCGGTGTAACATTGATTGTCCAGATCTCGTTAGCTGAAAGGATAGTACTACTATTACCGGAGACGGTCCACTGCCCTTTTTTATAATCCAGGGACTCAATCAAGTCTTCCGTGCTAATGATCATCTGGCTGCCCATGAAACCAACAGGGGTCCCACCTGACGAGAGGCGTACTCTAAACTGGACCGTGTCGAGGCCAAGGGAGGTATTTGAAGCCATTCCCAGTATATCCCCGACAACGATGACATTTGATGAGGCACCCTGGACCCCTGCATTGGCGACCTTCTGGCTGGTCTGGGTGGCAAAAAATCCTGTACCGAGCATAATATAGGTGAATACGGAAGCCACGGTGATAAACGCAATGAGAACAATTGCCGCCTCTATACCGGTAAACGCATTTTCATGGTGGGTTGGTTGTTTCATGGCAGATCATACCCCGGGTATGTCCGGGATATTTTCGTTACTATTAACCTCTGATTCTTTAAGTAATTGAGTAACGTGACCTCACGAATACGGATGAATACGACGATATCATACATATAAATACATCCAGCCAGATTGTTGTAACTGGTGAAAAACCTAAATGCAGTTTAAAGATATTGTGATGCAACGCTACGCAGTAAAGAAGTTTGACGTAAACGTGGTCCCTCAGGAGAAGATCAACGAGCTGATAGAACTTATCAGGTATGCCCCCTCTGCCCTGGACCTGCAGCCATGGAAGATCAAGGTTGTTACTGACCAGAAATTAAAAGAACAACTTCGGCCTGCTGCATTCAACCAGGAACAGATAACCACCTGTTCGCACCTGCTCGTTTTTTGTGCTGATCCTGATTACGACAGCCTGATACAAAGACTCGGGACCCTGTTAAAAGAGAACCACATACCCGAAGATGTGCAGGTAATGATAACGGGTATGGCAGCCCGGTTCGCGGGTGGCATGTCACCTGAACAGCGGCTTGCCTGGTCGCAGGCGCAGACCTATCTCGCCCTGGGAAACGCGTTGAACGGGGCGAAATCCCTTGGATTCGACTCGTGTCCGATGGGCGGATTTAACCAGGATGAATTCACCCGGATCCTTAAGATCCCAAAGCCCCTCGTCCCGGTAATGCTCTGCCCGGTCGGGTATGCAGCTGATAAGCCGATGCCAAAACTTCGGTTCCGGAAAGAGGAGATCCTGTTCTGATCATGACCGAACAGGGGAGATTTTTTTTATTACTCTCCTGGTTTTCGATGGAAAATTGAGGTTTATCGTCAATTTTTGTGAAATAACACCGAATTATTGAATTCAGATTACATACGCAAGAATATTTAGTCGATATCCTGTAATAGTACCATTAGTACCCGTCATGGCTGTAGATATAAACCCACTAACGGATCGTCAGGCCAGCATTCCGGGGGAACAACCACGGGACTGGTTTATTGATACCCCCGGGCTTGGGTTTTTTCTCTGGTTTTTGGGGTATATTGCATCAATTATCCTTTATTTTTTAGTCCCTTCCGATATCATAGGGTGGATCCTGTTCGTTATGTTCACTCCGTTGATTATCGTGGTAACCCTGGTAAGATTCAGGAAAAGATCGCTACCATTCTGGTATTATGCAATTGTATCAGTGACATGGACAGGAATTGCAGTTGTTTTTGATTTCATGTTCATTGTATTACTATTCAACCCTGGCAACTATTACCACCTGAGCGTGTTGGTATATTATTTTGTGACACTCCTTGTCCCCTTAATTGTGGGAATTCTGTACCGGTCTGATGCATAACAAACAGGGGGGTACGAGCGATATCGCAAGACCTCATCTTCGATTCTGGGTAAATTAACGTCAGAATATCCAGGGGAACTGGCTGCTTTTCAGGGAAAATCTATACAAGAAGCCATATTTTCAGGCACACAACGCCGTATCCTCCTGACTGCAAGTGACCACCCCTTAACAAAGCCGTGTTTTTCCAGTGCGAGTATCGCATAGCGTGAACATGACGGGTGAAACCGGCAGTATATCCTGCGATTACGGTTATAGGCCCTTCCTACCTTCCCATGCCATACATCACGGATGAGCATTACGGAGATCAGGACAAACGGGTTCCGTTGAATCACTACACATAATACCAATTGAGGGTTATAAAACCTGATGGTCCAGGAATACAAAAGAACCTGTTATACCTGTGAAACAGTCTGGCATTCCCTCAAATCACGTGAAGATACAATAAAAGCAGGTGCGTCTGCTGAAGAGGGCCGCTTCGGACAACCGGACGGATCTGCCCGGTCATGTTCATATTGCGGAATGTGTGGCGGGACAGTTATCACCATGGGCAACAGGGGTGCACAGAACAGCAAGGCCGAACTCGATCGCTTACGTACCTGTCCAAATTGTGGCTCACATAATTATTTTGAAGAAGTCCTGGAACCGGAAGTCCTGGAATACGTTGAGACCTGATAGCCCCGGTGTTTCATTTGACCATATAATTACAAAATCCTGGCCGGGAATCCATTCGTAAGATTAAAGTCCAATGCAATAGCATCATGGAATCATCGGAGTTAATGGAAGTTATTCCAGGATGTGCACCCCAATCGCCCTTCATAGATTAAAACGAATGTTCGGGTAGCGCCATATACTATACCGGAACCGGACTGCCGGAGCACCGTATACATATCTACCAGGACCTTATTGAGGTTTAAGCCAGCAAAAGGTTTGAATGAATTGAAATTACTCATGGGTTCTTCACCATTCAACAACCAGGTCTTCATCACTTTCACCCCCCACCCTGCAAGACCTGATATAGCTGGCACGCTCAGTCCTCAATCTCAGGAGTGAGTGAACATGAGCATGACTACCGGGATGAAAAATGTAAGCGTACGATGGAGAAAGGCATCACGGGCACTAAAAATCGACGACCAGAAATATGGCATACGTCTTGCTGAAGCACTTGAACGGCACAAGGGCCCCGAATATGCGATGTTTGATGACCCTCTCGAAGCATCGGTGTTTTTCCTGCTTATTGAAATGATGAAAGAGAAGGAAAAAGGCCAGATGGCTTTGACTACCGGAAAATCTCACTAGTCATGGTTAATAAAAATCGATGATGTTTTCCCTCTGTCCACCAGGACCTGAAAGGGGGAAACTCTTCGTGAATCCGATGGTTTTACAGCTTGTTCAGGAATGAATTTTCCTTTACATGCTGACTGTTTTGTGGTATAGTGTGAATAAAACGTAATGCTTTTGTGTGATCCTTTGCATAGCTTTTCAGCTCTGCTTTATTGATTGAACCATCTTTCACTTTTGCATGGAGAATATTTGCAAATGTCTTCATGGCAGACTGGGACCTGACCTTGTCAGATGCCAGAACTGCTGCTTTTGCATCATCCAGGGCGGGGTTAAGGGAATCAGCGTTGTAACCCTTTCCCGCGAGGTACGCAGTCAGGTTTAATGTCAGATATGGCAACCCTGGCATTCTGATACCATTTCCGGCACCATTTACGGGTTTATTTTTTTTAGCCCGGGTATATCAAAGAAAAAAGCCTGATAAAGGATCTTCTTATTGTAACGGGTGTGCCGGAGTGATGAATACAACTATGAATTCAGGTTAAAAAATAGCAGAGGAATCCGGTATTCAGGGATCGTCAGGAATTCATCAGGAAGTTATAGCGATAAGAATAAAATTATTCATCGATTGAATCAAGAAGAAAAACATCATCTATCCGTACCTTGAATAACTTTGCAATTTTTGCAGCGAGGATAAGAGAAGGATCATATTTACCGTTCTCAATGGCAAGGATAGTCTGCCTTGTTACCCCGACCTCCTGTGCCAGTGCCTCCTGGGACAGGTCATGCATTGCACGGTATACTTTGATCTTATTCTTCATTCATTACGCCCCGTATTTCTTGTTATAATAAAGGGAGAGTATCACGTAGAGGACAATAATCCCGCAGAGAACAACGAGAAGACGGAAACCGAGTATACCCATCGGACGGTTGAAACGGCGGAACCCTTCACCAAGCGCCTCGATAATAATCCAGAGTGCAAAAAGAAAAAGACCGACCCATGTGATCTGCAACGTTCTCAACGCAGTTATCTCGGTAATCTTCTGTGTCCTCTCATCCTCGATAACCTCGTCAATATGCGTCCTCGCAAGATATATTCCGATTATTCCGAGGATAATTGCAATAACAGAAGGTAATGGATCTGCTATTTCCACCGACATCCAGAATATTGCGACCTCAATAAAAGCCACAGCAGCGATACACAGGTAAAAAATATTACGTTTCATAATCACTTCCCTGCAATTACGGTAATAAGCAATGTTTCTCATTTGGAATTGACACGCTTCAGGTATATAACCTGATACCTGGATGTCACGTAATTACTCACTGTTTTATAAAGCGTTTGAATGGATACAATGAACTATCCAAAAATATTTTTTTATTCGCTCCTCAACGCATCGATCGGGTCCATGTTCGATGCCTTCCATGCCGGGTACAGTCCTGATACAATACAAACGACTATCCCGATCAGCATACCTTCCGGAACATAAAGGATACTATCAGGCAGGAAGAAATAGGCCGTATTACCAATCATGGCACTCACCACAGAGTACCCGATAACAAGGCTGCAGATCCCTCCCACAACCGCACCAATGATACCAAGGATAAATGCCTCGTACAGGAACATCCGGCGCACTTCGCCTTTCTCTGTGCCGATTGAAAGGAGAATCCCGATCTCCTGCACCCGTTCATTCACCGACATCATCATCACATTGAATATACTGACGGCTGCAACCACCAGCGAAATGCCACCGATAGCAAGAATAAATGTTGTAATCGTTCCGAGGGTCTGGGTAATACTGGTAAGGCGGGAACTGGCATCATTAATCCGGATGACGTCTGTTTTCCGGTTGACTTTCTCGTCAATAGCGGTTTCTACTTCACTGATGGTATCAACATTTTTTACAATCACGTTCACCTGGTCATAAACATCTTTGTCACCATACTGATTCGTATACCAGGTATCAGGCACGATAATGGCATTGTCAGTGTTAATTCCGTCCGAGGCGAATCCCCGGGTAGGGAGAATACCGGAAACACGGACCGTCGGCCGGTTTTCCGTGTTGGTGGGGCCGATTTTAATCCGTGTACCGACCACCAGGTTAAAATTGGTAGCGAGATTGGACCCGACCACAGCATCATTCGCCCCGCGGGGAATATCCCCCACATCGAGGGTAAGGAATTTTTCGATGTCATTTGGTTCCAGGCCATATATCGATCCTCTGCCGTCGGTGGAGCCGATTGTAAACTGGGTATTTGTCCGATGTATCGGGATGACCACGTTTGTCCCTGCAGTGTTCTTGATATCATTGAGCTGGCTTTTCGTCACACCCTGTGACGTTGAGGGGGTTCCGGCAGTCGTACTAGTCCGTACAACATCCGATGAGATCATAACCGTGTTGACATCCGAGGATAGCTGTTGTTTTACTGATAACTGCATGTTGGCCCCGAGCATACCCATAGAGGAGATGGCAACAACCCCGATTACGATCCCGATCGATGCCAGCAGTGAACGCATGAAATTGAGCCGGACACTCCTGACAGACAGGTCAAAGAAAATATCCCTCATGATCCAACAACCCTCCCGTCATCGAGCTGGATTGTACGGTGTGCGTACTCTGCTATCTTCGGGTCGTGAGTTACCAGAATTACTGTTTTTCCCTTCTGGTGCAGACCGACAAGGAGATCCATAATCTGAAGCCCTGTTTTACGGTCAAGGTTACCGGTTGGTTCATCGCAGAGGATAATTTTCGGCTCATTGACCAGTGCCCGTGCAATCGCAACCCTTTGCTGTTGTCCCCCGGATAACTGGTTGGGACGGTGTGAACTCATTTCCTCGTCAAACCCGACTGATTTAAGAACGGCTGCAGCCTTGCCGGTTGTATCCCTGTGTTTGTATCTGAGGATTAGGGGGTATTCCACGTTCTCGTAGGCAGAGAGGAGGGGGATCAGGTAAAACTTCTGGAATACATACCCGATCGTATCCCGACGCATATGCGTACGCTCAAGGTTTGTCATATGGGCCACGTTTTTTCCATCAATATAGAGTTCTCCGGTCGTGGGAACATCAAGAATACCGAGCTGGTTCAGCATTGTTGACTTTCCGGAACCAGACGGCCCCATGATTGCAACAAATTCATTCTCCATGATATCGAGCGATACATGGTTGAGCGCCGTAAAGTCACCACTCTCGAGGTGGTACACTTTCGAAACATCCACAAGGCGGATGAGTGGATTTTCGCCCATCTCCGCCCCACTCATTTCCTCTTCAGCTTTGAAACTATCCATTTCCGTTTCATCCAGAGGACTATCCCGACAACGATAACGATACCCAGTGCAATCACCGGATAGAATGAACTTAATCCTCCTCCCCTGCTGCCTCCAAATCCGAACATTCCACCGCCACCAGGTGGACCACCGGTGTTTGTCCTTGTTGAAGTACTGCCCGTAGTCCCACTATTACTGGAACTTCCAGAGCTTCCGGTACTAGTGCCAGATGAACCTGAGCTATACCGGAGATCTAGGTTTTTGACAGTAGAGAAGGGGTTTCCATCCGCATCTTTCCAATTGATTTTCAACGGCACGTTAGAAAGATCGGTGCTCATAAATGTAAGGGTAAAACTTGAAAAGTCGTCAGAAGCAAGAGATCCAATCGCATAATCTGCATAGGGTTCCACGGGTCTTGCGGGGGTTTCCACCGTGAGTACCATTGATTTTGCATCAGTAATTCCGGCATTGTTTACATCACCGGTCAGCTTATAGGAGGAACCCTGGGAGATGAGAGCGATATTATTAACGACGGGGACCGCTGCCATCTTATCTTCACCAATATTCATGGGGAGGACTTCGGCAATTGCATGATCATTGTTACCATTATGATAACTGATATTGAATGTCAGGTCTGATTCCTTGTCAGGGGTGACCTGGAAAGAGACCATTTGTGAACTCCCTGCGGGAAGTGTGCCAATAAATTTCTGACGCGGAGAGACGATGACACCATTTCCTGATGGGACAATAATAAGATCAGTAATCGCACCATTCCGGGAATTAATAAGGCTCAGGTTGACACTATCTTTCTTACCTACTACAAAATTATCAGGCCTGTCCACAATTTTTGCATCCAGGTCCTTTGAATCTACTTCGAGCTGGAATGGATAGCTGATGCTCCCTGCTTCCACTGTTGAAACGGTAAACACCGGGAAATATGTCCCATCCTCACCCGAAACGGCTACCCGGAATGAATAGGTCATTGTTGAGCCGGGACCAAGGCGAACATTGGTATTGTAAGCGGCCTTGTTTAACACAGAAATATGAGTTTCAAGAAGATCAGGCTGGGAGAGTGTTACCGTCTGGTTCCCTGAGTTAGTCAGTGTAATCATGATTGTTCCCGTTTCATAGGGATAAAACACTTCAGGATCCAGTTTTACTGAAGTCACATGGGTCTGGTAAATGCCATCGCCGGCTGATACCGGACTTGCCGCAGTAACACAGGCAACGACACTAAACACTGCTATAAGAAGAATAACGAGATATTTCCGTAAATCTGCCATCAAATCACACCTTATTTATTATCATGGGTAACATGGGAATTTCCACTTGGACCTGAAATTTTCTATGTGTCAAATATATTTTACATTATGGTATTTAAAAGATACCTTTATCCCGGTAAAATATTCGTAGATATCTTAGACAGGCCATAAGATTAAGGACCAATTTTCCGACAAGCAGGAGGTATCATTAGCGAATATATCCCGGTATATCCCCCGGATTTTTTCCAGGTACACCTGTTAGTCAACAATCCTTTGCACCTACCCATATCTCTATTATAGTACAGGAAAGATGGGATATCATGGCTGAACAGCACCCGATGCCCTATATTGTATTCCTCGTGCTGGTAATCCCCGCACTCTGGTTATTTTACACCGGGATCACCGATCCATCTCATACAGTTCTTATACTCGCTGCAGTAGTCTGGATAATAATCGTTGCATATATTTCTGCATCGGTTAAAATCGCAGACCAGTGGGAGCGGGCAATCATCCTGAGACTTGGAAAATTTACCGGACTGAAAGGGCCCGGGTTATTTTTTATTGTCCCGATCGTTGAGAAGGTCGCCTACTGGATTGACAACAGAGTTATTACAACTTCATTCAAGGCAGAAAAAACACTTACCAAGGATACCGTTCCCGTTGATGTAGAGGCTGTATTATTCTGGAAAGTCCTTGATCCTGTCAAAGCCGCACTCGAAGTCGAGGACTACCGATCAGCAATCAGCTGGGCATCCCAGACAGCTCTCCGTGAAGTCATCGGAAAATCATTCCTCTCGGATATGCTGGAAGGAAGGGAAAAAATTGATATCGAACTCCAGAAAATTATAGACCGCAGAACAATTGAATGGGGTGTCCATGTCAGTTCCGTTGAGATCCGGGACGTCCTTATCCCGAATGAACTACAGGACGCGATGTCAATGCAGGCACAGGCAGAGCGTGAGCGGCAGGCACGGGTCATACTCGGGGACTCTGAGCGGCAGGTTGCAGCAAAATTTGAGGAGGCCGCGAAGACCTACCAGAACAACCCTGTTGCCCTGCACCTCCGTGCCATGAACATGCTCTACGAAGGGCTCAAGGAAAAGGCGACCCTTGTGATTGTTCCCTCTACAGTCCTCAATACTATGACACTCGGTGATATGACCGGAACAGTCTCCCTTGCAAAAATGTTCTCTGAAACAGAACCACAGAAAAAACCAGCCTCACTGGAGACCGCCGATCCAAAGGACCCGCTAAAAAAGCCCCCGGCAGGTAATCCATCGCAGGAAGAGGGCGCCCTCTGATTCCTGCATGCTGGAAAATAATGATAAAGATCCGGGCGGAAACCCGCACACCCTTCATGTTGGAAGAAAAGGATGAAGATTCTGCCCATTTCAAAAAAAAAGGTATCCCGGGGATCCGACCCAGGCATAATATTTCCGGTAGGATTGCCCCGATGTCCGTAACACACGGATAGTATTTTTTTTGCAGCAGGATCTGTCCAACCAATGGGGGACTGGAGTTCGCGAGTACTGTCAGCATCTGTTTTTCCAATCTCTGTCCGACGCCGTGTTACGAATCCCGCGAATATGGAACAGGATATCCATCAACCTGGGGAATTAAACAACCAATCCAATCGGGATTAGCTATTGTCGGGACGACCAATACCACGATACCCTTATTATTCTATCATCCCTACAATTGTTCGATAATCCATGCAGAGTGAGCACTTCCCCCGGTTGACACCGTTTAAACCCTCTGAAAAACTGGTCACCTGGTTTATTGCCGATTTCTTCATCCTGGTATTGTTCCTCCTGCTCTGTTTTGTTGCCCCGATAGCATTAGTGCCTGATGTACCGTTGCTGGCAGATGTGATAATCGTGGGATTTATCCTTCTTATCGTGGTGCTTTACCTCATCTGGGTAAAAATGTACTATGAAAGCATGTGGTATGAGCTTCATGACGACGAGATGAGGTGGAAACGTGGTGTGATATTCCGCAGTACCGGCATCGTACCTTATAACCGGATCACCAATATTGACATCAAACAGGGACCCGTAATGCGGTCACTTGGAATCTCGACACTTTCAATCCAGACAGCGGGATATTCTGGTGCAGCCGTACCGGAGATACGGATCGAAGCGATAGAATATGCTGACGAACTCAGGGAGTTAATCCGTAACCTGGTGCGGAGCTGTTCAGCGGGGGGTGACGGAACCGGTACTGGTAAACATGAAATCCGGGTGCCTGCACCATCGGTTCACCAGCAGATGTTAGACGAACTAAAAGCTATACATGAACTGCTGGAGAAAAAAGTATGATTTTCTCCGATTTTTATTGATCCAATAGAACAATTCTTGAATATTTCTTCTATTTATAAATTTATCCAATAATTAACCTGAATTTTCACCTGCCCTGAAATGTCAAAATATTAATTGGGGCGAAGTATTTCAAAGCCGGCCCTCGATACTCTTCCAGGTGCTCCGGGATAGAAAACTTCCAGGTGCATCTGCCTCCATCTCTTTGTACATGGCGAACGGCACAGCGAATGTGAACACATCGTCTCCCAGGACATGCATCACCTGCTTACGTGCGGAAGGATCAGTCAGGCCAAGGACTGCACGGGGCTTTTCAGATACTGCTTCTTTATAGGGGAGCAGCATTACCTGGTGACAGCCAGCACTGGCAGGAATTATCACACGGTCAAGATCCCCATACCGGAAATTTGCCAGTGTAACAAGTGCCGAAACCTGGTGGGGATTTGCAATAAACACAACAACATGGGGCAATTCTTCTGTCATTACATCTGAAAGCGGTTTGAAAATCACGTAGGTATCCGGGATATCCATAACCGGGAGGTTATGAATGAATTCTTTCACCAGCTCCGGGGTTTTACGGTAACCTTCACCCTTGAGAAAATGTTCTTTTATTTCCGGATTAGAGATAGAATCAGCAATAGTCTTTAATTCCCCGCAATGTCCGCATCCAAGAACCCCGTTTGAAAGAAAATGCGAAAATCCTTCAATTCCTCCTGGAGAAGTCATAAAACAATTGCCAAACCCTGCCCCGACACCTCCCCCGTTGCAACCGAAGGTCTCCCGGGATACTGCTGCAGTACGGCCTTTTGCAGCCTGGGCAAAGAGAGACATGAGGCAACCCCTCCTCCCTGGAACAAATGAAAGCGCAGATTCAGGCTGGGTATCACTCCAAATAACTGCAACGGGACCGAATTTCAGATGTAATGTGTCAGCGATAATGCTTTTCACTGGAATCCACTCCTGGATTCACTATAGGTGTATTTTGAATATAATCCCTTGCGGAAAAAGGACCTGACACCAGGTACTTCGAGGAAAAACCTGACTCCCGTCTCATAACAGTATGAAAGAATAAAGGGAAAACCACGTCCTTAAAAAAACCAGGGTCACGGGATTATGTAATCGGATAACCGATTATGCCTGATATTAGGGATAATTTTGAATTGCCAGGCACCCCTGCTTTTTATTCTTCCAAAGTTATTCCCGGCAATCCAAAATTCCCCGGAAAGTTTGTTTACTTGTTTGTTCTACTTCTTTTAACCGGCACCAGAGGTATTTGCCCGCTGAAGTGACGCGTAAATCCCAATAATACAGAGGACAGTGAAGAGGATAAATGCATATTGCACACTCCGGGTCACTGCCGGGTAATATTCAGTCGTTATCTCAACATGGCCAATCACAAGTGCAAAGATCATCGTGGCGATTCCCATGGAAAGCATCTGGCCAAGGAGTCGCATCGTTCCGACAATTCCTGAAGCTACACCATAGTATTTTTTCGCAACGGCGCACATAATCGCATTTGTATTTGGCGAGGTAAAAAAGCCGAACCCGGACCCTATGAGCACCAGAGAACCCAAGAGGTACCAGGTCGGGGTCGCATCGCCGATAAAGATCAGGAGAAACAGCCCTATGGCAGACAGGCCCATTCCAAACGATGCAATAATACCGGGATCAACCCGATCTGACAGCTTTCCTGAAAACGGTGATATGACCGCCTGCATGACCGGGGCGGCGATAAGCAGAAATCCTGCCATTACAGGAGAGAACCCTCGGGAGTACTGGAGGTACAGGCTTAATAAAAATGAGACCGCATATGTCGCACTATAATTGATGAGGGCAGCCAGGTTGGAATATGCAAAGACCCTGCTCCCTGTGAATAGTCTCGTTTCCAGCACCGGAAACTTCCTCCGGTGCTCGTAGCGGAAAAATATTCCTGCACAAAGTACACCGGTGATGATCAGCACAGCACCCGTAAGATCGGGGAGGGTTGTGAAACCCAGCATGACCGCAACAATTGAGATCGCGTACATCACTGAGCCTGCGATGTCAAACGGTTCACCCCTGCTATCGGCCCACTCTCCTTTTAGTTTCCAGAGTACCAGGGTGATAGCGATGATACTGATCGGGATATTGATATAAAAAATACTCCGCCAACCAAAGTGTTCTGTCAGAAGGCCACCAAGAAATGGCCCGGTTGAAAGCCCGATATAAACGGCAGTAATATAGATCCCAAGCACTTTTCCCCGTTCACCGGGCGGGAATACAGAGGTAAGGATGGCGACGGCGGTACCAAAGATCATGGAACTCCCGATCCCCTGGAGAACTCTTACCATGATGAGCATCCCGGAAGATGCCACAAGTGTCATAATAAACGACGCAGCGGCAAAGATTACGATCCCGATCAGGAATATTTTTTTTCTCCCATAGATGTCTGCGATTTTTCCAAAAGGGACAAGAAAAATTGCTGATGCAAGCAGGTACGCGGTTGACACCCATGAAAGTGCGATCGCGTCCATGTGAAATTCTGCACCGATTACAGGAAGGGCAATATTGACCGCGGACCCGTCAAATGGCGTAATAAAACCGGCGAGAATCGCAATAATGAGGACTACACGTTTCCCGGCCGGGGAAACGATCTGTGATGGCATACTGAACAGGCCCGGCCGATCGGGAATAGTGACTGAAGTTGAGGTACCGCTCGTCATTTCCAACCCTGATTGTCCAGTATTCCTGATTTATCATCCGGTTGAATTGAATGTATGCCTTGTGAAATTAATCACCGGCAGATCACCATAATTCCCGGTTTCTTACCGTACACCCTATAATAGATACTGGAAACGTCCTGTTTGATAGTTGCGATACAAGGTTCCCGGGTCCTGGCATGCGGTCATCCCCGCCATGGGGCAGGATGTCTTAAGGGAGTGTTCCCCCGTTGATTTTTTATCCATACTTCCCTGTCGTCCCTGCAATATTACATTTCCTGGACAGAGCCTCATCCATCAATGGAATGTTTTTAGATGTGGCACACCAAAATTTATTCAACATTGGTTGTGAAAACCGGGGTGAAAGGTATGCAGGGAAAGACAAAGATAATCGCTTATATTATTGCCATGACAATCATTACGGTTATCGTCCTGCAGACGGTATACCGGTATTTTTATGACACGTTTCCCTGGTCGGTCAATGCATTTCATACCGTAAAATACAAGGCCAGCCTTGGGTTCATCCATCCCGACAGTCTATCATTCTGGATCCTCCTGACCGGAGTAATCCTCGCCCTCGTTGTCCTCTATTTCCACCCGGTAGAGCATGAATACGGGGAAATGATGGGACCGTGATCAGAGCAACATGAGAATTTTTAACATTAAAACAGAATATGTACTAACTGAGTGAACTTGCATGGCCCTGTTAAACCGTGATTCAAAATTGCTGGTTTTTCTTTTCATTATTGCAATAATCAGCAATACAATTCCCTTTTACCTTCTCCTGAATTATGGAAGACCGTGACATCTGAAATTTATCCCCGGCATGGGCCACCTCAACATGTCCGGGTACTTTTTTCCTATAAGACGCCGGGGGCGGCCTTTTTCGGCCGGACTTGTCTCCGGATAAGATAATGTAAACTCTCTCCAACGGGAACTGATAAGAAATACAGGTAGGCAACAACAACGGCAGCAAGCGACCCGATTGTATGCGCTACGGTGTCTCCGATAATGTCAGACAAGCCGTCATTGTATATGGTGTGGTTCAGGACATCGTTCGAGACTTCCACGACCTTCCAGATACCCCCGAAAAAGGCCATCATCAGAAATATTCCGATAAGTATTGTTGTTTTCCGGTACCTGATCCCCCACATATCAAGAAGTAGAAAAAACACCATGATAACCAGGCCAACTGCCAGACCGGAGACAAAATGCGCGACTTTGTCAAACAGGGGGAACGCGGGTGACCAGTACCACCGCATTACCCCGCCTGCAATATGGAGGAACAGGGAAAGGGCAACAATGCTTTTTACCCCGAACGGAAGGGTGATCTTCAATAGTTTTTCAACCACCAGCGGGCACGCTGAAATTATCATCGCCACGATCACCGCGTACGACC
>Ga0209668_10000580_pt1 | contig 15088 bp, 22 predicted proteins | sample FrelakmetPLP11PL_FD_187150 | JGI IMG/M metagenome (GOLD analysis project Ga0209668, IMG submission 187150) | Freshwater lake sediment microbial communities from the University of Notre Dame, USA, for methane emissions studies - PLP11 PL (SPAdes)... | ecosystem: Environmental > Aquatic >... | reverse complement strand
TTTCTGCTTATCTGAAAAATTAGCATATTCACCAAATGCATTATTCCAAGCAACTTCAGCAGTTTTACCTGAGTTATTAATAGCAAATAACTGTCTGCTTAAAGCACCTACAGCTTTTTCATAATTGTCATTGAGTCTTTCTTGAGCTTTAGCTGCTTTTTCATTTGCTTTTTCTGCTTCTTCAGCTCTTTTCTTTTCTGCTGCACCTAAATCACCTACTGACTGCTTAGTTTCTTTTACTGCAGCTGAATCAGGAGTTTCAGCTCCTTTATTACTCCATAACCTATCAGAAAATCCTTCATAGTCAGTTACTATCTTACTAATATCAGAAGCAGTGTCTTTCATGATGGTTTTTACACCTTCAAAGTCCATAGACATAGCTGCTTCTGCTGCAGCCATAAATCCACCTATTGATTTACCTGCAATATTAAAAGAAGCAGTTATAATAGCAATAACATCTGCAAGTGCTTTGAATGGAACAAAAAGAGCAACTACAACTTGAGCAAGACTGTCCATTACTGCTCTTAGAACACCACCTTCTCTTGCTGAATCAGCCATATATTTGGCCATAGCTACAAAGGCAGGTAGAAGTTCTTTAGCTATTATTTGCCAAAATCCATCAACAGAACCTCTTAAGATATTGATGTTGTCATTAAATTCAGCAGCTTGAGCAGCTTGTTCAGTTCCCCAATTTAAACCAAATTCTTCACCTGCCTTATTCATCTCTCTAATGGCTTCAGCTCCATTATTCAACATAGGTATCATATCAACACCTGATTTACCCATTAACTTCATTGAGGCACTTACTTTGAAGGCATCATTTTCAGTTCTTTGGAATACATCAGCTAATTCAAGAAATACTTCCTGAACATTTCTAACATTACCTTCTGAATCTTGAGTTGCAATACCTAATGATTTAAAGGCATAAGCAGCATCTGAAGAAACATTCTGAGCTTCAACTAATGATTTAGAAAGGAATTTATAGGAATTAGCAAGTCCTTCAACACCCATTCCTTCAACTTGAGCTGAAAGAGACATTGCTGAAATTTCTTCAACTGCAGTTCCTGTTTTTTGAGCAAGTTCATCTAATGCATCACCTGCATTTATTGCTTCATTAACAAAAGAAGAAATAGAAGCAACAGAAAATGCTGCAGCTAATCCACCTAAAGCAGTAGTTAAAGTACCTATGCCACCAGTTGTTAATTGGCTTAATGCAGGTGAAATATTATCTACAAAATTACCTTGGACATTTAAATTTACATTCTGATCAGCCATACTTATAGCTCCTAATTTTTAGTGATGACATTTTCAAGTTCTTCCCTACTCCCTCTGCTACCTAACATTGTAGAAATAACAGAGGACTTGAATTCTGATTGAGATTTTTTAGCACTTGCTGCAGAATATAACTTAATCTGTCCAATAGTCATATTTGAGATGTCTGACATATTGAACCCATTATTAGATAAACCAATAATAACTTCTGACCAAGTTATTGGGACTTCTTCAGGATTGGGGTTACTTTCTTTGAAAAAAAATCCTTATTCACATCTATAATAGCCTGAATTAATAAAACTGATTCATCCATTTCTAGTTCTTGAACAAATGAAATTTCTTTATTAATAAGTTTAGCAATTAATTTGATGATGTCTTCACCTGCTTCTGAAAAGATTGCCATAATTGCTGCTGCATCTTGAGCTTTACCTGAATATAGTGCTGCTTGAGCTGGGGTTGCAATTTTCTGCATAAGTCCCATAACTAAAGGAATTTGGCCTAAGGTGAAAGGTTTGATGGTAAAAAGTTCTTGTTTAAGAGTAACTTCAATACCTTGAGGAAATAAGATTTCTAATTCTGACATGTTGAACTCCAATGTGCTTATATATGAAAAAAGGGATATGAAAGAAAAATATTCCTCCATATCCCTTATTTATCAGTTTATATCAATTTACTCTTCTTCTTGAACATAGGTGAAGTACTGTGAATCACCTACTGGTTGTTCATAAGCAGGTAGTAATTTGCCTTTTACAACAAGTTTATTAACACCAGTTCCAATCAAGGAAAGAGTTGCAGCCAAGTCTAAAGCAACCCTATGAATGGTAGCTCTTTGAGATAGGTTGTCAAATCTTGATTTACCTGCAAAGTATAAAGAATAATCTTTTAACCCTTCAGTAAAACCTTGAATAACTGTAGCTTTGCCATGAGCATAATCAACAGTTAAAGCAGTTGCTGTAGAACCAGTTACATTTGTAGAACCAGGTAGAATTGTAATTACACCTGAAGCTGCATCTAATGTATAGTCAGTATTAAGAACTAAAGTTGTTGCTCCTTTCTTAACTACTACTGAACTAACTTTAGGGTAAGCTAAAGCAAATGATTGGCCATTATAGGCAATTACATCTTCACCAACTACAGAACCTGCAGCTACTGATTCAGTTGCACCATAATAAGCTCTTGCTAAATTTTTGGCATCAATATTTAAAATTGAAACCTCAGCAGCAATATCTGTTTGAGTTGGTAAATGAGCTACAATGTTTCTATCACCAGTATTTGATTCATAAATGTCTAAGAATTGTTGGGAAGTAGTGATAGTAAAACCATCAGCATCTCCAATATATTCATAACCTGAAGTCAAACCTGCTGTATTTCTTGAAGCAATATAAACTTTACCCTGTGGGACTGCAAAATATTTATCAGCCATTTTGTTACCTCTTAATTAAGTTGTTTTGTGATGTCCATTAATACTGAAGGACAGGTTATAAACTAATCTATTAGGATAAACTCCTTTTAGTTCAGCTCCACCAAATTCCCATAAATCAGTATATTCATTTCCAGGAGTACCACTTACAGCCTGAGCAGTATCTTCTATCAATTGAATATGATTAGTTAAAAAATCAACATCCGTCAATCCATAACCAACCACTAAAATTAAATTAAATTCATATGTTGTAATCCTATAGGTAGCTCCTCTTTCTGGAGCTAATGGAGTAGATCCACCAAATACTACCCAACCAAATGGAATAGGTGCTTCAGATAATGTAGGGTCATTTTCAGTTCCACCAACTTGAAAACCCACTTTATCAGTTAAAGCTTCTACACTATTCAATTTATCCAATAAATCTTGTAATAGGTTACTAATCATATTTATTCACTTTCAGTAGATTTATAAGTTTCTATAATTGCTTCTGTTTCTAAAATCTTAGCAACTTCTTCTTTTCTTTTACTAATATATTGGGCCATTAACCATTCATAAACTTCATCTGAAACTTCTACAACTTCACCAGCTTGATATGGAGTTTTATTTAAAATTAAAGGACCTTGTAATTTAATCTGTTTCATTTTTTTCACCTTCCAAATTTTAATTCAATTATTTTCTTAATGTCTGCAATTGCTTCTTTAGAAATACCAAGTATTTTTCTTGCTGGCATATGGTCAGTTCCACTATGCAAATAAGCCATATATGGAGATTTAGAAACCAATTCAAACCCATTCTTTTTAATCACATAGTTAAATGAATTATGAAGTGCTCCACTGTCAAAAAGAAGTCCTAAAGCTGCAGTTCCTTTCTTTTCTCTTGCCTTTCTAGTTCCTTCAGCCCATGGTTTCCAAGCAACACCTTCTGGATCTACCTTAGTGGTTTTTATTCTTTTCTTAGTATCCTGAAGAATAACATTTGCTACATCCTTGTAGAATTTTGCATCAAATTCCCAGTTCTTCCTGATTTTGGTAATTTGCTGTTCAAACTCCTGCTTATCAAATGTTAGTTTAATACTCATTTACTACTCACTATATGTAATTTATAACCAAGTTCTGTATATTGAATAGATTTAATAGTTCCTTCAATATTTTCACTAATCAGAATATCATTAGGTTTTAATGAATTTTCAGGTAACCAACACCATACATCCCATTCTAGCACTGCAGATTTTGGAGCTTGCTTAGTAGGAAATACTGAAGCTGGTCCATTATCAGAACTAGAACTTGTAGCTATAATTACTGCAGGAACTTCAATATAAATCTCCTGTCTTGAAGGAGCAAATGAACCTGAGGTTGCTGAATAAGTTGGCCTGAATATATCAATAAAAACATTTGTAGAAAGTGCTTGAACAGGACTGAATAATTCCTTTCCAACAACTACAAGAGTTTTATCTGCATTTACTAATACATCTCCAGGCTTTACTTCAAAGTCTGCATAGATATTCCATAAAGAAAAGTCATAAGTCTGAGGTTTAGTAAATGAAGCATCTATGGTATAACTTACATACTTAGTTGCAAGATAATTTTCACCAGAAATAGGTGTTAAATAATTTACAGATCTGTAGATATTAAATTCAAAGCCAAGTTTTTTACCTAACTTTGAATTCATGTTTGTTATTTTCTTAGCAAATGAAGAGCCACTCATTAAATATCATCCACAGGGTCTATTAATTGTTCAGAAACATAGTCATATAAATCAGCAAAAGTAAATGCTTCAATAAAAGGCATTAAGTATGAATTTCTGCCAATTGGTTGCTTACCTGCTAATCTTGCTTCTTTACTTACAAAAGTTTCTGTAAAAATACCAATTTCTTTTTCTGGTAAATTATTTACATAAAAGCTGCTGATTTTAGTATATGCAACAGGTGAATTAATTCCAAATTCTTCAGAAGATAATTATTAATAACTGCCATTTGTTGTGTCTCCTTAAAATATCATAAACATTTGAGTTGCATTATATGAAGGAGGAACCCCTCCTGTAGGTGCAATAAAATAGAAAGGACCAAAAGGACCTATTAAATCCAATCCAGAATCAGTAAATGTTGAATTACCACTTACTGGAGCAAATGGACCAAAAGGACCTATTAAATCCAGAGTTTCAAGTTCTTCTTTAGTATATTGAGCCATAATTTAATCTGCTATAGTAACTGATAAATCATCAAAATAAAATGCTTGTGAAGCATTAACAGAGTCATATTGAGCACCTATATAAATTGGAACTACAGAATTCACAGTTGGTGTAAAAGTAATAGTTATCTGTTCCCATGTATTAGCTGCTGCAGAACTTTCAGTAATAACATAATCAGAAATTCCACTAACTTCAGGTTTAACAAAAATTGCAGCTTTAGTTGTTGTAAATTTTCTTTGAGTCCATAAAGAAACAGTTACTAATTTATTAGCTTTTACTGGAATATTAACAAATTTATAATTATTAATTTTATAATAATTAGATTCTAATTGATAATAAGTTGAATTTGTTGAAGTTATTTTAAATTCCCAAGCTTTACCTCCAGCAGTATGAACTGGTGTAGAAACAGAAGTTAAAGAAAAATAATCACCATAACCTTGAAATATTCCAGAATTATTATAATTTTGAATTAATAATTTATTTTTTCCAAGAGTAGAACTAGTAAAAGTTGCATTATTTGTAGGAGCACTTGTAAAAGAATAATTTTCTATATAAACTTCTGAATAAGAGCCTGAAGTAAAATTCACAAGATTTGTTACTGTACTTTGAGAAATAAAATTTTTAATTTTTAAATTAGTAACAATATTGTTTTGTTGATTAACAGCAAGTGAACTTTGTAAAGTAGAATTACTTCCATTAAAATAATAATTTTCTATTAAACCACTTCCACATCCAATAGCATTTGATCTACCTCCATTAAAAGTAAATTTTTTAATGTATAAATCATTTAAAGCATTTGTGTAATAAGAAGTTCCAGATGATGAATTGGTTGAATAAGAAGTATATTTAATACTAAATTCATTAGCAATTAAAGAACCTGGATATTGATTATTAGCTACTATGTTAGAATTATGAGAAGTTGCATAAAATTTATCAATATAATATTGGGCAGTTAGTTGTGAAATAAATGTAGGAACATATGAATTAACAACATGATATTCTCCATATTTAAAAGAACTATTACTACTTCCAAATCCACAATAGGGTCTAATAGAAATAAATTTATTAACACTTGTAAAACCTACAGCATTATCAACTGATCTGCCAGCATTATTAATAAAATCAACTGCTGTATATCCACTTTGAACAGACATATCAGTTTCATCCCATCCAAATTCAATATTTAAATATCCTGTTGTTGTTGAACCTCCTCCCTGTAATACCCAATTAGCAATAGAACTTGAACCTGAATTTGGTATAATTGCTCCTAATTGATCAAATCTAATAGGTTCTAATTTAAAAGTTTCTAATGAACCAGCACTTCCTACCCAATTTTGAGCAATATCTAAAGTTACTGTAGTTCCTGAAATTGAATAAATTGGATACCATTCAGGTTCATTTTCTGTTTTTAAACCAATTACTGAATTTAAAGTTAAACTTGTATTAGAACTTGCTGCAGGTACAGCAATCATATTACTTAATTTTATATTAATAGCTCCTGGATCAACAGTAAATCTAATTGCAATACTATTAACATTATTAGGTAATGGGGCCCCATTGTTTAAAGTAATGGGTGTTGAAATATTTGAAGGAGAAGTTCCTTTATTTGGAACTAGTAAGCTAATAATAGGAACATCTCCAGTTGAATCACTGCATAAATCAATATACATTGAATTGGCAGCAATAGCTAAACTATTTCCTAAAAAGAATGAAATTTGTTGATAAGCAGATAAATCAGGAGTATCACATATTGCATAAGCAGCTTTACCTGTTGTAAAAGCTGCAGCAATTGTGAGTGATAAAGCTCCACTTGCTCCAATTCTCCATTCACCTACACCTGTAGTTGCAGCTTTTGAAGTATTTGCTGAAACAGTCCAATCTGCAGCTTTAGATTCAGTAATTGATGCATTATATGCTGAAGGGAGTGTGATTGTTCTGCTATTACTCCAAGTACAACTACCTATTGAAGTAGGGTCTGGGCTTTTCATAACTCTAATAGTGTCACTAGCATTTTTCCCAGTACTTGCACTATACAATGTTTTCTTTCTTAGAGCAAAAGTAGTTCCATTATTTGCATCATTTCCATTAATTAAATCTACAAAATAAGTGGCCATAGGTTAATATCCTCTTGCAAAAGCTATTACATCATACTTTCCATCAGTTGCATTGTAAATTAATCCAATTTTATCTGATTTGTTTGCTGTAGTAGTTAAAGTTATTCCAGTGATGTCAGTTCCAAATCTTGTTTCAGAAGTAAATGACACAGTTCTTGAACCAGTTGCATCTTGCTTAAGTTCTAACAATAATTTCTGTCCATCATAAGCTCCATTATTAGTAATTACACAATTACCAGTTAGAGTCATTCTTGCTACATCACCAATGGACCAATCAATTGTCTTATTTGCTGAATATGTAGGAGTTTGAACTTTTGAAGATACAAAACTAACAAATGAATTATCAGATTTTTTGAAATGCAGAGTTCCATCTGCAATATTGAGACCTACTTGTCCTTCTACTAAATCAGAAGGTTGCCAAGTATAGCCACTTGTATTCTTTCTTTTATGTCTTATTGCCATAGAGTTTCCTCATTAAATGTATTAGGCAAGAGGAGAACTTAAGTTCTCCTCTCTAAGTTATTGATTTATATATTAAAATGTCCCATCATCAATATCTTGGGTAAATTCAAGAGCTGTTGCACCTGTATTTACTCTTACAAAATTAAGTGCTTTACCTGAGTATGAAGCAGGAGCATCATTTAACTGAGTGAATGCAGTTACACCAGAACTTGGAGCAGTATTAATCCATTTAGAAGTTGCTGAATCCCAAGAAAGTTGTTGTCCATTTGCAGGAGTTGTAATCACTACATCAGAAAGTGCATCAATAGAAGCTGCACCAATTCTTGCATCTGTTGCAGTGTTGAAGTCAGATAAATCAGAAGTAGAAATAGTTACTGCACCAGTTCTACCTGCTACAGAAGTTACATCATTGACTTGAGCTCCTGCTTCAATACCTGCTAATTTGTCATGGTCAGTTTTACCACCAATATTAATTACATCACCATTTGTGTAACCAATATATAAATTGCCATTACCTTCAGCATAAGCTAATTGACCAGAAGCTAATGTTGCTGGAGCTGAAGAACCTGTTGATCTTTTAATTCTAATTGCCATAATTGTAAATCTCCTTATTTAGAAAAATTGGTCATCTATTGTTTGATTTTGCCATACACCATTAGCATAAATTTTTAGTACATCAGTTTCATCTGAAAACCATAAATCACCTGTTGTACCTGAAGTTGGTTGGCTGTCTTGTACAAGAGCTCTTCCTATTGCTGAATTACCTGGAGGACCTTGTTCTCCAACAGTTACAACAACATTTGTGCTGTCTTCTACAACTACATTAAATGAAGTACTCATAATGTCACTCCTTTATTCAATACAATATTGCCTTCAAGTAATCTCATTACAGTTCCATCTAAAAACCTTATTTGTATGTCATAAACACCAGTTGTAAAGTTTAATAAAGTTGTTGCTTCATCAGGTAAATATATGCTGAATTTGCCAAGATTATCAATTCTTTCTATTATTTCAAATTCAAATAATTCTGTAGAACTGTTTATTCTTTGTTTAGCTACTCCAACTATATCAGAATTAGCTAAATTAATGGCAACTCCATTTTTATCTTTTACTGTAATGGTTTTTTTGAAGGTGGCACCTTGTTCTATTACTAAATTTAATTTCCCTGCTGCCATATTTAACTCCTAAAACTATTAATTTCAAATCTTAATTTATATTGTGGAGTATTACCAACATTTGTCCAGTCTTCATCACCTATTACCAACATTTGGAGCTTTAGATAATTGCTAAATAAAGTTTTAGTTCCTGCAGTGATATGAGGGTCTCTAAAAGTAGCAGAAGATGGAGCTCCTACTCCCCAACTTGGAAAATATGTTTGAGTACCTGGAATATAAGTAAGTGTGCCATCTAACTGATTAATATTGTATTCATAATTATTGGTTAATCCACCATATAACTTAATTGCTGAACAACTTGGAGTAGGTGTATCTGCTTCATCTGCCTCAGTAGTTAGAATAAGTTTCATATCTTTTAAATCAGGTAAATCTCCTGAAATTCTGAAAAACAAATACTTATTATAAGTTTGAGTTAATGAATGCTTATCTGGTCTTCCAACTGAAGCATACTGAAAATAATAAGGTGTTTGGTAGTCCCAATGATTTTTGAAGTTAATATTAGTAACTTCCATGGTTGTCCCTCTACCATTTACTTTTGGCCCATATTCTTCAAAAATCTGAATACCAAAGCTCATCTACAAAATCCTGAAGCTGTTTTCTGAAAACTTTTATTACTAATCAAAACTCCTGGTCCAATACTACTTAACAACTCATTTACAACAGGTGGTAATGTAATAGCATTTGCCTTAGGTGTAAAATCCATAGGACCTATCTTTACATGTTCATACTGAAGTAGCTCATTGTCTGTCATATTTCTGTCTGATTCTTCCCATATCCATTTAGCAAGTTCAATAGTTGCTAATTTTAGTTTTTTAGGAATATAAAGAATTTCCATATTCTCATAGTCATAAACATAACTTCTTGGCCAATTTAAAGCTTGACTAGAAACTTTCTTATTTCCAGAAAAGACAAATGTTTGCAGTCTATTAGTTGCATTAATCAATAAAGTACTTTTCTCTTCATCAGAAAATTCATACCACTTTTCAGAACCAAATACTTCACCAAATAATTCATCTGCTTCTGCAATTGAAAGAAAACTGTTAGAATTAATACCTGAAATAGAACTGTCTAATGTACTCATACAATTTTTACCTTACTTTGGACTACACTTGCTTCAAATTCAGTTAATTCTAGTTCTTCACCAATTTTTGCCTCAATTTTTCTGCTATTGATATTAGCCACAAATGGAGCAATAACTTCATAGGTTTTTACACCATTCTCAGTAATAACTAATTTTTCAGTAATTTTGCTACTTATATTTTTTGCTTTTGCCATAATAACACTCCTTCTTAAAAAAGAGGGAGAATACCTCTTCCTTGCTAAGTATTCTCCCTTACCTCTTTTATATTTTGAAATTAAGCAGCATTATTGCCAAGGCTTGAAGCAACTTTAATTTTCCATACTGCATCAGGTTCAATGATACCATACTTCATAACACCATACCAGCCAACATTAACAAATCTACCTAATTTATCAAAAGGACCAGAAATTACACCAGTTGGTTCTTTGGAAGCAGCTTTGCCTAAGCCATTGAAGCCCATAGCAATTACATCATAAACATCTACAGTGCCTGCACCAGATTGATCTGCACCAACCATAAAGTTGTTTCTGATAACTCTGAAACCTTTGTACATACCAACTTCATTTCTTAATACTTCAATAGCATTAGAGTACTTATTAACATCAACCCATGAACCAGCTGAGGTATCTGCTCTTAAATCAGCAATTACATCATCATGAGCAAATAAAACATACTCAGAACCAGCAATGCCAGTTTGGTTGCTTCTTGCTAATTTGTTGTAAGCTTTATTTAATAGAGTACCAGTTAAAATATCACTTGCTAAGAAATCAGCAGGAGCTTTATCACCAGCAGTAATTACATTAGTGGTTGCTAATAGAGCATTACTTGCTAAAGCATTAGAAGTTGCAGCTAAGTTTTGGCCAACTAGAGTTGCAGCAGCTAAATCAACAATACCACCACTTTGTAAAGAAGCTAAAGAAGTAGTAGTTACAACTTTACCATACTCTGCAGGAGTTAAAATAACTTTAGTGTCTGAAAGTGCAGCAGAAGTTACATCTTCAGTTTCAGTTAAAGGAGTTGTTGCTAAGTCAAGTTGAGAATAGCGAGGGAATTGGATAGAAGTTGCACCAATTTCAGCTTTATACTGAACAAATTGGTCCATTACATCTGTTTGAGCAGCTGCAGTTATAAAGCCTTGATCAAATGCTAACAATAAGCTGTCATCAATTTCTGCAGTGCTAGTTAAATTTGTTGTAAATGCCATAATTATATTCCTTTTATTTAGTTAAACTATATTTTTTAAGCACTGCTTCAATCTCTTTCTGATTTTTGCAGGCTCTAAGTTCTTTTTCATAAGCTCCATCTACATTACCTTTTCCTGCAGTTTTTACAGGAGGGATATTTGATGAGATGTCTCCAGGGTCCTGTTGCTTGGTTTCCAATGACTTTGGGTCAGTGTCACCAAACAGAATAGGGTCAGAAACTTTAAGTGCTTTAATCTGATTAATTACTGAATCAGATTTTATTTCTTCACCTTCCCATTCAAGAGAGCTTTTGTCAATTAGTTTGATTGCTGTAGGAATAGATCTTGCACCAGCACTTTCAAGGGCTGTGATCAGAGTGGATTCAATAAATCTATTTTTTTCAGCTTCTTTAATTAAACCTAATTCTAATTTATAATTTTCATGTTCAGTTAAGATTTGGTTATGAGTAGCAAATAATTCATCATACCTTGTTTGTAACTCAGTAACAGAAGAATTAGAATTTTTTTCCAATTCTCTTAATTTGCTTTTAACTTTATCTCTTTCACCTACTAATTCCTGAAAATTAGTTTTAAGTTTATTATACTCTTCCAAGCTGATAGTTTCTTCAGAATTGGTGGAATTCTCAGTAGAACTATCTGTCATATTGTTTGTCATTTTGTAGGGCTCCTATCCAGGTTCATATGTATAAAACTATTTATCAGAAATACTGGTTTAAATAATTATTGAATAAATCAGGTATTTCAGCTAAAGCAGGGTCTATAATTCCATTTGGTGCTTGATTACTCCATCCTTCATCTAAATAACTTGCATATTCTGTAGGGTTAAAGAATGTTGCTTCATCAGAACTAATGTCTGAAATCCATGCTGCTTGACAAGTTCCTGTATCTACTGGTGTTGAGTCAACAATAATCTGAAATACATCTTCCATTGCTGAAATAAACACCTCAGGAGGAATATCAGGAGGTCTGCTTACTGTAATGGAAATATCAGCCATTAGTTACTTTAGTTACTGCAACAGTTCTTGGAATTGATAAATCTCTTACTGAGTCTATTTCTTTAATCTTTTCTTCAGCTTCAGATTTTGTCATACCTTTAGACATAAAATAATCTAATCTTGAAGCTCTTCCTTCTGCAATTCTTTTGCTCCATATTTCTTCTTCTTTTTGCTCATCAACAGGTAAAGCAGGTGGATAAAATTCTGTAAATGCTATAGAAGTTTCTGAAAAGAAGTTAAATCCATTAGTTCTTAAAACTGTTTTTATAACTTGAAATAGTCTATTAAAACCTGCTGAAAACATCTTAGCTCTTTTCTTTCTAAGTTCTAAGTTAGGCATTTCTTCTACAATCAATTTAAAACCTGAATCAGCAGAGCCATTGCCACCAAATTTAACATTTACTGACCAATCTCCAGCAAAGTCTGAAACCCATTTATTAAACATTTCATCAATAGGCAATAGATCTACTTCAGGGCCTTTATATTCTACAAAAGGGGAGTCTACTCCAGAGGTATCAAGTTTAATAACTCTTGCAGGTCCACCTATTAAATCAGAATTATCCATTTGCATTTGTCTAGGAAGAAGTGAATTATAAGGTTGCACTACTTCTAATGAGGTATTTTCAGAAACAATGTCTGCATTTGTAAAAAGAGTTTTTAACTTACTCCAACTTGCTGCATATTCTGAATCAGTTATATGTAAGTTATACATTTCATTTAACTGTAGTAAATCTTCAGGTACATAATTCCAGAATTCTGCTCTTGGTGTATTAGTGTCATGAAATACTGCAACTGGAATAATTCCATAAGGATTTGGATAAGTACCTATAATAGTTTCTTGTCCTTTTTTACTAACTTTAATGTCTTGAAATATTTCTGCAGTTATTACTCTTAATAAAGTATTGTCTTCATCATCTTCACCTACTTTATAAATTAAGGTATCAAGTTCTTTATTAGTATTCAGAATAATTGCTGAATTATCTCTAGAAAGGGCATCAAGTACTAATTTGTTTTTAGAGGTGTCATACTGAACAAGCACTAAAGCTGTTTTTAACAATCTGACAGTAGCATCAAAATTAGTAAAGAATTCTATCCACTCTACTTGTTCTAATGTTTCTAAAAGAACTTTACTTGCTACTTCATTTGGCTCAGTTTCTGATTTGCTGTCATAAACAGAAATAATAGGTGCTGGTCCATTGAATAATAAACCTGATTTATCTACAATCATTTTTACTAAATTTCTGGTTCTTGGAATAATTCCTCTTTTCTTCCAGTCTTTTCTACCTTGACTTCCTGAACTTAATAACTTTTCAAAATGTTTCTGTTGTTTGCCATCATAGTAGTCCAAAATTAATTCAGCTCTTTCTGAATCTTTTCCTTCTAACATCTCATAAAATGTTTTTGCCATTCTTTATTCTCCTTAACTAATAGGAATATATTTTTGATTTGGAAATAAGAGGAAAGTTTTGCCAAATAAAATAACCTAATGCATCAACTGGATGGTCTTGGTCATGCTCTTTATCTGGTTCTCCTGCTTTATTATAAACTTGCTGTTCAAGAGCTTTTACTGTAAATGGACATTGCAACACATTCACAAAATAAGAATTGTTACTGAACTTTGCATTTACTGAATTCACTCTGTCTCTTACAAATGGGTTTTTACTTGAGGCTCTTATTTCAAATCCTGCTTGTTTAAAATGGGCAATGTCAGTTAAAGCTGCATTAGTTTTATTACTACCACCAGAAGCATCAGGATAAATGATTACTCTTCTTCCTGCATACCTTTGCCTAATAACAGAAACAACTTGAGCTGAATCTCTTGCTCCCATAATCTCTTCTAATAGATAAGGAATTCCATTGTCAATTACATGAACTGTTGAAGAACATTTACCAACATTGAAGTCTTGTCCTATATGAATAACATGATTAGGAAAATCAGCCAAAGTTTTAGTAGTATTATTTCTGATTCTGTCAAATGCATAATAAACTTGTCCAGAAGTTAAGTTAGTAAATTCACCTTCTAAATAGGCCTTAATCAGATTAGGTGGATAGTTAGCTAATAAACTTTCTATAAAGTCAGGTGGTAAGTATGGGTTATCAGCAGTTCTTCCTTTAATTAATCTTCTGTCAGAGGAGGTCTGTTCTACAAAGAATTCATAAAGAAAACTGAATCCCTCAGGAGTAGAAGTTGTAAAGCCTTGATAAACTCTACCTTTTCTTAACCTACTCATTGCCATATTCCACATAGCTCTTGCTATTTCTTTCTTAATGGTGTCACATTCATCTACACCAAAGAAAGCTAAGTTCATACCTGCCATCCTTCTGTAATTCTCAGCAGCTAAACATCTGACAATAGTTTCACCTTCTTTAAACTGAAGAGTAAATGTCATGGTAGAAGCTTTATACTTATATGGAATTCTCAGTTCTTCTAAAGTTCTTTCCATTTCAGGTATTAAAACTCTTTCTAACATACCATAAGTAGGTTCCATTACTGCACCTACATAACCAGTATTCTTTGCAGCCATTAGAATAGTTTTAATACAGAAGGCATGGGTTTTACCACTACCAAAGCCTGCAACTAAGGCTAAATATCTGGTTTCATAGTCTTCACAAAATTCTTTCTGATGTTTAAGAAGTTTAATCTGCATCAGTTAAATCAAATGACTCAGTACTTGGTAAATTTGCATTTACTACTTCTACAGTTTCTCTTTGTCCTAACATGGTTTTGCCTAAGAATATAAGCATAGTACAACTCTTTGGATCAGAAGCATCAAAAGCTACATCAAGTTGTCTTTTCCTTAATCTAACTTTTAAGTCTGATTTTGCTGCAGTAATTATGTCTGATTTGTTATTATGAAGCCATGAAGGTGTAGTTCCATAAAATGCAGCCATTTCCTCATAAGTACAGCCAAGTTTTGCAAGTTGAGTTAGTTCTTCATCAGTTACTTCTTTTCTTGGTTTAATTCTAGGGTCTGCCATAATTATTTCCTTTTTTACTCATGTTATTTCACTCCTTTCCAGATACATATATTCTAATAAGATATTTATATAAATATTTATAGTTTTAATAAATAGGGAGGTTTTATGAGTAATTGGGATGGAAGGGAAAGAAGAGGAAATGAGAGAAGAGGTTATAATGCTGACCCTGTTGGAAGTGAATCAGAATTAATACATGAGT
>Ga0209668_10000579_pt1 | contig 15090 bp, 16 predicted proteins | sample FrelakmetPLP11PL_FD_187150 | JGI IMG/M metagenome (GOLD analysis project Ga0209668, IMG submission 187150) | Freshwater lake sediment microbial communities from the University of Notre Dame, USA, for methane emissions studies - PLP11 PL (SPAdes)... | ecosystem: Environmental > Aquatic >... | reverse complement strand
ATAGTGGTTATTAATTTTTCTTTAATACGCGCTGCTTTACCGCGAAGGTTACGTAAGTGATATAGTTTTGCTTTTCGAACGTCACCACGTCTTTTAATTTCTATGCTAGCCGTTAAAGGACTATAAAGAGGAAAAACTCGTTCCACCCCTTCACCATGTGAGATCTTTCTTACTGTAAAGGCAGAGTTGAACCCACGATTACGTCGAGCAATAACAACTCCCTCAAAGGATTGTAATCGTTCACGTGTGCCTTCTTTGACTTTAATTTTAACTGCAACTGTATCTCCAGCACGAAAGTCGGGAATGTCCTTTTTTGATTGCATTTGTTCTTTTTCAATAGTCTGTATGAGATTGCTCATCACTAACTCCAAATTTTATTCGCTATTTTCACGGATGAATTCGGCCAATAATACCTGCTCTTGCTTGCTAAGTATATGCTTTTTTAATAAATCAGGTCGGCGTTGCCAGGTTCGTCCCAAAGCTTGTTTTAAACGCCAACGAGCAATGGCGGTATGGTCTCCCTGTAGCAAAACATCAGGAACCTTCTGTTGTCCATCTATCTTTGCAGGGCGGGTATAGTGTGGATAATCTAATAGAGCCGAACTAAAGGAATCTTGTGAGGCGGATTCCATATGGCCTAATGCCCCTGGTTGTAGGCGGACTATCGTATCAATAAGGCACATCGCGGCGAGCTCTCCGCCACTCAAAATAAAATCCCCTAAAGACCATTCCTCGTCGACTTCACTGTTTATAAGACGTTGATCGATGCCTTCATAACGACCCGCAATTAAAATAAGTCCTTTACGTTGACTTAATTCTTGAGCCGCTACTTGATCGAATCGCTTTCCTTGAGGGGATAAATAGCTGACTAGAGGAGCCGAGTGTAAGGTCTGTTGGCGTGATTTTGCCATTTTTATTGCAACAAGTAATGGCTCAAACTTCATCACCATGCCAGGTCCGCCTCCGTAAGGACGGTCATCGACAGTATTATGTTTATCTTCTGTAAAATCCCGGGGATTCAAATGGGATATTTTTATCAACCCTTTTTTTTGTGCGCGCCCAGGTATGCTTAAATTCAAAGGACTAAACATTTCAGGAAATAGGCTAATAATTTGGATATCCATCAAAATTCCGCATCCCAATCGACAATCATAGTTTTATTCTCTAAATCGATAGACTTAATGGTTTGATCTAATAAAAAGGGAATTAAATGCCTTTTTTTATCAGTAATTACCAATACATCGTTAGCACCCGTAGCAAAGATAGCTGAGATTGTGCCGAGATAAATGTTTTCACAGGTATAGACTTTTAAGCCTTCTAAATCTATCCAGTAGTATTCACGCGCTGTTAAGGGAAAGAATTTTTGTCTATCAACATAGATTTTATAATTTGTATAAAGACATGCTGATTCAGGTGTTGTACAGTTGGCGAGTAGTGCTAATATCTGTTGACCATGAAGACGGCAATCTATTATTTCAATTAGAATAGCTGGGGAAGAGGATTTATTAGGTGCTTCTAAATACCAGGGTTGATAATCGATAATATTACTAACAGGTTCTGTATAAGAATTAATTTTAACCCACCCTTTGACACCGTAAGGTTTTCCTATAGTACCTACTAAGACCTTTTTTTTCGTCATTTTTACCTCTTTTACTCAATGATAGGCATTTTATTAATCATCTAATGCAGAGAGGTAGTCTTGATTTAAGGAGATGGTAATATATTACTCACACAGCAGTGGGATTTTTGTCAAGTGCCGCGCCCATGTGGCCGGGTATATACACAACCATGATTTCGAGTTGATCGGCGACACAGACAAAAATTCAAGTGCGAAGACTATATTAAGCAGCTATCGCCTGGTTGTTAGTTTGCTTAGTATTAGCTACTTTTCTAGCCTTTTTCAGAAGACTTTGGACTTGCTCTGAAGGCTGAGCCCCTTGGGATAACCAATAGTTAACCCTATCTTCTGTAATCTTTAGCTCTATTTCTTTACCTGCAGCAACAGGATTATAAAAACCTAAACGCTCAATGTAGCGTCCATCACGGGGTTTTCGGCTATCTGTTACAACAATGTGATAGAAGGGGCGCTCTGTACGGCCTCCTCGTGCTAAACGAATGGTAACCATGGAATAAATTTTCCTCTCTATTTGTACTGTCTATTTAAACGCTCAATTGAGTGAGATTACGTTAATAGCAAGTATTTTAATAAGCTTGCCAGATTGAAACCTCACCGAATTCTACGCAAATTTTATTAATTTGGGAAGGCTTTTATTCGGGTTTCTGCTATCGAGGGTAATGGTTCTGTAGTCCTTGTAGAAGTTTCGTCATTGAGCCAGGCTTAGACAAACGCTTCATCATTTTTTGCATTTGGTTGAACTGCTTTAATAGTTGATTAACATCTTGAATTTGGGTTCCTGAGCCAGAGGCGATACGACGTTTTCTGGATCCCTGGATAATGTCTGGGAAAAGCCTTTCTTTTTTAGTCATAGAGCATATGATTGCTTGCATTTTTGAGGTTAATTTTTTATTCAGTGTATTTTTAGCGTTAGCCAATAAAGCAGCATTATTGCCATCAGGAAGCTTTCCTAAGAGTTTCTCCATTCCTCCCATATTGTCCATTTGTATGAGCTGATTTAAAAAATCCTGCAGATCAAATTTTTTACCTTTTTGTAATTTTTGATTGAGTTTTTGTACTGCTTTTTGATCGCTATGGCGTTGTACTTCTTCAACTAAAGAAAGGACATCACCCATACCGAGTATGCGCGAAGCAATTCTATCAGGGTAAAAAGGCTCTAGAGCCGTTACTTTTTCGCCTGAGCCGATAAATTTAATCGGTTTACCTAAAATAAATTTTATAGATAAAGCAGCCCCTCCGCGCGCATCACCGTCCATTTTACTCAGAATAATCCCAGAGAGGGGGATTATTTCATCAAAACCTTTTGCTGTTTTTACAGCATCTTGACCCATCATGCTATCGAGTACAAATAAGGTTTCTACGGGATTACTAATAGTATGGATAGTGTGCACTTCATCCATCATGCCGGTATCAATATGCAAACGACCGGCTGTATCGATAATAACAACATCTACCCCTTTATTACGGGCGGCTTGAATAGCAGTTTGAACGATATAAGTAGGGGTTTGTGAGGCGTTACTCGTATGAAAAAATACACCGATACTTTCGGTCAAGCTTTCAAGTTGTAAAATAGCGGCAGGGCGATGAATGTCGGTGCTAGTCACTAAAACCGATTTATTTTTTTGTTCTTTTAACCAATAAGCTAATTTTGCAACCGTTGTTGTCTTTCCCGAACCTTGTAATCCGACCACCATAATTACAACCGGTGCTTGTGTGGAAAGATTTAATTCGGATAAATCATTACCCATTATATTAGTTAAGGTATCACTGACAATTTTTATAAAGGCTTGACCAGGCGCTAAGCTTTCTGTGACTTTTTGTCCAATGGCGCCTTGGCGTACTTGTTCGATGATTGTTTTAACAACAGGGTAGGCGACATCCGCTTCTATTAAAGCTTTTTTTACTTCACGTAGACTTTCCTTAATGTTATGTTCACTTAAGCGGCCTTGGCCACGAATGTTTTTAAAAGATTGTTTTAATCGAGCTGTTAAGTTGTCAAACATGATTTTATAGTGATCCTGGGTTTATCATAATTTTTAAAAAAGGCTAAGCCTACGCGAAGTAGTACAGTAGAGAGCCTGAGTAATAAGAGGCATGATGAATGACCAAAAAAATTCTGCTATTGTTATTGTACCAGTTTAGCTGAGGAGTGAGCGAGTTTCATTATGGCGCCCTATGCTGATTTAATTCATATTTTTCTTTCGACTCTTGCACTGATTGTTTTGGTTAGCGCGTCACTCCAAGCATTGTTATTGGCTAGCCAAGAATGGATGCTTAAGCATAAACAAGCGGTTGGATTTATTCAATATTTCCCACCTTTAGAAGTGATGGAAACCTACCTTTTTAAGCTAATTGCTATCGCTATCATTTTACTGACTTTAGTTTTGGCAACGAGCATGATTTTATTCCATCCTGTTTTTGAGCATCGCTTGTGGCAAAAAATACTTATATCATTGCTAGCCTGGGGGGTACTTTTAATGCTATTAATCGGGAGAAGTTATTTTGGCTGGAGAGGAAAAATTGCGATTAGCTGGACACTAATTGGCGCTAGTTTGATTGGAATTGTTTATTTAGGAGCAATTTTTTTCATGCCTAATCTTTAAAGGATGAGACCTAACGCATGCATTATTCATTTGCATTTCTTGTTGGTTTATTAGTTTTTTTATTACTAGCGGCTGTATTTTTTTCATTGGCAGAAGCAGCCATGTTATCTATAAATAGGTATCGATTGCGCCATTTAGTGAGGCATCATAACCTGCTTGCTAAACGTGTACAGGACTTATTAAAAAGACCGGATCGTTTGCTTGGGGTTATCCTTTTATGCGGAACTTTTGCTGATATTCTTGCTTCTGCTGTCGTTACGTTGCTTGCATTACATTATTTTTCGACATCCGGTGTTTTTTTAGCAACCTTAGCACTTACTTTTGTGGTTTTAATTTTTTGTGAAGTAGCGCCAAAAACTTTAGCAACCTTATATCCCCAACCGATAGCGTTGTTTGCCGTTTGGCCTTTAATTATTTTATTACATATTCTATATCCTTTTGTTTGGCTAACCAATTTATTAGCGAATACTACCTTACAACTACTGGGAGTAAAAATTCCGAAATTGACGGTTGAACAATTATCTCGCGAAGAATTAGTGAGTTTATTACGCGAGGGTACTGGGCATATGCCTAATGATTATAAAAATATGTTACTCAAAGTACTTGAGTTAGGCAAAGTAACCGTAGAAGATATTATGATTCCTAGACAGGAAATTATTGGTATTGATATTAATCAGTCTTGGGAATCGATTTTAAAGCAATTAATTAAGAGTGAATATACACGGTTACCGATTTATCGAAATTCTGTTGATGAGATAATAGGTATTTTACATTTTCGAAAAGTTTTAAATAGTTTAAGTAAACAACAATTAAGTAAGGAAGTATTGATCGAAGCGGCAGAAGAAGTTCATTTTATACCTGAAGCAACGGCTTTAAATAGTCAATTGTTAAATTTTCGTCGTGAGAAGCATCGTATTGGTTTGGTTGTCAATGAATATGGTGAAATTCAGGGACTGATTACCTTAGAAGACATACTAGAAGAAATTGTTGGTGAATTTACCACTGATATGGCATTAATGCGCCGTGCCGTTTCATTACAAGCAGATGGAAGTTATTTGATAGACGGAGGAATTGCATTGCGCGATTTAAATCGTCAATTAAATTTAAATCTACCATTACGAGGCCCTAAAACTTTAAGCGGATTAATTATTGAGACACTTGAAGTGATTCCCAAAGTAGGGACTATCTTTCAGTTTGAAAATAAAACGATGGAAGTTATTTTGATTAAAGATAATATGATTAAAACTGTTAAAATATTTCCAAGTCACCCTGTTTTATCTAAAAATATTTAAAATATTTTCTATTAAATTTATTTTTTTGAAAAAAAATAAATAGTTGATATAATTACTTACGGATATTTTTATTGAATTAATTTTTTTTAGAAGGCTATGAAATGATTCGAAAAGTTACAGGGATATATGCTACTTATTGTACAAGAAATTCAACTCCATTAGGGCTGGCGAAAAAAGCTTTGTATTGGCAAAAAACGAAAGAATTAGGATCAACCACATTAACTTCAACTCCTTTTGATAATAGTGAAAAGTCTTTATCAGATATGAACCAAGGCTTAACAGGAAATCAAGATAACGTAGGGAAAAATTTAAATTTTTTCTTGAAAAGTTTGTCAAAAGCAACGGTAACAGAAAACTCTATAGAAAATCCTATGTCTAAATCGCCCGTGCCTACGAAATAATTCTTTTTCGAAGAGTAAAATTAAACTAGATAACGTATAAATACCCTTTATTTTAGAGAAAGAAAAATTAACACACTTTGAGGTTAAGGTAAGTTTATCCAAATGAGGCTTAGCATACGCCCTGTTATTTGGTCTCTGCGATAAGAAAAAAAACGAAGCTTGTCGGAATAAGTACAGAAATTACCTCCATAGATGGAGGTAATTCCTAGTTTGAGCAAACGTTGTTGGGCCAATTTATATAGATTGGCTTGCCATCTTTTGTTCTTTATAGGCTGAAAAGCTGTTTCAGCAGCCTGATCTTTGTCTATGAAAGACTGAAAAACTTCTTCTCCGACTGTAAAAGCTTGAGGGCCGATAGCAGGTCCTAACCAAACTAATATCTCTCTGGGTGGTAAACCTAATGCACGGATAGTATTTTCGATAATACCACTACTTAAGCCTTTCCAGCCTGCGTGAATGGCTGCGACACAATAACTGTTGGAACTACAAACCAATAGAGGTAAGCAGTCGGCGGTTTGTACGGCGCAAACCGTTTGTCCTGTTCTTGAATAAATAGCATCAGCTGCAAGACTATCGATGGGATCATCAGCTGAAATAGCAGTGTTCCCATGTATTTGTTCTAACCAGATAATGGATTTTTTTAGATATAAGTACTTTTGTAGTAATTGGCGATTTTTAGTGACATCATCTAAATTGTCACCTACATGCATGGCAATATTTAAACTAACATAGGGGCTTTGGCTAACACCGCCTAGTCGAGTGGTAGTGTAGGCTTTGATCCAGCTTGGAGCGGGCCAATCAGGAATGATTAGATCAAGCATTGAATTTATCTTCTCGTAGACAGTTAATTAATTGCTTCATATCTTCAGGTAAAGGACTTTGCCATTCCATGGGTTGTAAGGTAATAGGATGTATAATACCTAAACATTGCGCATGTAAAGCTTGGCGAGGAAACTGATGTAAGCAATTTATCAGTAATTCACTGGCTTTTTTTGGTAAGTGAAAACGACCCGCATAGGTTTTATCACCTACCAAAGGATGATGAATGTGTGCCATATGCACACGAATTTGATGAGTACGGCCGGTTTCTAATTTTACTTTAATAAGTGTGTGATGATTAAAACGCTCCATGACTCGATAATGAGAGACCGCTGGTTTTCCGCTCAACAACTCAGTAACGGCCATTTTTTTTCTTAATCTTGGATGGCGACCAATAGGTGCATTTATAGTTCCTCCAGCGATTAACAGACCTTGAATAACAGCGATATATTCACGTTTCATAGTTCGTGCTTGTAGTTGTTTGACCAATTTATCGTAGGCATTTAAAATTTTTGGAATGATTAATAGACCAGAGGTGTCTTTATCTAGGCGATGTATGATTCCTGCTCGGGGAAGTTTTTTGAGTTCAGGTAAATAATGCAATAAAGCATTAACAAGTGTTTTATGAGTATTTCCTACCGCAGGGTGGACAACTAAGCCCGCAGGCTTATTCACTACGAGTATCGCCTCATCTTCATAGATAATATCCAATGGGAGCTCTTCCGCATCCCAACTGACCTCCTCATTTAAGCTAGCCAAAATAGTAATTTTAGCACCCGCTTTTATTTTATCCCGTGGTCGTTTGAGTTCACCATCAACCCAAACTTGTTGACAACGAATCCATTGTTGTAAACGTGTACGAGAATAAGCAGGAAATAACTGACTCAAAATTTGGTCGAGACGCTTTTCTGCTAAATGTTCGGGGACAATTGCTTGGCAATTTATTACTTGAGCTGTGTTTTTCATAGAATATCGCTATAATGCTGACGGGAGCGATGCCTTTTTATTATGACTTAATAGAGGATACTATCTATGTTCAATGTAGCAAGCAATCTTGAATCTAACGAACGCCTTTCACGTTTAGTGATTGGTATCGTTTTGCTGATTGGTGTGTTATTGGGTCTAGGCAAATTATTTGCATTTTTAGTAGGGGTTATTCTTATTATAGAAGCCATCATAGGTTGGTGTGGGATCCCTATTTTGGCAGAAAAATTTAAGCTAAATGAGATTTTCCGTAAAAAAGATAAAATGTAGAATTCTTAGTCAAATTAATAATAATAAATTAATTTGACTTTTTTGGATGTTGGATAAAAGAATAGAAAGTTATTTCGCTTATTCCTTCCTTCACTTTAAAAAAGGGAATAAAGCACAGCTTTATTGAAAAGTATTGTGAAAATATTTAAATTTATTTTAGTGAGTTTTATATTGGCTATGCTGAGCGCATGCGCCAGCCACTCTAACGATCCATTTATCGCTTTTAAAGGACAAACCGTTAATCAAATCTATCAAAATGCAAAAGAATCATTACTCGATCGGAATTTTAGTCAAGCGATTAAATCTTATGAAGCATTAGATGTATTATATCCTTTTAATCGTTACGCCGAAAAAGCTCAACTAGAATTGATATATGCATATTATAAAGATGGTGATGCACCCTCAGCGAAAGCCGCAGCAGAACGTTTTATTCATTTATACCCCCATAGCCAACATATTGACTATGCATACTATATGCAAGCTATGGCGGATATGGATCAAGATAGAGGTTGGTATTTACGTTATGTGCCTATTGATCTTTCTTTGCGAGATCCAGGTACTATGCGTTTAGGATATCAAGAGTTTGCTGAGTTGATTCGTCTTTTTCCAGATAGTCGATATGTTCCTGATGCCCGTCAGCGCATGATTTACTTGCGCAATTTATTTGCAAGTTATGAATTACATATTGCTGATTATTACTTCCATAGAAAAGCCTACGTCGCTGCAGCAAATCGTGCCAATGAGATTATACAACGTTATCAGGGGGCGCCAGAAGTTAAAAAAGCTTTAATTATTATGATTAAGTCTTATCGTATTTTGGGTTTAGAAGGATTAGCGAGCCAGAGTTTAGCGGTGTTTAGGCTCAATTACCCGGATGCAGATTATGTGAATATTTAAGTGTTTGAATATTCACATCAACTTTAGCTAGATAAAAATCCCGAAGTAATCGGATAGCGACGTTCTCTACCAAAAGCTCGTGGCGTGATGCGCGGCCCCAATGCTAATTGTCGGCGTTTATATTCATTCTTGTTAACTAAATTGATAACTTTTTGTGCTACTTCTCTAGTGAATCCTGCTTTAACAATGTCATCTATACTTTTATCTTGCTCGACATAGAGTTCCAAAATAGGATCAAGTTGATCATAGGGGGGTAGAGTGTCTTCATCTTTTTGATTTTCGAAGAGCTCAGCAGAGGGTGGGCGTGTCATTAATGAGCTAGGAAAAATATGCTCACTATTACGATAAGTAGCCAGTTGATAAACGCGAGTTTTAGATACATCCTTAAGGACTGAAAATCCGCCGACCATATCTCCATATAAAGTACCATAACCGACTGCTAGCTCACTTTTATTCGTACAATTTAATAGGAGGTGTCCCTGTTGATTAGATAGAGCCATCAGTATTATAGCACGACAACGTGCTTGGATATTTTCAATGGCAAGTCCTACAGGAGGATGTTTCGGATCTAAATTTAATGTAGTTAAAAAAGCTGAAAAACTCGGTTCAATGGATAATGTATTAACATGCACGCCTAATTTATTAACAAGGGCTTGTACAATATGTTGACTTAGTTTAGATGTGTAACGAGAGGGTAAAAATACGGCGTGAACACGATCTTTTCCTAAAGCATCCACTGCAATAGCTAATACTAAAGCAGAATCGATACCACCGGAAAGACCGATTAAAACCCCCGGAAAATGATTCTTATTAACATAATCACGCACTCCAAGGATTAAGGCTTTATAGATAATTTCATTCGTTAATGGTTGGGATAAAAGAGTTTGTGGTACAAATTGAGCCAATGAATTAATTTTGAGATCGACTAACCATAAGGTTTCTTTAAAAAAACCGGCTTCGGCGACAAGATGTCCCTTAGCATCAAGTGCTTGAGAACCACCATCAAATATTAAATCGTCTTGTCCGCCTATCCCATGCACATAAAGTATAGGCAAGTTTGTTTCTTTTATACGGTCGGTGGTTACTTTTAAACGTTGCTTGGCTTTTATATAATCAAAAGGAGAAGCGTTGATGCATATTAATAATTGTGCACCATTTTCTTTGAGTATTGAAGCAGGTTGGCTATACCATAGATCTTCACAAATTAAAATACCTATATGTAAACCTTTTATTGTGAATAAACCACCTGCATTTCCAGGTATGAAATAACGATATTCATCAAAGACACCGTAGTTGGGTAAACATTGTTTGTGGTAGGTACTAACAATTTTTTTATTTTCAATTAGGCTTGCTGCATTATAAATTCCTTTAGAACTAAAATCGGGATGACCTAATAAAATAGCGATATCTATTGATTTTTTTTGAATAATTTTTAAAGCGTGTTGGATTTGATTTTTAAAATCTTCACGTAATAGTAAATCTTCAGAAGGATAACCACTTAATGCGAGCTCAGGAAAAATCAACAGATCAGCTGAAACTTGCTTGGCTTTTTGTATACTATCTAAAATTATTTGTGTATTTCCTTTAATATCACCCACTAAGAAATTTAATTGTGCAACGGCAATGCGGAATATTGTTGACATAATCACCTCGAGCTTATTTTGCCCAACGCATTAATATAATAGCGATGAACATAAAAATGAGTATAGGAAGTAGTGCCGCTAAAAAGGGCGGCCATTGATAGACAATAGCGAATGGACCAAAAAAATTATTTAAGAGATAGAAACCAAATCCTACTGCAATTCCTGCAATAGTCCTCAAACTGGTCGCTAAAGTTCTTAAATGTTTAAAAGTAAAAGGAATAGCCAAACAAAGCATAACCCATATGGCAGCAGGCTGTAGTATACGTTGCCAAAAAGCTAAAGAATATTGACTAGTATTTAGAAGATTTTTTTTACGATAACGAATATAATCATTAAGTTGTCTTAAAGACATTTCTTGTGGTTGAATAATAGAGATATTTAAAAGTTTTGGACTAAAAGAAAATGGCCAAATTTCATGTGCAATATGTCTGGCTTTAATTTTTTTTAGGCTAATGAGACTGGTTGCAATATCATAGGCATGCCATTCATTTTTTTCATAATTAACCTGCTTGGCAAAGCTTGCTTTCAGTAGATTATTATTATCATCAAATTGGTAACGGCTCACTTTATTTAAATGAGTTGGATCCAAAATTGATTGAATATATATATAATTATGTCCATCTCGAATCCAAACAGCCCCTTGTTGGGTCATTAGGGTTTGTCCATTTGTGGTAAGAAAGGATTTATGATTTTCTGCTAGCCGAGCAGCGCGTGGCGCTAAACCTTCCCCAATCAAAACCGTTAGGAAAACCATCAGCAAAGTCGCTTTAATTAAACTCCAAGCCATTTGATAAAGAGAAACGCCACTGGAATGTAATATCATTAACTCACTATGCTTTGCTAAAACGCTTAAACCAAGAATACTACCCAGCAAAATAGCTACTGGGAAAAAGCTGTAAAATTGGGATGGTAGAGTGAGTAATACATAATAAAAAGCACTGGCTAAAGTATAGTGGCCATATCCAATATCACGTGTTTCAGCAATTAATTTAATAAGCGAAAACAGGATTAACAATATCCCAAGTACAGAAAGGGTGGTACTGATAATGGTTCTGCCTAAATAGCGATCGATGATTTTCATTGTCTTAGCTTAAATAAACGGAATAAGTGATATCTGACCCTATTCCATCCCAAAGCATAACACCAGGCAAATATTATGGTAAGAATGAGCAGACCATGTATCCACCAAAGACCCCAATCATAAGAAATATCTCCATTTTCTATCCAATTACGCCCTACCAGTAATAAATTAAGGTACATAATATAAATGACTATAGCGGGTAATATATGAAGATATTTTCCTTGTCTTGGGTTAACTCGGCTTAGTGGTATCGCTAATAAAGCGAGAAGTAAAATTGAAATAGGGGCTGAAAGTCGCCATTGTAGTTCAGAAAAATAGCTGGCTTTATGAGCTTGACTCGCATTCCATAAAGTAATACTCGACAAGGCATCATCTTGTTGTTTATTAGCTGCGGTAGTTTTTAAGTCGATACGTATTCCGTATTTTAGAAACTGCGTAATATAATATTCTGTTTGGCCAGGTATTCCTTGGTACCGTTTTCCATTTACCGCGACAAAAAAAGGTTCTTTGGTGATAGGAGTGATCATTTGATAACCGCTATTAGCACTAATTATAGTCCAAGGTGTTATCTCTGAAGATAATTTTTGTGAATTTGTTTGTGCTAGGAAAATGTTTTTTACTGATTTGTGATCAGCGGAGACACTTTCCACATAAATGATGCGATGACCTCCATTAGTTTGTTGAAAACTGCCGGGTTGCACGGTCTGTAATTCTACGGCTGTCCCAGTTTGAGTCAGCAATTTATTTCGATAACTTAATAAAAACGGGTTTAGCCAAAGATTTAAACCAGCGACCATAAAAGTTAGTAAGAAAATAAAGGGTAAGCTTAAGCGAGTTAATTGGCCCAAACTAAACCCACAGGCATTCAGCACAGTCATCTCATAATCGGCATAAAGGCGACCATAGGTGAACAGTATGGAAAGAAATAGGCTAAAAGGAAGAAGTATTGCTAAAAATCGAGGAGACTCCAAAATTATCAGCTTCCATAAGATACTTGCCGCAAATTTTCCGCCGGCTACTTGATTAAGATAATGAACAAATTCATTGCTCATTAAAATAAGGAATAAAAGGCTAGTAATGAGAGAAAGGCTAGCCAGTAACTCTCGAGTTAAATAACGAAAAAGAATCATTTTGTAGGTTAAAGGTAGAAGAATTTAAATTATTTCATAAAGAAGATATTGAATCTAGCAAATAAGTGTAATTTAGGTAAACTGGTCTATTAATAAAATAATTTGAGGTGGCTATGCAATATTCTATCAACTCATTGGATCTCATTAAACAAAAGAGTGATTGTTTAATCGTCAGTATTTTTCAAGATAAGCGACTTTCTCGATCTGCCCAGTTATTAGATAACCATAGCCAGGGCTATATCCAAAAAATTTTAGAAAAAGGTGATTTAATAGAAGAGTGTGGTAAAAGCCTCATGCTTTATAATGTCCCTGGAATTTCTGCACCTCGAGTACTTCTGGTTTATTCTGGAAAAGAATCCGATTTGTCCCTAGCAGATTTTCGTAAAGTGATCAGTTGCATGGCATGTATACTTAAGTCTATGCAAATTGATGAAATAACAAGTTTTTTAACTGATATTTCCATTAAAGCGTGTGATCTTGATAGACAAATCCGCCAAAGTATCGAGCTTATTGAAGATTGTTTTTATTGCTTTGACGAATTAAAAACAGATAAGAAAAATAAAATCTCTCCACCTAAGCGATTTATTTTTAATCTTCCAAATTCTGCAGAACGGGTGAATGTTTCAGAAACAATAAAACAGGCTTCAGCAATTACGCAGGGAATAAAATTAACTAAAGATCTAGCCAATCTACCCGCTAATTTATGTACACCCCATATTATGGCTGAGCAAGCCAAAAAATTGGCAAATGATGCAGGACTTACGATAAACATATTAGATGAAGTGGCGATAAAAAAAGAAGGTATGGGGGGGTTATTAGCCGTTGCGCAGGGTTCACAAGAACCTGTCCAGTTTATTACTTTAGAATATCTTGGAGCCTCAGAGCAAAAGCCGGTTGTATTAGTCGGTAAAGGGGTCACTTTTGATTCGGGTGGAATTTGCTTAAAGCCTGCTGTTGGTATGGAAGAAATGAAATATGATATGTCGGGTGCCGCTAGCGTCATGGGGATATTAAAAACCATTGCTCAACTTAAGTTACCTATTCATGTGGTGGGTATAATGCCATTAACTGAAAATTTACCCAGTGGTACTGCAGTGAAACCTGGAGATGTGATAAAAACATTATCAGGACTTAGCGTAGAGGTTATTAACACGGATGCAGAAGGCCGTCTAATTTTGGCGGATGCCTTAACTTATAGTGAACGTTTTAATCCGGATGTCGTTATTGATATGGCTACATTGACGGGTGCGATTATTGTCGCATTAGGTGCAGTAGCGACAGGTATGATGAGTAATAATATGGAACTTGCTCTGGAAATCGAAAAAGCAGGCCAGCAAAGTCAAGATAGAGTATGGTCGTTACCTTTATGGGATGACTACCAACAACAAATCGACAGCAATATAGCAGATATTTCTAATGTGGGTGTGGGTGGTGGCAAGAGTATTACTGCAGCTTGTTTTTTATCTCGATTTACTAAAAAATTACACTGGGCACATTTAGATATTGCTGGAACAGCTTGGAAAAGTGGGCCAGAAAAAACGGCGACGGGTCGACCAGTGACTTTAATAGTTCAATTTTTATTGAATCGGTGCAAAAATAACAAGAAGTAAATGTTCTTCTTATGATTTGTTTTAACCCCCATTACAGAATTAATTAGGATAGGGTGAACTACAAAATAGTCTCTTTCCTTTTTTAGATGAGGGCTTAACAATTACTTATTGCATAATTATTTTATTATTAATATAATAATTTAAAAGGAAATGCCAAGTTAGAGTAGAAATGAAAAACTCTGTGCTATTAAGATCTCAGCAAGGATTTAGCTTAATCGAAGTAATGGTTGCTGCGACAATATTAAGTATTAGCCTAATAGGTTTTGCTCAAGCTCAATTATTGGCTTTACAGGCTGCCGAACATGCTTACTTAATCAATTTGGCTAATTTAAAGAATATAGAATTGGCTGAGGGTTTTAAAATTTGTCGATCTCGGCGATTTTGTTTCCAGCCAGTATTAACACTATGGAAAAATGAGATCCAAGAAAATTTTCCAAAAGGAATGGGACTGATTTCAAAATGTAATTTATCTAACTATCAAAGCAAAATTCAATGGTTCTCTAGTTTTTCTAAATTTCCATTGTCTCTCGATTTATTATTCAGTGCATGAATAGGATAGAGCAAGGGTATAGCTTGCTTGAATTAATGGTAGCAATAAGTTTATCTTTATTTCTCAGTATGGGAATGATAAATATTTTTATTCATAATAAAAATATTTATCATTTAACCCAGGGTTTAAATACTATCTCAACCAAAGCACGAATGGCGTTTCACTTACTTAGTC
>Ga0209668_10000578_pt1 | contig 15092 bp, 12 predicted proteins | sample FrelakmetPLP11PL_FD_187150 | JGI IMG/M metagenome (GOLD analysis project Ga0209668, IMG submission 187150) | Freshwater lake sediment microbial communities from the University of Notre Dame, USA, for methane emissions studies - PLP11 PL (SPAdes)... | ecosystem: Environmental > Aquatic >... | reverse complement strand
CACTGGTGCATCCGTCAGGGAAATCTTCAAGGAAATCGACCGGATGATCGCGGTGCCGCTGGCGGCCGATGAACTGGCGGTGGCCCGCGATTCGCTGGTGCGATCCTTGCCGGGGCAGTTCGAGACGTCAGGCGACGTGCTCCGCAGCTTCACGAACGTCTACGTGTTCGACCTCGGCATGGATTACTTCCTGAAGTTTCCGCAACAGGTCGGCGCGGTGACGGTCGAGGCGGTGCAGGACGTCGCCAGGCGGCACCTGAATCCCGACCAGATGCTCGTCGTGGCCGTCGGCGACCGCGCGAAGGTCGAGCCGCAGCTTCGCGAACTGGGTCTGACCTCGACGGAGCTTCGCGATGCGGACGGCAACCTGATCCGGTAGGCGCCGGGCGAAAGTCGCCCCGCCGCGTCGTTGGACTAAACCCGAGTACAGGTTAATGGACGACGCGGCGGAGCGATCGCGCAATGAGTGGTCAAGCGCGCGGCGCGCATTCTGGCGGCGATCCTGCGTGATGTCCAGATACCAGCGCAGGTGCCGCTCGTGCTGCTCGTCGTGCAGGTCGCGAGCTGAGGTCCTGATGCGATGCTAGCCGGGCCGCTGCGACCTCACCAGCCCCAGTTGCTCCGCGCGAAGAACGGCCTGTGTTCTCCGCTCCACACCCAGCTTCGTGAAGACATTCTTCAAGTGTGTCTTGACCGTCTCCGGGCCGAGGCCGAGCTGACGGGCGATGGCCTTATTGGATTGCCCCTCGGCGATCAGGCCGAGAATTTCGCACTCCCGGGGTGACAGCACCGACCTGAGTTCCTGCGACCGGCTGCGCGTCTGGATCTCGGCCCCGCCCCAGACCTCGGCGCAGTTCGCCCGCAGGCGTTCCACGAATTCCATGCGGCCTGCTGCCGCCGCGTCGGCTGTGGCGCCGAAGTCGAGTTGATCGAGAATCGAGACGACCTCAGGCCCGGCGTCCGCGATCGACGCGATGAAGCGGCCGGGTTCCGCAAGATCGAGCACCTGCTGGAGAGTGCGCCGGGCGGCCGCGGAATTACGGGCGAGCAGGTGCGCCACGCCGAGTATCGAGCCCGATCGAATTGCCAGCAGGTTGGCGCCGCTGCGACGAGCGTCCGCAAACAAGGGCTCGATCTCGCTCGCGGCCTCGCGGTGCCGGCTCTGGCCCATGTTGATCAAGGCCTGGCCCAGGATGCAATACTGCACCACGTCCGCATAGCCATGAGCGCTGCGTCGATCGACGCGTTCCCGCGTCAGCTGCAGCCGTCGCAGCAACCCCATCGCCGGCGTGTAACGTCCGCCAAGCAAATGCAGGCGCAGGCGCTCGAACAGCGCGGCCGCCACCAGGCGCGGCCACTCGCGCGTCAGGCCGATCGCTTCCGCGCGTTCGAGCAAGTCGTGCGCCTGGTCCATCCGGCCGTGGCGTGAGGCGATGCGCGCCGCGGTCACGAGGGTGCTGCGAGCGCTGTCGAGGCTCACTGCGCCGTCGGAGAACTCGACTTCGTCTCGCAGCAGCACGTCGGCCGCCTCGGTGCGTCCCGTTTCATAGAGAAGTTCGGCGTAGGGTCCGGCGGCGAGTCGGGTGGCGCCGGTGAATCCCCGCACCTCGCGGCCGATCTTCATGCAGGCAACGAAATGCTGCTCGGATTCGCCGGCCTGGGCCTGCGAGAGTTCCGCGACGGCGAGCACCAGCAATTCGTAGACCGCGGTCAGGACACCGGGATGGTCGCCGGCAGTCGGGCGCACCACCCGCGGTGTCGCGTAGAAGTCCCGCCAGTTCGCCGCCATCGCATGCGCGTACCGGATCGCGTTGAATGCCGCGTCGCGCGCAAAGTCCCGGTCGCCTGCCTGGGGGTGGTACGTGGGCGCAAGTTCCAGAGTGCGTTCGTGGTCGTCCGCCAGGCCGGACATCACCAGTCGCAGGGCGAGGCATTCCCGCCCGATGGCATCGCTGCCGGCATCTGCCGGGTCGATTGACCGCTCGATCGCCTCGACCTGGTTGGCTGCCTCCGCGCGTGACAGGGCCAGGGTATTCGCCCACGCAAGAGCGAGCTGCAGCCGCAACGGACGCTGAATGAGCTTGCTGCGCAGCTGCTGCTCCCAGCCGAGCAGGGTCAGGATGTCGCCCGACTGCAGCACGGCATCCGCGCAGCGTTCGATCCTCACCAGTGCGTCCGCCACGTCACCCGCCGCCAGCAGGTGTTTCACGGAATCAGACCAGGACTCCCGGGCTTCGTACCAGGCGCTCGCGCGGCGATGCAGATCCGCCGCCGCCTGTGGCTGGTCTCGCTCCAGGCGCTGCAGCAGGTAGTCGCGGAACAACTGGTGATAGGCGTAGTGGGAGCCCTCCGAGCCGAGCCGGCTGATCAACTGCTGGGCGTCCAGCCAGGCGAGCATTCCAGCGCAATCCTCGCGATCCGTGAGTGCTGCGCAAAGTGGGGCCGATAGATGCTCCAGCACTGCGATGCGCATCATGAAATCGAGCGCGTCGGCGGCATACAGGGCGCACAGCTCGTCGAAGAATCCGCCGATGGAACGCGCAGCGCCGGCGAGGGAGTGCAGCAGCTGCGCCGGGTCCTTGCCTGCACCGAAGGATAACGAGGTAATGCGCAAAGCGGCGGGCCAGCCCTCGGTCAAGCCGTGAATGACGCCGACGTCGGCGGCGGTGAGCCGTTCGCCGCTCGTGAGTGCGAGGAATTCGCGGGTCTCGTCCGCGTTGAACCGCATGACGGAGGCATCGATCTCGAGGAGCGAGCCTCGGGCGCGCAGTGACGCCAGCCCGAGCGGTGGTTCCGTTCGCCCGAGCACCACGACACGTAGATTGGCCGGTGCGTGCCGCAGCAGGAACGCGACAGTCTCGTGAATGGGTGGGTGAGTGACCGAATGATAGTCGTCCAGGAACAGGAACACGTCCTCGCCGCAGTCGGCGATCTCGTTGACGAGCAACGCCAGGATGCTGCGCAACGGCGCATTGCTGGCAGCCAGGCTGTCCTTGCCGATCTCCTCGCAGGCCAGCCTGAGCGCCCGGATCACGTATCGCAGAAAGCGGCGTGGCTCGTTGTCGTCGGGGTCGAGCGACAGCCATGCGACGGCGTCACCCCTCGCCCGGAGCGCCTCCGCCCAGGACAGGGCCAGCGTCGTCTTGCCGAAACCTCCGGGAGCACGGATCACTGTCAGCAGCCGCTCCGACGCCTGCGCCAGCAACTCGTCCAGCCGGTTACGCGTGATCTGCTGCGGGCCCGGGCGTGCCGGCCGCAGCTTCGTTTCGATCAGCGGCGTCGAGCCGCGGGCATCGGCCACGCCGTCGGAGCGCGCGGGCTTCTTGCGGTGCATTAGAGGCGGCGCGTTCACCACGATCCCCCGTTCGGGGGATGGTGACGATGCCGGCGGTTCACAAGACTAGGCGACATAGGACAGGCGCGCCCGTGCGCTGGACCCTCTCGGCAACCTGCGACGCAGTTGCCGGCGATTCTGGGCACCGGGCCGTGGCCTGCGCAAGTCGCAGCACATTCTCTCGAGGTGCCCATGAACGCCGTGACGAAGATCGACGACGAGCAGGTGACCCGGATTCGCGTGGCCCTGGAGCCGACCGGGCTCGAAGCCCCGCTCTCGGAGATGGAGCGCATGGTGCAGGCGAACGCGCGGCGCTTCGCGCAGACGGTGATGCGCCCTGCCGGCGAGGCACTGGACCGCATGCCGGCGGAGCAGACCATCGCTCCGGACTCGCCACTCTGGAAGGTGCTCGCCGGGTCGGCCGAACTCGGGCTGACGATCGGTGCGCTCATGGAAATGGCGCCGGAGGAACGCGCTCGCCTGATTCCGATCATGTGGGAGGAACTCGGGTGGGGCGACGGCGGGCTCACGATCATGCTCGGCGCCGCGGCGATCCCGTGGATCGTCCTGCACGCGATGGGGCGCCATGACCTGATCGAGAAATACCCGGAAGGCACCCGGATCGGCTGCTGGGCCATCACGGAGCCGGATCGCGGTTCCGACATTCTCGACTTCGGCGCCGACCTCGCGTACCCGGGAAGCACTGCTGGGAAGCCGAACTGCGTTGCGCGACCCGACGGCGACCAGATCATCGTCAACGGCCAGAAGGCCGCGTGGGTCTCGAACGGCCCCATCGCCAACCTCGGCATCCTGTACTGCGCCTACGACGACGGCTCGGGCCGCGCGCAGGACTGCGCGTTGCTGCTGCCGCTCGATCTGCCCGGTGTGACGCGCGGCAAGGTCCTCGAGAAGCTGGGGCAACGCGGGGACCCGCAGGGAGAACTCTACTTCGAGAACGTGCGCGTCCCGCGCGATCACCTGGTCGCCGCCCCGGGCGCCGAGTACGAGCGCGCGATGTACGCGGTGCTGGCCGAGGCCAACGCCATCATGGGCAGCATCTGGGTGGGCGTGGCCCGTGCCGCGTATGAGCACGCTCTCGCCTATGCGCACGACCGTCGTCAGGGCGGCGTGCCGATCATCCGTCACCAGAACGTGCGTTACCGCCTGTTCCACATGTTCCGCAGGGTCGAGGCGGCGCGCGCACTCAATCATCGCGTGCAGTTCTATAACAACACGGCCGCGGTGCCGGCCCTGCAAGGGTCGATCGCGAGCAAGATCACGTCGACGCAGACCGCCTTCGAGGTCGCCTCGGATGCGATCCAGATGTTCGGCGGCAACGGGGTGACGCGCGAGTACCCGGTCGAGAAGCTGATGCGCGACGCGCGCTCCTCGATGATCGAGGACGGCTGCAACGAGATACTCGCCATCAAGGGCGGGAGCTTCCTGGTCGATCAGGACCGGCTGCGGGGCTGACCAGCATGAAGATGAATGCGTTTGTGGCGGGCGTCGGCATGACGCCCTTCGGCCGGCACCTCGATCGCACCTTGAAGAGCCTCGCGACCGAGGCCATCACGGTCGCGCTGCACGATGCGGGCCTGCAGAAGAGCGATCTGCAGGCGGCGTGGATGGGTAATGCGGCGGCCGGCGTCATCACGGGACAGGAAATGATCCGTGGCGAGGTCGCGCTGCGCAGCATGGGGATCGGCCGCATCCCGGTGGTCAATGTCGAGAATGCCTGCGCGTCGTCGTCGACCGCGTTACAGCAGGCGTGCGCGATGGTCAGCGCAGGCCTGTACGACGTGGTGCTCGCGTGCGGCTACGAGAAGCTCTTCCACGAGGACAAGCTGCGCAGCATGGGGGCCTTCTCGAGCGCAGTGGACGTCGAGGACCCGGAGGGCGCGCTGAAGGTCCTGCGTACGATGGCAGAGGCGGCGGGGGAGTCGTTCGACGCCGCCGGCGCGGGCGAGAAGCGTTCCGTCTTCATGGACATCTATTCGCTGATGGCGAAGAAGCACATGAAGAAATACGGCACCACCAAGCAGCACTTCGCCATGGTCACCGCGAAGAACTCCTTCCACGGCAGCATGAATCCGCGCGCCCAGTATCGCGACGAGCTCACGGTGCAGCAGGTGCTCGATGCCCGCACCATCGTCGAGCCGCTGACCCTGCCGATGTGTTCGCCGATCGGCGACGGCGCCGCGGCGGTCGTGCTGGTCAGCGCGAAGAAGGCGCGCGAGCTCGGGCTGCGGCGCCCCGTGCGCATCCTTGCGTCGGCGCTGGTCTCCGGGTGGGACTTCGAGCGCAGCGACGAGAGCGTCGGCGGTTACGCCGCCCAGCAGGCCTATGAAGATGCCGGCATCGGTCCGGGCGAACTCTCTTGCGTGGAGCTTCATGACGCTTCCGCGCCCTCGGAGATCGTTGCCTATGAGTACCTCGGGCTCTGTGCGCCGGGTGAAGGGTCGAAGCTGATCGAAACGGGAGCCACGCGACTCGGTGGCCGCATCCCGGTGAATACCTCCGGTGGCTTGCTGCGCAAGGGGCATCCGGTGGGTGCGACCGGCTGTGCGCAGATCGTCGAACTCACCGAGCAGCTGCAGGGCCGCTCCGGTCCGCGCCAGGTCGACGGCGCGCGACTGGCGCTTGCGCACAACGGGGGCGGCGCCATCGGGCTCGACGCAGCGGCGACTGTGGCGACCATCCTCGTGCGCGAGGCCTGACGTCGTGACGGCCCCTCGAGTGCCGCTGCTGTGTGAAGTCGTGGCCCAGTGGGCTGCGAACCGTCCCGACCTGGCGGTCGTCACGTTCGATGCCGGCGCGGGGCGACCGGATGAGGTCCGGACGTACCGGCAACTCTGGGACAACGGCCGCAGGCTGGCACAGGCGCTGCTCGACCGAGGGATGCGGCCGGGCGATCACTTCGCGCTGCTGCTGGCGAATCACCCGGAATTCGTCGAGGCGATGATCGCGGCGTGCCTGAGCGCGACGGTGTTCGTGCCCATCGATCCGCGGACCAAGGGCGAGAAGCTCGTCTTCATGCTGGACCACGCCGAGTGCAAGGGCGTGATCGCGGCGGATTACAGCCTCGACAACCTGGCGGAGGTCCGCAGCTCCCTGTCGCGCCTGCGTTGGGCGATCGGGCTGGCGACCGGCGAGGGCGCCCGCCCCGTCGATTCGTATGCGGCCGTTGACTCGTATGCAGGCGCGCTTCCTGCCAGGGCGCCTGACATTTCCGTCACACCGCCCGCGCCGGAATCGCCGATGCAGTTGCTGTTCACGTCGGGCACGACGGGCGACCCGAAGGGCATCATGATGCCTCACGCGCGCTGGATGGAGAACGCGTTGCGGGTGCCGCAGCTCTGCGGCTGGCAGGACGGCGAGCGGCCATACTCCGGCCTTTCGCTCACGCATGCCAACGCGCAGGTCCTGACCTTGGGCGCGAGTCTCGCCAGCGGCGTGCCCTGCGTGCTGTCGCGCCGGTTCACCAAGTCCCGCCTGTGGGACATCACGCGCAAGCATGGCTGCACCACGTTCAACCTGCTGGGCGGGATGACCACGGCCATCTACAGCGAGCCCCGCAAGCCGGACGATGCAGACAACCCGGTGCGCTTCGTGCTCTCCGCGGGCATGCCGGCCGCGATCTGGGAGGACTTCGAAAGCCGCTTCGGCGTGCGGTTGCTCGAATTCTATGGCGCGGCCGAGGGTGGCATGACCTTCAAGCCCATTGGCGTCGGTCCGATCGGCAGCATCGGCAAGCCGATACCGTTGCTGGTGCACAAGATCGTCGACGACGACGGCAAGGAAGTCCCCAGGGGGCAGCCCGGCGAACTGCTGTTCCGGTACGCGGACGGTACGCCGATCTCGGTGGAGTATTTCCGCAATCCAGAGGCTTCGGCGCGCAAATGTGCGGGCGGCTGGCTGCACATGGGCGACATCGTCCGCGAGGACGCGGACGGCTGGCTCTATTTCATGCATCGCAAGGGCGGTGGCATTCGCCGCAACGGCGACTTCGTGAATCCAGGCTTCGTGGAAAAAGCCATCGCCGAGTTCGCGGGCGTGGACGACGTCTACGTGTACGGCGTGCCGGCGCGATCCGGTGCCCCGGGTGAAAAGGATGTCGTCGCCGCCGTCGTGCCGGCCGATCACGCGACGTTCGACGCCGGGGCGTTGCACGAGCATTGCCGCGCGCGGCTCGAGGCGAACATGGTGCCGTCCTACATCCAGGTCCTGGCCGCCATCCCCAAGACCGCGTCCGAGAAGCCGCAGGAGCGGTTCCTCGTCGAACACTTCAACGCGCAACGCGCACGCATCTACGTAACCGGCGTCTGAGCAGGACCACGCGAGCGCCACTGCCTTTCTCCAGGAGCATACGCATGACCGCCAAGTACCCGATCGTCGTCTACGGAGCGAGTGGCTACACCGGCAAGCTCATTGCCGAGTACCTCACCAGGCGCCACCTCCCCTTCGTCGCGGCAGGGCGTGATCGCGGCCGCCTCCAGGGCGCCTTGCAGGAAGCACCCGGAGAGCACGTCGCCGACGTGCAGGCAGTCGAGCACGACGAGGCCGCGCTCACCAGGCTGTTCACGGGCGCGAAGGTCGTGATCGCGGTGGTCGGACCGTTCGGGCAACTGGGCGAACCGGTGCTGCGCGCTGCACTCGCGGCCGGCGCGCACTACCTCGACACGACCGGGGAGCAGGACTGGGCCATGCTCGTCCGCGACAAATACGGCAAGGCGTTCGGCGACAAGGGCCTCGTGTGCGCGCCAGGGTGCTCGTACATGTGGACGGCAGGCATGATCGCCGCAGAGATCGCGCTGGAGGATCCGACGATCCACACGCTCGACATCCTCTACGCGCCGAAGTCCATGCCGACCGTGGCGTCCACCTTGTCCTTCCTGCGCATGCTGTGCATGCCGAACCCGATGAAGCTCTACGGCCAGATGGCGGCCTGGCCGCCCGGGTATCGCGGAGAGGTGGTCGTCCCCGGCCGTCACACGGTTCATGTCGGGTTGCCCTGGGGCGGCGGGTTCGAGCCGATCTGGCTCGAGCACGACGCGCGCGTGCTGAACTGCCAGGTCCAGGTGGCCTTCGAGAAGGGCCCGCTGGTGGATTTCATTCTCGGCCGCATGGACGAGTACCAGAAGCTCGCCGGCACGAAGACGCCGGCCGAGATGGAGGAGATCACCAACGCCTGGGGCATGGCGATCGCGCAGACGCCGCCACGCGAGGTGATTCCGCTCAATACCAACATCATTTCCGTGTGGGCACGCGGCACCAACGGCGGCAAGCACGTCATGCTGTATTCGACCTGCGCGTACCTTTCGACGGGTGCGTTGTGCGCGGAGTCGGCCAAGCGCCTGCTCGACGGGCAACTCAAGGCCACCGGCTTCCAGCCGGCCACGCGGGCGTTCGGTCACCGTGAGTTGATGGCTGCACTCGCCGCGGACGGCCTGCACAGCTGGAGCCCGACCATTTCCTAGACGGCTCGCGCGGCTACACCGCGACACAGGTCAACCCATGAACGCAAGAGTCCTGTTCACCGTTGCCGCGACCTTCAATTTCATCATCGGGCTGGGGATCCTGCTCTGCTACGGCCTGCTGGCGCCACGGCTCGGCTTTCCGCCGCAGCCGACGGTGTGGATACACATCATCGCCCTGGTCGTGCTGGTGTTCGGCTACGCGTATGGGCGCGTTGCGATGGATCCAGCCAGGTTTCGCGAGTTCGTCCAACTCGGCGTCATGGGGAAGCTCGCATTCGTGTTGGCGATCTACGCGCACTTTCTCAATGGCAGCGCGACCGGTGCGCTGGCGATCCTGGTCACCGCCGACCTCGTCTTCGCCGTTTTGTTCGGGGCGTATCTCAAGGGATCGGGAACATGACCAGCAAGACCGTGACCGTATTCGGCGCCACCGGCACGGCCGGCAGCGCCTGCGTGGACGAGTTCGTTCGCCAGGGGCAGTTCAACGTCCAGGTGCTCGCGCGCAAGGCCGGCCAGCGCGAGAAGACGTCGATGGGGCCCGCACACAGCGATGAGGAAAAACGACGACGCTACGACCAATGGACCCGTCGCGGCGTGGTGGTCAAGTCGGTCGATGTGACGGATCACGCCGAACTGATACCTGCGCTGCGCGGCACGGACTACCTCGTCTCCTGCGTGCCGTATTCGGCGACGGAATCGCAATACCCGCTGATTTTTGCGGCCAGGGAGGCCGGAGTGGAGCGCTTCGTGCCCTCGGAATTCGGCGCCATCTACGAGTTCGAGCAGTTCTGGCCGACCGACACGGTGCATCGGAGGATGGCCCGCCAGAAGGCATTCATGCGCCGCGTGATCGAGCTGGCCGGCCTCGACTTTACGATCATCCCGGCGGGGCTGTGGCCGGAGTACTACCTGCTCGAGCCGGTCGCCGTGATGGGCGACGGCGAGCAGAAGGTGTCCTGGTCGACCGGCCGCGACGTGGGCCGCATCATCCCGCACGTGCTGGCGCACCCGCTGTCACGCAATGCGATCTGCCCGGTCGCGGCGACGGCGTACTGCTCCTGGAATGAACTGCTGGCGACACGCGAGCGGCTGCTCGGTCGCAAGGTGGAGAGAAACTACCTGGGCGCCGCCGACTGGAAGGCCGCATACGAGCGCCAGGCACCCGGTCCCATGAAGGAGCTCATGGCGATCGGCCTGCTCTGCACCGAGGGACCGGAGGGCATGTCGCTCTGGGCGAACTGGAACGGCACCTTCCTGCCCGAGTTCAGCGGCACGCCGCTCGAGGAACTGTTCCCCGGTCACATCGAGCCATTCGTTGCCGCGACCCGGGCCGCGTTGATCGCGTCGGGTGCCTTGCCTGGGTGAACTCACGTCCGCCGCTCGTCCATCACGCCCGTCAAGGTTTCCTCACCCAGCGAGATGTAGAGCGTCTTTTCCGAGACGGCCAGGTCGAGCACCATGCGCCGGTCCAGCCGTGCGACCAGCGCGGCCAGCAGTTCACGGTCCACCGCGTGTATCCGCAGTGCTCCGGCACGATGAATGCGCTCGCCCGCCAGGCGCGAAAGCAGCTGGTCCACGTCACGGTGTGCGTAGACGACGACTTGAGGCGCTGCCTTCGCAGCTTTGTGCAGCCGGCCTGCGTCCGGCATGCCGATCTCGATCCAGGCCTGCAGCGCGCCGGTCAGGTCGCGCACGCTGATTGCGGGCTCGTCCGGGTCGGACAGGCCCTTCGAAAAGGCGATTCCCTCTGTGTACTCGAGGCAGTAGGCGAGCAGGCGTGTCATCAGGTACTCGGCGGTCTCCGACGGGTGACGCGCCGCCCGGATCGTGAGTGTCTCGTAGATGCCACGGTCCGCGTCGGACAGGCGGACCTCGAATACGTACATCGTTGCGCCCAGTGCCAAGCGTTGCTCCATTGAGTGATCCCGGAGGGGTGCAACGTTACCGCGTCCTGACCGTCGAAAGGACTTGATACGAATACGAATGATTCGTATTATGATTCGTATCTAAGGTCAGAGCGTCCGGTCGATGTGCAAGCGGAGGGCGACGGAAGCCCGATGGATCGATTGGTCGACACGACCTGCCCGATCAAGGGTGTCCGCATTGCTGATCATCTGCATCGCTGCCGCCATCGGGGGCTGCAGCAGCGGGTCATCACCGTCGGATTCAGCGGCGACTCCCCCGCCAACACAGCCTCTGTCGGACATTGCGAAGCTTGGCGAAGCGATTTTCAAGGACGACTCCCTTTCCGCATCCGGGCAAGTGTCCTGCCAGAGCTGCCACTTGCCGGAACACCGCCACTCCGGACTTCCGTCGCAGGCGGTTTCGCCCGGCGGCCCTGCCCTGGAGAAGTCGGGCCTGCGCAATGCCCCGTCCATCCGCTACGCGAGTCTTGCGCCAAATTTCCACTTCGAGGCGGACGGCACGCCGGTCGGGGGCTTCTTTCGGGACGGTCGCGCCAGCAGTCTTGCGGACCAGGCACGACGACCCTTCCTCGACGCGCTGGAAATGGCCAATCCATCCGTGGCCAGCGTCGTGGAGAAGCTGCAGCGCGCCGCCTATGTGTCCGACTTCATGCGGCTGTTCGGAGCGGACGTCTTCGACGATCCGGCCCGCGCCTTCGACGGCATGGCGCTCGCCCTGGCGCGTTACCAGGTCGAGGACCCGGACTTTCATCCGTTCGACAGCAAGTACGACGCGTTCCTTGCCGGCAGAGCGGCGTTGACGGAACAGGAACTGCGCGGCCTCGCGCTCTTCAACAATCCGCTGAAGGGTAACTGTGCCGCATGCCATCCAAGCGCCCGCGGCGCCGACGGCTCTCCGCCCCTCTTTACAGACTTCACCTACGACAACCTCGGCGTGCCGCGCAACAGCTCCATCCCGGCGAACGCCGATGCGAGCTACATGGACCTCGGGCTGTGCGGTCCGCAGCGCCCGGACCTGGCCGACCGCCAGGACCTCTGCGGGGCCTTCAAGGTGCCGACGCTGCGCAACGTTTCCCGCACCGCCCCGTATTTCCACAACGGCCGCTTCGCAACTCTCGAGGAAGCGATCGCCTTCTATGTCCGGCGCGATACGAACCCGGAGGAGTGGTATCCGTCGGGGCCCGACGGAGTGCTCAAGTTCGACGACCTGCCGATCGCACTGCAGCGGAACGTGAACACGAGTGAGGCGCCCTACGACCGCAAGCCCGGCGAAGTGCCCGCGCTCACGCCAGCAGAAATCCAAGACGTCGTCGCGTTCCTGGAGACGCTCGATGACGGCTACCCACCTTGATGCGTCACAGGAGCATGTCGATGAGACCCACCAAGCGCGCCGGAGCCGTCGCCCTCGCAATCCTGGGAATGGGCGCCAGCCTGCCCGCACTCGCCGATCAAGCGGAGGTCGATGCAAAGATCCGCGAACTGAGCGCGCAGATCGACGTCCTGCGGGCTGAAGTCGACGCGTTGCGCGCGGCGCAAAGCCAGTCGTCCGTTGCATCGGCGCCGGCAGCGAGTGCTGCGAATGCAGATACGGTCGCGCCGGCGTCTGCTGCGCGCGAGACCTCCCCGGTGACGTTCACCGGCTATGGCGAGGTCGTCTACTCCCGGCCCAGCGACGATCCCGACCAGGCGCAGGCGGACCTGCGTCGAGTCGTCCTCGGCGTCGGCTATCAGTTCGACGACCGCACACGGCTCGAAGTGGAGGCGGAATGGGAGCACGCCGTGACTTCCGCGGACGACGAGGGCGAAGCCGCCATCGAGCAGGCTTACATCTCGCGCGAACTCGGCCACGACCTGCGCCTGCAGGCCGGGCTGTTCCTCATCCCGATGGGCATCATCAACGAACGGCACGAGCCGACGACGTTCTATGGCGTCGATCGTCCGCTCGTGGAGACCGCGATCATTCCGTCGACCTGGCGCGAGGGCGGGATTGCCTTGAACGGGGATACGTCCATCGGCCTGCAGTGGGCCGTCGGCGTCACCACCGGTTTCGACCTGACCAAGTGGGACTCGACCAGCACCGACGGCCTGGAGTCGCCACTCGGCAGCATCCACCAGGAAATGCAGTTCGCCAAGGCGGCCGATCTCTCTGTCTTCGGCGCGCTGAAATACATCGGCGTGCCGGGGCTGGCGCTCGGCGCGAGCGTGTTCACAGGGGGCGCCGCGCAGGATTCCCCGGGAGATTTCCCGGCGGACGATGCACGCGTGACCCTCTGGAATGCATACGCGCGTTGGACTCCGGGCGACTGGGAACTGACCGCGCTGTACGCGGAAGGCAGGATATCGGACACCGCAGGCCTCAATCTCACGCTGATCGGCAATCCGACGCCTGTGCCGGAGCGGTTCTGGGGAGCCTACGGACAAATCGCCTATCGCGGCTGGCGCGTGGGCACCCTCGGTATCGAGCCGTTCGCGCGCTACGAGCAGGTAAATACCGCGGCTGAATATGCCGACATTGGCATGGGCCTCACGCCTCCGTCACGGCCGACCGTCGACGCGACGACCCTGGGAGCTACGCTCCGCATTCATCCCAACGTCGTCTTCAAGGTCGACTACCAGGATTTCCAGGACGCCGACCCGACCCAGGGCCTGGTGGACCGGTTCAATCTCGGGCTCGGTTACATGTACTAGGCGCAGGCAGTGCTCGCTCCATGAGTATCTCAGGTTGGTCGGTCGTTCCGGTTGCAGTGCTGGCTGTTCCCGCGCCGGCCTTCGCTGTCCAGTACATGACCATGGAGCAGGCGGGGCAACTCGCGTTCCCCGGGGCCGAGAACTTCGTGTCGACGCGGGTTTCGCTGTCGTCGGCGCAGTGGCGGGAGATCGATCGGGAGGCGCCCGCGATGGTATCCGCCCGTGAGCCGCGCGCCTGGGCTGCGGTCGCGGCCGGCCAGCCGATGGGCTACCTGTACGTGGATGAAGTGCTCGGCAAGCAGTTGTTCATCACCTACGCGGTGGCGATGGGGATGGATGGTCACGTGCGCCGGGTCGAGATCCTGGACTATCGCGAAACCCACGGGTTCGAGGTGCGCAACCCTCGCTGGCTCAAGCAATTCGCCGGCGTGGGTGAGAACAGCAGGCTCGAACTCAACAAGGACATCAAGAACATCAGCGGGGCCACGCTGTCGTGTCGCCACGTGACGGAGGGCGTGCGGCGCCTGCTCGCCGTGCACCGGGCGGCGCATGCGGCCTGATCAGCATTCGGCGCGCCGGGTGCAGCCCTGGCTGGGTACGCTGGTCGAGGTTCGTGCGGACGCACGGCGACGGGCGCGCTGGCAGCTCATGGCGGCGATGGACGCTGCATTCCTGGAGATCGCAACGGTCCATCGATTGATGAGCCGCCAGGAGCGCGGGACCGACGTGGTTGCTCTCGCAGCAGCCGGGATCGGGCAGGTCGTCGAGGTCGACCCGCGTACCGCCGACGTACTGCGCCTCGCGCTTGCGCTGCGTGGCCAGTCCGGCGGGCGGTTCGACCCGGATCGCCGGGGCCGGGCCGATCACGCGGCACATGACGCCACACGTGGTCCGGCCTGGAGCATCGAGGAGCCGCACGCGGTGCGCGTGCTGCGCCGTGGGGATCTCGACCTGGACGGAATTGCGAAGGGCTATGCCGTGGACCGGGCCATCGAGGTACTGGAGAGTCATGGCGCGTCCGGCACGGTCAACGCAGGGGGCGACCTGCGGTGCAGCGGGGCAGGTGTCGAACCCCTGCTGGTGAGAAGTCTGCTGGCGCCGGGTCTCCTGCTGCGTGTCGGGTCCATCGGGGCCGGGAGCTTCGCAACCTCGAACTCGTGGTTGGATGCACGAGCGGCGCCGGCGCTCGCGTCCGCAGGTATCCAGGATCCAAGACAGCGGACACGACGGATTCCGCGGATGACGGTCAGTGTCGCGGCCGGCACTTGCGCCGTGGCAGATGCACTGACGAAGGTCGTCGCAGTGGACCCTGACGCCGCGGCGCCGCTGCTCACGGAATATGACGCCAGTGCATGGATACTGGAGGAGTGGAACGGCACGCCTCGTGTACGACTATTCGGAGCGTCGACCCATGTGCACGTCGATGCCGCGTAGGAGGCGGTCCGTGGGGTTGCCGGGCGCCGTGCCGCCGGTCGGAAGTTCCCGAGGCTGGCGCGTTCTACTCGACTGGCTGACCTTCGGCCTGACGGGCAGCGGTGCCGCGTGGCTGATGGCGCAGAACGTATTCGCTACGACGACCGACTTCGGGCCGCTCGCGCCACCCTGGGCGGCGCGAGTGCTGGCCATTCACGGCGGCGTCGCCATGTTGTTCCTCATCGAGGAACAACA
>Ga0209668_10000577_pt1 | contig 15117 bp, 18 predicted proteins | sample FrelakmetPLP11PL_FD_187150 | JGI IMG/M metagenome (GOLD analysis project Ga0209668, IMG submission 187150) | Freshwater lake sediment microbial communities from the University of Notre Dame, USA, for methane emissions studies - PLP11 PL (SPAdes)... | ecosystem: Environmental > Aquatic >... | reverse complement strand
GGTATGATCTCTGCTGGTATCTACATGAAGGATACGAATAAAGAGAAATGGGGTTCCGGTGGGCCGGGTTTAACCCTGCTCAACTTTGTGTTTATGATGATACTCTTGCAGGGGTGTGTAGGTCTGGTGAACACAACCGGGATCTGGCAGGAAAACCTAGCAGCTACCCCTAGTCAGTATCAGAACGTGGATCTGGAATCGCAGCTTACCGGGATCTCAAATACCGGAGGGTTCCTGGATGGTGCAATCTCGACAGCGGTAGCACTTCTGATAATGGGTATATCCCTGCTAAAGATGATTGTTAGTATCATCCTAACCATCGCTGCGTTCTCGGTGACGCTTTACCTGATTTACCCATTCCTTTACGGTAATGTAATTGTTGCTTCGATCATAGGAGTGACACAGGTAATTGTCTGGCTCCTGTATGCGTGGTTCTTCTTTACCATCGTGTTCAAGCCGATGCCAGACGGAGGTTATATCTAATGTCAGCAGGTAGTGTAGTCGGTATGGTAATCAATTTCATAATGTTTTCAGCACTGAGCCTAGTTTTAGGCAAAGGATTCGACATTATGGTAAGCATTATGAACGGCTTTGATTCGCTCCCTATGGATGCGTTCAATACCGTTAGCAGTCTGCATCTGATTTACATTGCAGGTCCGTTTTTGTACATGCTCGCGCTCGGATACAATCACATTGTAACCAGCAACAGCGAAAGCAACGCGGAGGTTTAAGATGGCAAGTTCAGCACGAATGATGTTAATTGGGATAGTGTGGCTCACAGGAATGTTCTGTTTAGTCACGCTTGCATTTGCAGGAAGTATTGTATTGAAGTATATCACGGATTTTGCTATGGCGTGGCACATACATCCTGCATTGCAGCAGGGGTTTGGAAATATCTGGTGGATCACAGGGTTCTATTACTTTATGATCCTGGTGTTTGCCATAGTCCTGACATATCGGTGCTATCAGGAAACGATAGTAGTAACAGACTACTTCCCGGACACGGGGGTTTACTGAATGAAACTCAACAGATACTATATCCTTATAATCCTTTCTTTGCTTCTAGTAGCAGGTCTACAGAAAGGAGAAGTGAGTGAGTTTTGGATTGAAAGATTTTATAATGTGGCAATATTGGTTTCGGCGATGGTTGTAACATACGATTATTCGACGCAAATAGGGGTTAGTACATGAAACTCTCCGTTGCTCTAGTCTGTTCTCTGCTTCTCGTAGCATTTGTATCCGCTATGCCAGCGACACAACCAGCAACGGAAATAGGGAATAATAACTTCACGCTTTCATGTACCGGAGCGGTAGGGAATACCTACTTCAAATGGGGAAGCAACCCGGACTATCAGACGGTATGGACAAAGAACCTTACTCCTGATGCCGGTGCAGCATCTACTACGGAATATGGATCTCCTATTGCACCATCAAAAACCTATTACGCGGTATGCTGCGACACTACCGGGTGTGACGATACCCCGGTGTCATTCGTAACAACTGCGTATGTACCATTGCCAGTATCTACGCTTGGCACAGCAATAGACAACATGACGGAATCCCGTTTCAATCTCTTGCTGTTCCCTAACCATCTTGTTACTCCGTATGCTTGGTTATTCCCGGCAGATGAACGCCAGATGGGACTTACCGTAGTATTCGGTGTGGTGTTCTTCTTCATCTACATTGGACTGTGGCTCCGGACAAGGAGCGTGGCAACCGGCGTAGTTATGGGACTACTGACATCTTCCTTTGTGATGTTCGCAAACGAAGGGCTTATGCTCGGAATACCCGTAGAGTTCCAGAGCATGGCACAGGCATTGTTATACGCATCGCTCGCAGGAGTATTCCTAGCGTTCCTAAAGAAGTGAGGTAACATTATGGCAGACGCATTAACACCAAACGATCCGTTCTATCACGGAACCAACCCGGCACAGGCAGCACAATCTTGTGGAGCCGGATGCAATGCAAACAGCGACGCTGCAAAGGCGGCGGCGTGGTCAGGTACAATCACATCGAACAAAGGGGTGCAGGAAACCTACAACCCCACACAGCTTGTTTACTTCAACGGTATTCAGGCTCCGCAGGCTCTCATCACGCATTACTTCGCGGGACCAAGCGATCCGTTCTATGAGGCCGCAAGTGCAACGCTGCGAGCGCATCTTAACAATGCAGCGATCACGATGGGAAGGGAACCAACGTATGACTACAGGCCAAGCCCATCAGTCAATGAGAACATACCCGGCACAGGCAATGTAATCAACCCTGCAACCGGGTTGTATCATGCTGATGAATCCTGGAAAGCGCAGAACCCACTAGAACCTAAAACGGTGAAGGTGGCAGAACTGCCAGCACCGTACAAGAGCACTCCGGTATCACCACAGGAAGCGGGAACATGGGGAAAGGGAGAACAGTATGTTCCGTATCTAGGCCAAGCTGCTGTAGACCAGATAAATGCCGGTCTTGTTGTTTCAAAGCAAATGGCCGATGCTGCTTTTGCCATGCCAGCACCATACAGATCAGTTTCTAGCCCTAGAGCCGCTGAATACTCGACATTGTCCATAGCGGCAGTCGCGGCGGCTCCTGCCGTTCTATATGGCTACGCATCCGCGTTACAGCAGGGTATTTCGGGTGCAACAGATGTAGGATACGGTGCTGTGGCTCCGTTACCGAAGTTTGTATCGGTCCCATTGAACGCAGCGGTAGGAGCTGGTGGAGCTATTGCCAGTACGATACCATTTGCCATGTCAATACCTTTCGGTGCTCAATACGCAGTATCGCATCCTGCCGAAGTACCGGAAAAGGCAATAGAGATGGTATCGAAGATGGCCACAGATGCTTTTGAACGCGAGCTTAAATCGCCGGGTAGTGTTGCCGGTACAATGGTCGGTATGTACATCGGTGGTAAGGCTCTCGGATATGCTGGCGGGAAGGCTGCTGAATACTCCCCGGTAGATGTGGATCTACTCACGAGAGTACCAACCGGAGAAGGCGGATATAATACCTACAACACGATCTCTGTAAAGAATCCGCTGGCCACAATGCCAGAATCTAAATTCATCGGTGGTGTCGCATACGGAGAGGACATACCGGGAATAAAAGCCTTTACTGGATCTCCTGCTAAAGTCGCAGCAGAAACGAATGTCGGTATAACCGATCTGTTCAATGTCAGGGATGTATCCAAAACACCATCCGCTGCACAGATGAGAATAACAGATCCACTTCTACGGACAGCAGCAAAGGGAACACCTAACGAGCCTATTGTAAACGCTCTCCTGGATATTAAGAAGGCTCTCCCAGCGTCAGAAAGAACCCTGCAATACACCACAGAATCCCCGGTAGGTTCTTTCAGACAGGCAGGCACAACACCAGCAATAAAGGCACAGGTGTTTGAAACACTTGCTGATAGTCAATCCCGTTTTGTTGGTAGCCAAGCACTAGGGGATGTACTTGGTAAAAACTACATCCGTGATGTTTCAAGAAGCGATATAGATATATCTATGCCTTCACAGTACATCGCCGGTTCGAGAGAAGCTATCCAAAAGATATATTCCCAAAATCCTGTATCTGAAATAAAACTTGCAAGAGCAAGAGAGGGATACAGTTTCAGGGATGTATCTACAGGAGAAAAACCGCTTGGTGTTCACCCAGCAGAGAACTTTCCTGATGTGAGAACATTTACCGGGTACACAGAAAGCGGGAAGGCCATTAAAATCCAGACACCAGAGTACAGCATAGAATCAAAAGCATCGCGGCTATTCAAGGACGATACAAGCTTCATTAAGTATTCTCCTGAATCTGGAGTGGATGTTTCGCTTGGTGGTGGTAAAGTATCTACTGATATTGCTGATATGTACGCAGCATCACGCGGGATCTCAAAGGTGGCCTATGAGCAGGGACGGCCAGAACTAGGCAGAACCTATGAGGGAATATCCAACAACATCCGATCATACGGAGAGCGTACCGGAAAAGGGGAAGTTATCTCTACAATCAAACGGGATATACTGAAAGACGCATCGACTGGTCCTAAAGAAGTAGGACGGATGTATTCCGGATATCCGGTATCTATTAGTACCGGAGAATTTGCATCAGCAAGGTTCATTCCGTACATCCCTATCCAACCCGGATATCCCGCTGGTATATCGCAGCAGGGTAAAGGTGTTGCTGGTATCCCGCAGTATCCACCCGGACTTATTGGTAAGGAAAAGGCACAGCCTATCGCTGCGTATCCTCACTCTAACCAAGCTGGCAACAACTATCCTGGTAGTGTATCATCTAGGCAACCCACGATCACACCAAGCAATCCAACGCAGTACCCACCATCTACTCCTATCATCCCGGAGGCTCCGTATCCTCCATCAGTACCAGTATCTCCCATCTCACCAGTATCTCCGCCATCAACACCTGCACAAGCGATAGTCTTTAAGAACGCAGGGTTCTCCGGTCCGTTCCAACCCGCCATAGGTCCGGCTCGCGGGATACCTGTACCGCAGCTTATCCCATCACTTCAATCAGAATACCCCCCGCACCGGGTAAAGACGCGGCGACAGAAAGGTAAGCGGTTCGCAGAGGTATTCAGTTTCGATGTGTTCAAGGGTATGAAAGTACCCGGTCGGCTCTACACCAAGAACTTTGAATCCACCGCTGGCGGGAAGGGTAAGCGGTTCCAAGAAGTATTCTCTATGGCCACAAAGCCATTACCGAAGATACCCGATGTTCCAGTACCGGGAACTCATCTGCGAAGAATGAAAAGCAGAAAGCCATGAAGAACTGTAACCTGTACAATACTCCCGAATGTAATTACTACAATAAAGCAACCGGGGTATCTGATAAAGATATACCCTCTATTTTCTGGTGCATCCATTTTAATAGAAAGTTCTTTTGCCAAGTAAAACATAGGTATGATTGGAGTTAGTATATAATATGACATGCAAGTTCAACAAGACACCAGAATGTCCGTTTGATGATTCTGATATGGGACCGCCAGTACCCGGTACTGTAAAAAAATGTGAGCACTTCGACAGGATGGTGTTCTGCCCTCACTACCGGGAACTGAAAGGTTTAAAGCCAATCGCAATACCGAAGAAACACTACTTCATTCGCGCAACAATGGAATCGTTAGGGGTGATCAAGCACAATGCCCGGAAGAAAGCGATTCGGTAAAAGACAAACCATATCTTTACGCTATGGTCACATGAGATACCTGGACAGGGTACACAACAGAATACCACCGGTTGAACTCTACAGCCTCGATACTGCTCTAAAGAAAGCAAATCTGATATAATTGTCTATTCTTTTTTAGGTATCCCTAAACAAATGTGTGTGCCGCACAATATGTATATTATATGTATTACAACGATTACCTCTGAAAAAGAAATTCCGCTATATCGACATGATGTAGTGGATCTCCCAAAATTAAAACCTCAAACCGCAGGTACTTTTATTATCATTGTGGATAATACCACTGTATGAAACAAAAGAGAGTTTTTGACAGCTACACCAAGTACGCTCTATCACAAAGCGAACTTAAAAGAGTGCTGGCAGCTTGTGACAACCTTTCTGACTACATCATGATCCTTATCACATCCAGATACGGATTCCGCAGGGAAGATGTTGTCAGCATCAAGGCATCTAACGTGGATCTCGATAATGCTACTATCACATATCACGAACACAAGAAAGGCAAAGACCGAGCCATACCTATTGAGCCTGACATTGTGCAGGAACTACGCAGGTACATAAAAACTATTGACAAAAGGGAATACCTGTTCCCATTTCACGATGGATCTACAGCATGGCAGCACTTCCAGGACGCTTGTAAAACCGCTAACGTTCCTATCCCGGTTGGCAGAACCGGAAGGCCATTCCATTCTCTCCGGGGAACCTGTGTCAAAATGCGACAGGCACAGGGTTGGACCTTAAACGAAGTGGCAACACTTATAGGAGATGAACCCGAAACTGTGGCAAAGCACTACGCTACAGTGACTACATCGGAGCTTGCTACCAAAATGGGTGCACCATGACAAACGAGGAAGTACTGTTCAGGGAAAAGCACATATCTCCTAGTGCAGCCGGTCAAAGCCGGTACAAGTATAGACAGTTGGGAGTATTACCGGATTATGAACGATACGATGTTGATGAGGCAATAAGAATATCTGGTATCTAATATCACTTTCCTTTTTACCATTACTTTCCTTTTTACAGTAAGTTACTTTTTTATAGCAAGAATCTTTTTGGTTGCGATAATATTTAAGCAATGGAATGTATGATATAGTATGGCAAATCACAAAGCCAATGAACCGAGGGTAAGGATGCTTATACCCGTATCCTTTCATGCAAAGGTTATGTCAGCATCCCAGGAACGCAAGATGAACGCAACAGTATTCCTAGAAAAAGCGACGGTGATTTACAATGAAGGTTAAGAATGTAAGGAACCCCGCGCCCACATACGCGGGGAAACAGAAACCAGCAGAAGAAAACTGCAATTACTATGTCAGCGTCAAAGGAAATAAACATTTCTATCCTAGCGCACGACTGTTAATTCAGGCCGCACTTGCAGGGGTGGCTTGATGATAACAGACGACCAGATCAAAAAGGTTCTTTCTGATACTCCGGGGTTATCAGCAGCCGGATTTGATGGGGGAGATCCAAGATACCCGTTCACAAAAAGCGAGTGTGAAATGGTACGGCTGTGTGTGAACTGGATAACAAAGAACGTTACACCAACCAAAACCATCCGTTACAGTATCAGCTCATACGGATACAAGCACATCTGCGAGCGCGAAGTGGGACAGTACATTATCAATGGTGCTTTCATCTGTGCGGCAATTTTGACCGGATACCAGTACCGGATTTACGGCGGTATTAATGCCATGTTCAACATGACTATGACGCGGGAACACATCAAGAAGCACAGGGGTTGGTAATAACCATGACGCAAGCAGATTGGTTAAAACTGAATCCACACTGGAAACCGTTTAAATGTCTACGGTGCGATAGTTACCGTTCTCCCGATCACACACACGGTATGATCTGCGTATCTCAACCCGGAAAAGGACCACAGCAAGCATTACACGGATGTCCGTATTCCGATGTACTGGAGGTCTAACTATGTTCTCCTGCAAAGAGCACGACAAGAAGTATGGGGAATGTTTATTCAAGCATCCCTGCACTTTTACGAAACCAGCAGAGGACGATGGATCTACCATGCAATGCCCGATGAGGCATTTAAAGAATCACGGTATCCGGCTCTACCCGGCATACATGCCGGTACGGGTGGTGTAACACCATGCCATCAGACAACTACAGCGTGATTCTTTCGCGTTTTACAGCATGGAAGGACATTCCTATGTGGGTGATGTGTATGCCTACCAAAGAGCCAGCAACCATCCATTCCGGCGATTATACAACAGAACCAGCAAAGCACTATGGAACTGGTGCTATGTTAAGATGGCAGCGCGAACCGCAGGATCATATCACTACACTAGAGCGCGTTATCTCTGTAACAAAGATGTTACCAGGATACGGTCTAGGTCCGATTGTTGGCCGCGAGAACCAACTGGCTTACTTCGACTTCGATAAGTGTCTTGACGCAAATGGAGATATTACCAATCCGAAGATAGAGGAATTTCTATCGGTGGTTATGTCCTATACGGAACTATCCACCAGCCGTACCGGGTTGCATGTAGTTGTCATAACGGATAATCCGGAGCAGGAATACGGATTCTCGCCAACGAATGTAAACGATGGTGGGAAGTTTTACACCAACAGATTCCTGAAACTCACCGGCGAGATATACCGTGACTATGACTACACGGTAAGAGGGATCTCGCATACCGATTACGAGATGTACAAATCTGTGTTGGGTGATACTCCTGTGTTTCAGGACACACACCACAAACCGGCGTATTCCAGCAAGTATGACAGCAACCAGTCATGGCGAGATATTCTAGCCAGTGGAAATATCATCCACGCTGAATGTCGAGGCTATGTAGGGAGCGTCCGGAAGCATGGCAACATTAATCGGACAGTTACAGAATGTCACCGTATCCTGTGCCCGAACTACAGGATGCACAGCAAGCACAGCAACCAGACCGGCAAGGTTGTATCCGGTGGTGGTGATGTTGCTCTGCTGGTTAAGTTCGACGACGGTATGAGCGCAGTTAAGTGTCACCATAACCATTGTAACCCATTGACGCACGACGTTAATTTACTGAAAATGTTATGGACGAAGATAAAGCAGAACCGCGCCAGCAATGTTGATACTCTACTGAAAAGTATGGGGGTTAAAGTATGACAGAAACCAAGCCAGAAACTACTACAGAGGAACAGCAAGAGGAACCGATATACGCGAACAGACAGGCAGTATTTGATTCGGCACATCTTATACTCGATGCTTCTGATAACTATGATGGTGATACCCGGATAAACAAATGGGCTGTCATTCTCGCAGCTCATAACCTAGACGGGAACGAAAAACCGCCCAAACCATCGAAGGCACGTTTCAATCTGAAAGAAGATGATATTGTTGCTGCTAAAGAAAAAGCCGATGAGATTACCCTAGCGATCAAGGCAAAGGAATCTCTGGCACAGGATGAAGAAAGGAAACGTGCTGAACTTATCATGCAGAATACTCCTGCACCAGCACCAGATCCAAAAGAATTGAAAAGACAGGCAGATGTTATTACTGCGTTAAAGGATAACCCGATGGAGAAATTTATAGCTGCGTATAAGTTATCTCATATCGGTCACTACCAGATTCTTCGCGGTATCATCTACGCTGCTTGTCTAAAGAGTTCTGGAACCACAAAGGGGTTGCAGCCGGTGATTACCGGGAAGCGCGGCTCCGGTAAATCTCACGGTGCTAGAACTGCGATTCATCTTCATCCAAAAAATGGACTGTACACCGGGACAGTATCAGACAAGTATCTGTACCATGTAAAACCGGCAGACAAAACGACATTCTACATGGATGATGTGGATCTGACTGATAACTTTACATCGTTCCTGAAACGCAAGCAAACCGAGTTCCAGCAGGACACCACATACGGAACACAAGACGGTCCCAACTGGGTTACTATCAGCGTAGGGAAACGGATGGTGTTTATTACTACTGCTACATCTCAGCAGGGAGGCAACCAGTTATCAGACCGGGCATTGACCATAGATATTAAAAACGAAGAAACTGACGACACCGAATTTTACAAGTTCGAGAAAGACCGGAGAATGAAAGGTCTTCCGGAGTTCCCGGAGTGCGAGGAAGTTTGGTTATGCAGGGATATGCTGGAACACATAGCAGAGCGCGAGTTTCACGTTATGCTACCACATTTAGACTTCTCATTCTATCACGACAGGAGATTGATTGGTCAATGCTACGATATGATGGAAGCCAGCGCGATTCTCAATTACTTATCCAGGGAACACGAGATGGATGAGAATGGCGTTATCGTAGTTAAAGCAATAAAAGAGGATCTGGCCAACGCTCTCGATTTCGATATGTTTAAGTTTGCTGACAAGGAAGCAGACGACAGACTATTAAAATCAGAACGGGCTTTCGATATGAAAGTTCAATCGTTGTTTAAAACAGATGAGATCAAAAAGACCGTGACGCAGAAACAGCTCGCCATTGATACCAAGACCAATGAAAGCACCGTAAAGAAATATCTCTACGGTCATGGAAAGACCGCAGAGAGTTTTGATGAAGGCGATGGACTGTGTGGTAAAACCTGCTGGTATCATGTTGATAAAGAAAAGGATACTGCATCAGAGGCAGTAAAAAATTTCATATCAGTGTATAAGCACGAGTACTCATCAGAAATAGATAAAGGTTTTGCGTGGATAGTGGAATAGCCCACACACGTACACACACCCCCACACACCCGCCCACACACCCATCTCCGACGTGCCCACACACTCACACACCTTTTTTGGGAAAATGAGGGTGCATAAAAAAAATTAATTTTTTTCAAACAATGTAATATCATTACTTGCAAAAAAATATGTTTTTTTTGGAACCCATGCATAATACTTATTTTAGTGTGTGAGTGTGTGGGTACAGGAGAGAGAGAGAGAATATAAGAGTGTGTGAGAGGTGTGTGAGAGGTGTGTGGATAAGGACGTAGAAATGGTGTGTAGGCTAAAAGTTGTCAGGCGTAAAAGTGTAAAATCAATTCCCTCAAAATGAGGGAATTAAAATAAGGATACTCTTTTATAATCAGACATTTGATATACATTTCTTATGGCGTATAACAGACATTCCGGCAGGATGAACAGGACCGGGTATGCAAGGTCTAAAGCACAAGCGAACCGTGAACGGAAAGCGGAACGAGCACGTAGAGCAGATCCACTACGACAGACAGGCAGAATACAATGTGCAAGCTGCTTACACATGGACAGTATGATACAGGCGATGCGACCGGGCAGACGGATCTCTAGTACCGGGCACAGATACTACGAGCGCAGGGAAAACCGGAGTGATCGCGGCAAGCTACTCTGATTATTTTTTCATTCAACCTTTTTTTCATACACCCCCAATTGGTTTGTATGTGTTACCATAGAAAAAAACAAATACTATGGTGACATACATATTCTTATGAAAACACCTTATAAGATGGTAAGAGATGTTGGTGGTCAGTCTATGATTGGCGTACCTGATGGAATCGGTATCGGGAATATGTATGAACCAGTAGTAGATCCACAGACATACACGATCACATACTACTTAGTCAAGAGCACAAAGCCAGCTATCCAGGAGAATACTAATGTCAAAGAACAGTGAGCTTGAAAGAATAGCCAGAGCATGGGGTGGCTATGTAGATCAGGATGGAGCTGTCTGCGGTCTTTCAGAACGAGCGCAACGCGAACTTGAATCCTATGAGTTTGTGCAGCAGGAAAAAGAAGGCACGTTTGTAGAAGCAAACGCAGAAGCGATTGACGAAGCCGGATATCAAGCGTTCCTGCGAGCTGAAAGGAGCAGGGAGAAATGAAAAAAAATTCTTGTGACATCAGTAATCTAACTGACAGAACAATGTGGCACACACAGACTGATTGTAGAAACATAACATAATAGATAAAAGGAAATGTGTGAGGTATATCAAAATGTATCCTGAAGAACTACGAACTTCAAAAAGGAACTATCTGGTCAGATATGCGTATCAGGTAGAGGAACACATGGAGAAGGACAAAACACTAACTAAGAAGGATGCCTGTGCAAAGGTAGGATGCACAACAGCCGAATACCAGAGAGGAAAGCGGATACGTGACAACCGCAAGGCCAAGAACAATTATTACTGGCCATGATGATTGCAGGTTGAATCGGATTATCTCTTTAAGATCACAGACTATTCCGTTTATGGCATAGTGTTTGTTTGTTTGCTCTTTTCTTTTTGTAGCATAGGGATGAAATCAACACATCGCTGTGTTATCACTTAATCGAATAATAGAGAAATTTAGCGCACACATACTTTCTTTTTTACAGTAATAGACAGTTGGAAAGTTAGTGCGCTTTGTACCATAACTATTTATTGTATGACGGCGATGGTTATATTAGATATACATGTCACGACGCAAAGGAGTTAAGAATCAGAATACAAGGTGGACTACCATGCGAGTAGATCCTGTACTGGTGGACAAGATATTCTCATTAAAGAGGCCACGCGAGAGCCTTAACAATTTTCTAAAGCGGAGGTTCAAACTACCATGACCGAACCAACTATTGGTGACAAGTTCCTGGCATTTACCTACGGTCCTGCTATGCTCGCGTTTCTGGTTATCAACATGCTAGGGTTCTTCCTGAACATCATAGCAGGAAGTCCGTATTTCGGGATCTTCTTTGTACTTGCCTTAATGAACTATTACCTGTACAGGTTCGGAGCGAAGTACCGGGCAGCAGTAAAGAACGACCTGCTGGAACTCCCGCCAAAACAATCAAAGGTGAAACCATGAAGTATCTCACTGTGGCCATAATAGCAATACTCATCCTGTGCGTATCAGCAGCATCAGCACAGGACATTGTAGTGTCAAAAGGGATCTCACTGTCTAGCACAGCAGAGAACAAAACGCCGGTAATGAAAGAGGTAGTGACCGACATCAAGGCATATCCGGCTGTCATTGAAACGAAAGCCATAGTAAAAGGCCAAGAGGTTATCGCAGAGAAGGGAAAGACATACTCTCTGATACCCGTATCATCAGCAATATCCAGCAAGAGCGTTGAGGACCGGGCAGCATACAAGGCAGAATACATATCAAGGTATTCCGGAGCCGTTGGCAGTCATACGGTAACGATAGACGATGATGTAGTCAGTATCAATATCGCAAGCATCCAATACGACGCGAGCACTTCAACGGTGAAGATGAATCTGACAGCATCGGTGAACGGAGTAGAGAAGCAGATTCATAATCCGTATAGGATTTACAACCCGCCGGTGCTGGTGCAGGTATCTCCAAACGTTCTGTTTGCAAATGGAAGCGTAAAGGCGCGAGGTAATTTTGTTGAAGATCCAGAGGGTGCACTTATTCAAACAACTGCAAGCAATGTTAAAGGGTTCCCTGATGGCAAGCCTACATTCGATGGAGCAGATCCTACGCTGGTAGTGTATGCCACCGATGCTAAAAATACCGGATCTCATATAGCTGCGTTTAATGAAACTACAGCAACATATTTTGATCTTATATCAAATCAACAGACAATTGCGAATATGTTGGCTACATTGCAAATGGGTGGGCAGACATTCGTTGGGGTCCAGTCAGACGGATATTTCGGGGGTGGAGAACTTAACAGTTCTCATCGTGAATTTATGTCGTTTAATACTGCTTCGTTGATTACAGCAGCCAGTGTTGATAACGTGAGCATATCTTACATTGGTACCTTTAAAGCAGATGATTTTAATATTAATCCATCACTTGCGTTTACAAAGTTTTTTTCACCCAATACGACGGATTATGATGTAGCAGACTATAAAAGCAACTGGACGGCAGCAACTCGCTACACGAGCGACGTATCGTATTCTAATTTTGTAGAAGATAATTTAACAACGGTTTATTTTACTCCTACTGGTGTGTCACAGGTAAATACATCTGGATATACTCAAATTGTTGCCAGACTAAACACCGACGTTGATAGCATAAATGTCCCACTTATTCCAGCGATAGCAGACGAAGTAAATGCTTCGTTTTTTTCTTTTCTGGACAGCAACTTTACTGGAACCGCAAACGATCCTCAAATAACGGTTGTCTATACACTCCCTCCTCCTCCAGTAGCTCACATCTCGTCAAATGTCACTTCTGTAGCAGATGGAGGATATGTTGCATTTTATGACGAATCAACCGGATCTCCTACTGCTTGGAACTGGTCGTTTGAAAATTATCTGGAGTTTTCAACAACGCAGAATCCGGTGAAACAGATCAATGCTCCGATGCACATTCCAGATGACGTTGGACCATTTACTGAAACAGTGATTCTAAACGCATCGAATGCCGGTGGTTTCGATCTGTCAGATCCTTACATAATCACCATCTATGCACCGGGTTGGTATCCGGGATTACAGCCTCCGGTTGCGAGCTACACCAACAACGCCTCGTTCAAGAAAACCAACGTCGGGAAATATATCCAGTACAACGATACGAGTACAAATTCTCCCATCATCCAAGTATGGACTGTAAGGAACACCAGTGACAATACAGTGGTTGGATCTCCGTATACTGGAGTAGCACCCGTGATTCACTTCACCCAACTCGGTAATTTCTCTGTGACACTCGTAGCAACCAACTCTGTAGGAAATTCCAGCTACACTGAATATATGAACGTCTATGGGCTTGGAGTTCCGTATGCTGATTTCTACGGACAGCCGGTAACAGGATCTCCCGGTGTACTCGTAAGCTTTATAGATCAGTCTTTACAAGGAACAACCACAGGACTTGTCTACAACTGGTCATTCGGTGATGCTTCTTACAGTTTAACCCCATATTCTGCAATTAAAGGCAACGTGCAGCATGTCTACGCTTACGCTGGTGTCTATGATGTGAGCCTGAATGTAACCAATGCCAACGGCACATCGGTTATGAAACGTGAACAGTATATCACCGTTTCAACAGCGCAGAATTACATCTGGTACAGTCCTCGCCAGACGGTATTTAAGATAGTGGATTTAAACGGGAAAGACCTAGTTGGAGTACTGGTGGATGCCTACTGTGACGAATCAACACTACCCGGCGGCATAACCGGGGCAAAAGCATCGCTGGTCAATAACTACGGTATGTCCTCTCTCGGTGCAGATCAGGTTATAGACCAGACCATCCACCAGCAGGGACATACAGGAAGCGACGCCTCGATAGTGTTTACCATGATGCCAAGTATCCGGTATAACGTCACGGTGACAGATCCAGAGGGACACCAGTATTCTACAACGTTCTTCCCGATTGACACATACTACACGATATTTACCAGGAGTACCAGTACACCCTATCCGTATCAGGATAACAGCACGTATTCCGTTATCGCCAATTCTACGCTGACGTTCTACGAGCCGAATACATCTTTCATCACCATTGGGCTTGACTATCTGGATATTTCAGGACGGACAAGCGACATAAAATTCTATACGAAGATAGAGAGCAACGGGACGTACATGAACTGGACAAATGTAAGCGTGTCAGGACCACAGCACATGCTCATCAACAAGACGTATCCCAATAAGAGAGGCCAACAGTGGAAATGGGGATACTTTGCTACGAGGGTGGTATAACATGAGATTACTGCATTATATTATATCAATCGCAATGCTGGTACTCCTGTCACCGGGAGTACTGGCAGAAACAGAAGTCATATCGGCATCACGGGGAGTAACATGCAACGGAGCGTATGGAGTTCTTGTACCGCTTGGTTTTGAACAGTACATGCCACTGGCAACGTCGTTAATGTTCTATCGGTGGCTTGCTATCGCGCTGCTGTTCTTTGCAATGGCAATGGCCAGCCAGAGGAACATGCGGTTCTTTGTTGTCATTATCCCGCTGATGGCAGCATTGTTCGCATACTTCGGGTGGCTCAATGACGCTTCAAACCCTACGAGGATGTGGGCACTTATCATCGCAACGGGTATGATCTCTGCTGGTATCTACATGAAG
>Ga0209668_10000576_pt1 | contig 15126 bp, 15 predicted proteins | sample FrelakmetPLP11PL_FD_187150 | JGI IMG/M metagenome (GOLD analysis project Ga0209668, IMG submission 187150) | Freshwater lake sediment microbial communities from the University of Notre Dame, USA, for methane emissions studies - PLP11 PL (SPAdes)... | ecosystem: Environmental > Aquatic >... | reverse complement strand
TTCACAATCTGATGGATGGATGGATTTGTAGGATGCGAAACCATTCGACTTTCAGTCGATGCAGCACTGGTCCTGCATGTCGAGCACCTCCGTAGTTCCCATCGTGGTGTCCGAAGGCAAGTCGCCCATCGTTCGTGACGTCTGCACGGTTCTGCCTCATCTGGCGCCAACGATCCGCGTCCGATTCTCGGGTCCTTGTGACTTCTCCAATCTGACTCCGGTCGACAAGTTTGTTTCGCAGTTGAATGAGTTCATGCAAACAACACTGATTGAAGCACGAAAACGAGCCGAGGCCAAAACAATGCGTTTTTTGATTACGAACCTGTCTCAACTGCTGTGGTCGCTCATGTACGTTAGCCGAAACAGTCCAAAGCGACCCAACCTGGTTGTTCGATGCAAGCCAAAGGCGTTGGCGCCTTTGTGGATACGATGCATTCTTGGATCCGATCCTAACAAGTCACAGGAATATGATGCACCGCTGTCCATTTTTGGTTTCCATGCTCATGTGTCACGTTGGTTCGATTTCCTGCGGCAAGGCTTGCTCTCCGGCCCAGAAACGCAAGAACTCCATCCTTTTATGAGGACGTTGTTCCTGATGCCGAACGGAACCTGTCTTTCTGGCCTGGAGCTCTTCCTGCGTCAAATTCGGGAAACAACGTATGCCAATCAAAACGAAACAATCGACCTGGTTGTCTTCCAAAGGCAGCAGATCAATTTCGCAGAGCTGACCGATTGCTTTATGTTGCATCTCAGTTAAAAAATTTTTCGTCGTACTTGTTTTCTGGTATAACAATGGAAAGAAATGGAAGAGATGAATAGAGTGCGCTATTGCTGAGGCAGTGTTTCGTGTGCACGCTTCATCATTGAACACACAAAAAGCGATCCTGTAAAATCTGCGTGCAGATGCTCTATTTGCGAAATGAGAGACGTCTGTGCGTGCGCGGTTTGCGATTTCTTGTTCCCAAAACTCTTTTTTTTCTTTCTACCGCAAAGATAAAGAAAAAAATAATCCTGTTTCTTACCGTTTTTTCATCACAATGAGCACCGAAGATAAAAAAGTGTCCGTGTCCACTTCGTCTTCCTCCAAACGAAAGGGTGGTGCTCGCACGAAGCAAACTGCTCGTAAGTTCGCTGGTGGCAAGGCTCCTCGTAAGCAACTCGCGACCAAGGCCGCCCGCAAGTCCGCCCCCGCCACCGGCGGTGTCAAGAAGCCCCACCGTTACCGCCCTGGTACTGTGGCCTTGCGTGAAATTCGTCGTTACCAAAAGTCGACCGACTTGCTGATTCGAAAGCTCCCCTTTCAACGTCTGGTTCGTGAGATTGCTCAGAACTTCAAGAACGACTTGCGATTCCAAGGCTCCGCCATTTTGGCCTTGCAAGAGGCTTCCGAGGCCTACCTCGTCTCCCTGTTTGAGGACACCAACTTGTGTGCTATCCATGCTAAACGCGTCACCATCATGCCCAAGGACGTACAACTGGCTCGCAGAATTCGTGGTGAGCGAGCTTAAACAAACGCAGAATTTTTTGTTTTATAAAGTACAACAACATTAAACAGTTTTTCCAACATTCATTACGCGGTAAATTTCAAGTATCCCGACCAACTATCTAGGACAAACACACCTTCAAACCCTTCCGGTGCGTTCAGCATGAATTCGGCGTAGACCACAGACGAATCTTGTGTGACCACTGCAGTTGTGCTGGTCACGAATGTATGATTAAATCCGCCAATAGTAAACACAGACGCAGGAATCGGTGTTGTGAGTGTTTCAAGCAGGTTCATGGTACCGTCGGGTGAGTTGGCAACGTACAGATTCACAGATAAAGTCAATTGGTCAGTGCTTGCCGCTGCATAATAGCGGCCAAGCACGTTCACATGAATCGAATCGAGCTGACCCGTGATGGGGGCAAGTGTGCGCGGAGCCAATACGCTATTCGCATTGGTTTGTTGGAGTGGAGAGTTTTCAATCATACCGAAGCCGAGTCCTGGTTGAATAAATGAATTCGTACCAGCAAAGAAACGATTTACAACCATCGGAGATCCGGCCGGTCCTGCCGGACCGGTAGGTCCTGCTGGGCCAGTTTTCCCTGTATGTCCACGTTTTCCACGCTGTAACTTGGTTTTCTTGCGACGGGATGCCAATAAAGTTGAGATAACTATGACCACAATCAATACAATCACCAGCAAGATTATCACCCAGTAGCTTCCGATATTCATATTTTTTTATTACAACAAGAAGCGCTTATTATTTTTTATATCTTGGTCAAGAATAAAGGCTAATACTACTGAATACAAAAAACAAGAGGAGTGTAGCCACTTCTCCATATCGATACGCTTGCGGGTTCATTTGTTTTTGGTACCGGATGAAGAAGCTTGTTTCACGGGAAAATCCAGCCACACTAAATTGTTGCGTGCGCGACTCGAATGGGAGATATGCAGAGGACGGACTGAGGCTGGTTCGGAAAACAGGTAACATTTGTCGAGATAAAAGGCGGAAGCCTGTCCAGGAGAAGAAACACAATCGACCGCAGAGTAGAGACTGAAATCAGCATCTTTCGTATCACTTTGCTGTTTGTTAAACAGCACGGGGAAACATTTCGCTACAAAGGGCTCGACTTTCGAGATCCAAGCGTCTCCATTGGCAAATACGAGTAATGTTTTTTCAACACTAAAGGATGCGCATTCTGCCGGCGTAAGAACGGATCGCGCAATAGGCGGAAAATAGTCAAACACAGACGCAAAAAATTTCGCCGAGAGACCATACTTTCTGCACCAAGCGTCCAGGCGTTTGTAGTAAAAGCCAACTTCTTTTGGTAACTCGTTCTTGTTCCGAGGGGGGAGAAGAACGAGAGGATTACGTATCGACTTGGAGTCGCGATTTGTGTACGCGGGTGTGAGAGCGAGCAAGCACCAGCGCATCACAAGAGCAAAGTTGGAGTTCACGTTGGCTGGGCACATGTTTTTTTCTTCCAAAAATTTGCGCGCCTCTTCGCAAGCGATCGCCCACTTGGTAAATCCAGCAGCTTCGCTTTCGTCTTGCGTGCATTCTTTGACAATTTCGGTCTGCACGCGACGGCCGAGGTCAGAGCGCATGTGCGACCAGTCAATTGGCCCGAACACTTGCTCGTCGTTGAGTTCCGCATTCTGCGTCGCCGCAATTACCGCAACCATCATAGCACCCACGATGCGGGCAGACGTTTCTGGAAGCGTGGCGAGTTCGCAGCACAAGAATTTCAAACGGCTGGTGGTAAAAAGTTCCAGTTCGTGCAACATCCAGTAAATAGGCCGAAAATTAACTCGGATTCGCACTTCCTTGTCTTGAATGCGGAGCACACCCCAACCGATGAGTCGCTCGCACCACAAAGCCGTTGGGTCAAGCTTGATCTTGTTCTGAAGAGTGGTCTCGAGCTGTTTCAGATCAGAGTGCAACAACTCCCATCGATCTTTCTCGTCATGAGTGCGTTGCTTCTTGTCACCGGTGGTAGCAGCAGCAGCAGCACTGGTCGAAACTTTTGTCGAGGGTGGCGACGATGGATTGGCAGAAACTTTCTGTTCTTGGTCCGCTGGCATTGTCGAGCTAGAGTAAAAAAAGATACTCACTCAAAAAATCCACAACGAAACGAGTACAATACATACGGGAACGTTTCCCAGTCAAAGATCGGGGATCCTTGATCGACGTTGTGCAATGTATTACTGCTATCGATGAGGATAAACTCGGTTGTTGTCAGTGAATAGACATAGATGATGGCACCTCGATAGATCGTTGATTGATGAGAAAAAATCTGTAGTTGACCCAGAGACGCTCGATATCGAAATACGCCGCAAAAATCTGTTTTGGGGCATTTCCCACCGACGATTTTCATGTCAGTGAACTGCAAGGGAACATTCGCCACATGCAAGGGGATGTATTTGATAGTCGGACATATTTCGCGCAACGCATGCTGTGAGAGCTTGCTCAAGCAAAATTCTGGCCCAAGCGCGTAGTTTTTACTGTATTCAGGGAAGGCAACTTTGGCAAAATCAATGACTGGCTGCTGCTGCTGCTGCTGATGCGTTTTGGGTTTTTTTTGTTGACTACGTGCATTCTTTCTCTCATCGTCATTATCTTCTTCGCTGCTGGTATCCGTATCCGTATCAATTTCTCTGTTGGGACGGATTTGCATGCTTCGATAAATCGGATGAAACTTTTTGTGCACAACGATCCAATAGTGAGTGTAGTTATAGTGCACCACACTCCAGTCGGGGTATACCTTTTTGCTGCCGTTGAGAGCGGTCGTCAACAGTTTCAACTCGGCGGGGTGAAGAGACTTGATATTGCATTTTTCATTTTCGTATAGTTCTGGCATGACACGCCAACACAGCCGAATAATATCGGGCGGATTCAAGCATGTACACTCCAAGTCGGCGGTTTTTGTGTCCGCGTCCACCAAATCGCAAATTGGTTTGTGCGTAAACTGTAGGTTTTTCTCTTGTGCAAATGCGAGAAACTCTCGGACAGTCTGAATGGTCATTTCGACTCTGGTGGCGGTGGGAAATTTTTTTTGCAAGATTCCTTCGGCCACAAACAGATTCCAGCAGTTTTTCTTACATGGCATCAGAAAGCATGCCGATACTTCTTCCTTGTTGTCTTTGTCTGCGGCCGTCTTCTCGTCCGTAAACAAAAAGAAATTATCAACTGGATCTCGCGGCACGTCTTTTTGCGGTAACCGGAACACGGACAGAAAACAGTTGTTTGGTCGACTTGGCTGATCTAAACTTGCCATTTCTGATCGCGACAAGGTCAGGAAACAGTGTTTTATTTTTTGCTCAGTGTGATGTACAAACATGCGTGATCTTCTCCGGTGGGCCACTGCTGAAGTTGTGGCATTTGATCCGGGGTGATGATCCATACATCACTGCGTTTCGCACTCCATCGCTTATCAGAGAGATAAGCACGATCAATGCGGTCAATTTCTTGCCGATCGAGTGTTTCAAGCCATGTTCCGCGATTCCAGTTGAACCCAGATTTAACAAAGGTTTTGGGTAGCGGTCCTGGCCGGCTGCCAATGTCGGCGAAACCTGCATCTTGGAGCACCTGCGACGCAAATCGGATGTTGTGTACGGGCAGATGATGATCCAGGTGTGAGACCGAATTGAAATCGCCACCGACAAGATCAACTTGATGTTGCTTGATGCGTTTCAGTAGCCACTGCATCTCTTGTACACGAACCTCTTCGTCCCTCTTGTATTCTGTTGAGGACAAATGCACGCTCATCACACTGATCTTGTCCTTTCTATTAACGCGTGATTCCAAGTCGGCAATCACCGCTGCATTCCGGTAAAAATCATCATCCGGCATCCGTTCTATAAAGGCTGAAGACACCTTCCAAACATTGTCATCCACAAAAATAGCGATCTCGGATCGCGGCTCCCATGCAGCCAGTGTCCATCCTCGATCCTCAAGAACTCGCACATCTTCCGTGTGTTCAACCTCTTGCAATAGCAGAATTGAAGGTGTGGCTACTGGTTTATCCGCACCACTGAATAAGGTCGCAAAGCCGTCTGGATCGGCGCGAAGTCGTTGATTACAATTGAACACGATTGCCGCGACGGTGCTGCTGCTGCTGCTGCTGCTGCTGCTGCTCTTGATGGTGGTTTTCGATTGAGATTGGATTTGCTGACGTGGGTGAGAGGTTTTCTTTCTCACCACCTCGCGTCGCATGAGCACGACCACGGCCACGACCACGACCACAAACAAAAGCAAGAATACGACCCTGATCCAGCTCGACAACATCAGCGCAACAATAAAAAAAATTATTTTTTTATTTAGTTGGCCAAGCGCGAGCGATAGCGATCAATGATGAGATGGTGACGAATGCGAGAGAGTTTTAAGTAAGGGAACTGTTTGCGGATTTCACAAAAAGTGTGCATGATTGGCCCGGGGAAAGAGGAAAGCGAACTGAGCACCTCACGCAGTATGCTTTGTGCATCGGCGATGGACGTACAACGAGCCGCTATACCATGTCCTGACCCCGGACTAATACACAACACCACAAATTGAGCCGTTTCGATGCGGCCGAGTGTTCGATTCAAGCGAGAAGTCAATAGTAAGGTGCCGGTGGTAGGAGAGTCCGCCCTCATTCATGTGCTGTACACTCACTTATTTTGTTGGTTGTTGTTGTTTTCATGGAGCGAGGACTCGCATGGAAAGTGTTTTGTAGATTTCAAAAAAAAAGCCGTTCAGGTCCTTTGTTCATGTGGCTCGATACCGAAGCAAACAGAAAGAACCATGATTTTTCATCCTACTCTACGATTCAATGCCTCTCGAGCGGAAAGCCAAGTAGAATACGTGATAGTAAATCGTGTTTTACGTCGTACACAAACTATACATCCAAAAATTTAATTGATCCCAGCAAGAGATATGGACTTGGTAAATGACCCGGAGACAGGCTGAGCACCTTGAGCACCTTTTTCTGCACGTCAATTGACTGACTGAAGAAAAAAAAAAGAACAATGTTATTGAACACAAGTCGACACTTGGCCGCGGTAACACTCATTACGTACACGAGCACATAGCCAGCAAGATTCGTACCAACCAGTACGCTTGGGTCCTGCAAAGCAACTCGTGTGGTCAGCAGAAGTATAGAAAGTCGACCAACAATCAAAAAAAAAGAAAAAACCTTGGCGAAGGAAACGCCCAACATGCAGTTGAGAAGGGAGTTATCGGGAGCAACTTTTTCCATTTCCGTTTTGTCTTTGGTTTTATGACCGAGCGGCATCATCCCGGAATTCGATCGGGTACCTAACGTGGTGAGCTGTATATCAATAAAGAACAAAATGTAAGTTCGGAAACTCGACTTACCATTCGGGGTTTTGTAAATGGAAACGTTATCAAAAGGGACTTCGAGCACATGTGGGTGAAACTCCCCTCGATAACCGTAAAAATACTGTATGAAAAACAAGTGAGAAGAACACTCCACAAGGCAGACACACACACACACACACACACACACAAAGCAAAATACATGACGAATAGCCAATTGACGTGATTTTTGCCGAAAAGACAGATCCCGTTCCACAACCTGCTCGAAACAAAAAAAAGCAGTGAATTATCGTAAAAATGGGATGTGCTGAAGCAGCACGTACTCCTCCGGATTTCGGCACGCGAATGATCTTGACATGATTGAGCTTTTTTTCTTCGAGAAATCCGGCCTCCAGTCGATCGGATCCAATTACAAACAGGATATTAATCGCAAACTGCTCGGAAATGTGGAGCACCATGTCGTGAGAAAACGAATCGGCTGGAAGACCGCATGTGTTCACAATGATACCACTGCGGTTTGCCTTTTCATTTGTCCCGATTCGAGCTTGAAGAGCTGCTGCCAGACCATTGATACTTTTTTTGTATATTTCCGGACTTGTAGTGGGAGCAGTGTGGCCGTAAAAGTAGCTGATCCTCGGCGAGAAATGCCAAGGACAGCCTTGGAGTGCAAGAGGTTGGTGGACCTGCACGGCGCCGATCGAACCCGGTAACACGATGCTGTTTTGGGATACATCCAGATCAACAAAATGCGGCGTCCATCCGCTTCTAGCAGCATAGTTGAGCAATACTTGGGCAAGAGTGGTCTTGCCGGAATCTGCAGCGCCTACCAGCAAGACGCGAGGCCCTGCTTGATTGTTGCTGCTGTTCATGCGCTGCAGTTCCAGTGCGGAATGCACGTTCGCGTGCGCAATCATGCATGCTGGTTTTTCCTTGGTGATGTAGACATGAGTCAGAAGTCCCTTGGTGCGAATCATGCAGCCTGTCCAAGTAAAGAGCGCCATCTTGCAATTGGAAAACGTGTGCTCACACCCTCGCAACAATTCAGTACCAAAGATTTCGGCCGTTCCAGAGACAAGCTGTGCACAGAAGAGAGGAATGAAAAACGACTCAGATCGCGAAGGAGGTCAAAGTTACCTCCAGCGTCAGGGATTGTTCGGCACCCAGTTCGAAACGAAACTCATGTTCCTTCTCAACAGTCCATTCGGTGGTTCCTTTTTGATCTTGCATCTCTCGACCTTTGATGAGTGAACTTTTTTAGGTTTTGAGCACTTTTCAACAAACGGAAGAAACTGTCACTTTTTGAAATCAAAAGAAGCAAAAATGGAAAAAAAGGAAACCGAAAAGAAGATTAATGCACTTATCCGCGGATACTTGTCATCCTCGGCCAAACTGACAAGTAGTTGCTCCTCTGCATCCTCTGCTTCTACCTCTTCTGCCTCTTCTGCATCTTCCGCTTCTCCTTATCCTTCGGCAAGGATCTTTCCCTTTGTTCCATGGGAGCGATTGCTTGCTGGTAGTAGATTGCTCCTTCTTGAAGGTTTCTGTTATCTGGAGATTCGACTGGAAAGTCAAGCAAAAACCAAGTCCCACGAGAGCGAGACCGGATGGAACGCAACTTTTCTCCTCAAGGTTGGATGCAGCCGACAAAAGGCGGAGAAATCGTTTTCTGCACTGAGCAGCAAGCTCTGCTTGTACCCTTCTGCCCATCTCCTGCTTCACCATCAGCAACAGAGTCTTGCATCGAGCAGCAAAATAGCTTCGAGCCGATCCGTGGTGGTCCCGACCGCAGAAATACTTGTTCAGGTAGGCAGTGGCGAGTTTTTTTTGTCTGTCGGTTCGTTGCTGTACCCAACATCATTTTTTTTTTTGTGGCAGGGTCAAATGGATCGCATTGAGTCCATTTTTCTGGACAATTCCAGTGCTCAGATGTCCTTGTCCGCTCCGAACGGACTCATGCATCCAGTCCTGACATGCGACGAAAAGAAGATCTCGCATTTTTCTGTTGAAGTGCGGCTCCGCGAGTCGGTGGGACAGGTGGTCACCTGCTGGGTACGACTTTGCAAACCGGTTCTGCATCCGTTCACGCGCCACATTATGTCTATGATTCCTTTGCACACGATTAAGTCTCGATGTATAACGCAATCGCTGTGTAGTTTTTCTTTTTGAACCGATTTTTTTTTGTTTGTGATTTGGTTTCTCCCTTGGCATGCATAAAATAAACAAAAACAGAGGATGCGATTCACTGAAATTTTCGGCTTGTGGCACCCACCCGCGCTATGTTTCACCATTTCGTTTGTCGGCTTATCACAATTGTTTGCTGTGCTTGATCATTGCCAACCAAAATGGTACCGCAACCTTTCAGTTGTTTCATTTGATGAGAAATATCGGCTCTCGTTTTCAACTTGGAAACAGATTACAGTAAACAATTTTCTGAATTTACTGATGACCTACGTTGTGGGAATCGCCCTTTTTGTGGTCTTGCCAAGCAGAGAAACATGGAACGGTTTGAGTGAATTCCCGCTCTGGATGCAGGCACTGGCGTGCTATATCTGGGGCGAAACATGGTTTTGGACAAGTCATTGGTGGGTGCATCAACACCCACACCGGATGCGCGTGGTCCATGCCAAGCATCACGAGTTCAGACACTTGTTTGCCATTGTCGGACTCTACTGCTCGCCTCTGGAAATGCTTATTGTGAATTGGCCCTTGTCCATTGTATTTCCGATCCTGACACGTGTGCATACAACTGTTTTTTGTCTCTGGATGACGGTTTTGGGCCTTCACATTGCCAATAACCATTCCATACACTGACTTTTCCCGCGATCCATTGACGATCCCGCCTATCATTTCACACAACATATCGAACACATGCGCCATTTTGGTGCCGGCTGGGTCGAGAAATTGTTATTAAAAAAATAGAACACTATTGCGTGCTGTTCGTTTTTTTTCTTTCCATTTTTATTTATGACTTGAACAAGAGAGGCTAATACAATAGTTTCCGGGCGAAACAGGTTGCATGATTTTTTGCTTGGGACGAATAAACACAGTTGTGAGTGAGGAGGAATCAGCAGCAGCAGCAGCAGCAGCAGAGGTGGAAGACGCAAGACAAAGATGAAAGAATAGCCAAAGACCGGGGACGACCTTGGAGCCAAAAGAAAACGAAGCACACAAAAAACGAGGTAATTTACACAAATCGGTATGCGGGACCGCATGTTGATTGCGAAAAAGAAACTTGGCATGCTCCGAGGTAAGCGGTGCAGCACCACTGCTTGCAACTAGCAAGAGTAAACTCCAAACTGTTTCAGGAGAGATTTCTCCGTCTTTGGACAGTTGCAAAAATAGGTGCAGCAGTGCAATTTTGCGGTGTTTGCTGGTCGTGTTTTCGCAAACAATGCGAACTCGCGACTGTCCACTAACGCGGGTCAAAATGGCACACAGACTTTGAATCAGGGAAAGAGAATCATCCGCAACAAAAAAATTGGATGCGTTCTTTTTGATGCCGCTAGCAACAAGCTGACCATACTGCAACACCATGGCCGAAAACGCTTGTGGTGAATTGATCACTGGAACTCGCGAAGAAAGATCGCTGACTTTAGCATCGCATACGAGATGCAATGTTGGCACAGAAAGCGGACGCTCAAACCCACCGCACTGTGCGTGCTCAAACGCCTCTTGCAATGTACTCTCGCCATCAACAAGCAACCATTCATTGGTCGCTTCATTGCGCACCCACCAATTATGGAGTGACGAGGAGGAGGAAGACGAGGACGAGGAGGACGAGGACGAGGATGAAGATGAGCAGGAGGAGGACAAAAGACCATCAAATGCAGCACGCAGCAAATCCATCATTTTCATCTGCACACACAAGTCGCGATAGAAGCTCACAAATCTCGTGCGCTCACCTCCGAGACACGAAAAGGTCACAGACAGCTGAAAGGAGCATCGTTCAACCGTTGGAGATTCGTTGAGCACGAGTGACACGGGAAAAGAGGTCCCCCGCTTTCGATCGGCTGTCAGCTTATCCCACTCGGTCTGAGCCAACAAATCGACCATACGCGTTTTCGGATGTATCCAAACAAGAGGAAAGCCGCACGGTTTCAAGACAAACGATCTTGCTTGAAGGGACCGGTTTGTGCGTGCCCATTCGAGAAAGGATTCGACAGTCCATGATTCGAAGACAGAGACGAGCGTGTTTGAGACCGAGGCACTTGTTTTTGTCTGTGTGAGAGATGAATATGATTGCTGGGCCACGAAAGAGAAAATGTAACTATCGAGCCATATACCTGCAAAGCTCGTTTCTTGTGCTCACTGCGATAAGCATCAACCGAAATCTCTCGACTCGGCTGTTGTACAAACACATCTTCTTTATGTTTGCGTCTCCATTCAGCCAAGAGCTTCAACTGATTCAAGGAACAGTCGGCAAACAGCTCGACGGGCAGGCCGATCGTCACAAACACCTCTGCATGCCATACGTGTGTGAGAGAAAAAAAAACAAGACAACAACAACAAAAAAGAAGAAACGCAACCTTGGCTGCTTTCGAGGTGAATTCTCATATACTGGGCGCCAATTTTGTCCTGCTGCGATACTGGTTTTTTGTCGTCGTCATCGTCCTCTTCCTTGTTTTCGTTCGTGATGTCCATGGGCTTGATATGTGCAGAGAATTTCTTGGATTTCACTTCGTTGTTGTTGTTGTCTTGTCCGCGCAACAGATATCTCTCGAATTGCCGGTTGTACAAATCTGCTGATTGGTCCAGCTTGTCTCGGATCCGGGCGTGCCAAATCGAGAACATTTCTTTTTGATCAGGACCCAGCAAGGATGAGGAGTACGCCGAGAACTCGACATTGGAAATCGCAGCCACTCGTTCGGAGAGAACGTGCATATACTTGAAGGGTAGAACGGACACGCATGCGGGTGATAGATTTGTGAGAGAATCCAAGTGGAAACCATTCAATACCGTGTGATGGGCGATACAACTCCAAATAAAATGCTTATCCAGCGGCGAAGAAAAGGTTGGTAAAAGCAGCTGGACGTCCGATTTATGCTCCATTGCAGCCAAATTCAGCTGCTTGATTTCCGTCATAACCTCCGAATGCGAAGATGCATGCTTCACGATGTGCTCCAGTAGACCGGTGATCAAGTCTTCGCATTCTTTGCTCATTTTCTCAAACGCCAGAACCAGCAATCGTCTCTCCCCATGAAGGAAATGACAACTGAGCATCACGCGTGGCTGGTTGGCATCACCCTTAAACAGCACGAGCATGAACACATCCTTTCCGCACGTAAATATTCGCGGGTCGAACTCGGAAACGTCGAAATCGTCGTTCCCACTCACAATTTCCAGATACAGATACTCCAGTTTGCGCGGGCTCTTATCGGCAAGAAGCGGAACCACGCAAGCGTGTGCCACACGAACTATTTCCGGTGCCGTAAACGGCCAGTAGCTTGTAACATAGTCGTAGATCGGAATCGATTTCAAATTGGTGTCTGCAAACATGGCCGGACCTATTCGAAATAAACAACGAAAAGGGGGTCAATTTCCAAAAAAACAAACAAACAAACAAACAATGGCGCATTCGTACCTGCGTACTCGATTGACTTTCGGTTGGCCAGAATCCATTTGTGTGTGCTTTCTTGGGCCGCTAAGGTCGTGGAAAGCGATTTGTTCCAGCGATGCATCAGAGGGATAAAAAAAACTTACTTAGTTTCATCTTCTTGTTCGATAAAATTTTCGCCCGCACCGGATTCATGCACCAATTGATAAGTGAACTTTTTTTCCCGAAAGGTTCACTTTTTGCCAAGAAACAAAAAAGGAAATATTTTTATAATTTTCGAGAAAACTTGGTGAATACCGAAAACAGCCTATATTGCACAGTGGATAGGTTTGTGATACCAAGCATTTTTTTATTTTGCAAGTAGCTCTGTATATTCCAAGAGCGATACGTCTCCGCGCATCAGCTTGGCGAACTGTTCCTCCTGCTCCTTGCTGGTGCCGGATAGTATTTGCAGCCACCGAGAGACCCCTTTGGGAGCGAGACCTCGCGCAAGCACCGCTTCCTGTATGGATGCGCTGTCCCCTTTGGCGTGATACATGTGCATCATCATCAAAAAGGTTTTTTCGTCAATGGACCGAACATCCCCCGCAACCGCGACACGACGCACGGGGACCACAATTTTCCTGTCTGTCTTTGATGTCGTTTGTGACATGGATTTTGTCTCTGTTTTTTTGGTGATAGCCAGGTTGAGGTTCGTGCGAAACGCGGAAAGGTAGTTTTTGTACGCAAACTGCCGCTCTATATCGCGCTGCATGTCATAAAAAACGATCAGCGACTCGTGCATGGAGCTCCCGATGGGGAGTCGCAGGACGTGGTGCGCCAATGGTAGAGAGCTGGTCACCATGTTGTCGGAACCCAGTGTCCGACGCAGGAGAACAAGATGACATTCCCCACGCATGGTCACTGTGAAATGGATCTCAAACATGGGATTTGCGAGTCCTGGGAGGAGTTGATACATCATCGCGCGGGCGCCTCGTGACAAGTATACACTCACAATGCCCGAAAGAACGAGTTCTGCGAAAACGGCATCCGCATCCTTGAAGAGCCGTCCTTTTAACGATCCAGTGTGTTCGGGCACCAATGTCGCCATCTTTTTCTGATCCGCACCAGTGTGTTGGTTGAACACCAGGTCCAGTGTATACTTGGTGTCTTTTTCTGTGCATTGGAAGGATCGCAACACACATGATACAAAAGGACAAACCAAACTTGCTTGCACTTGCATTTCCATGTAAAAACGTTTTATTACTTTCCGAAAATCGACGCATTTAAAAGACATTGGGCCAGATTTTGCTGCTCACTCACTGACAAATCAAGAAACGATTTGCATTGGCTGGCATGATTGCACCATTCCGAGCGAGAATGCACAGGTGCTTGACAAATGCATACGACACAGCGCAGCGAGGGGAAAATTCAAACATGTACAACATGCGGTAAAAGGATTTTTTCTTGCTCGTGCACTTGATTGGCAACGCCAAGCGCTCGCTCATTCACTGATGCCGCAGTTATTTCTTGCTTGTGTTTCGTCCTTTTTTTTTCACACACAGAAACGGTGTCAGTAATTTTTTTAATCAACAAAAACTAATGGATGATGGTTCGCAGAAAGAACACGTTGTGATACGGAGTGGAGGCAAGGTTCGGATCGATCACGCCCGTGATACTTTGGTAGGCGGATTGTCGCTCTTTCAGTTGTGTTCCGGGTTTGGTCAGCAGGAGCAGTGAATCCTCGAGCTTCTGCACCGCGTCAGTGGATGAGATAGGCGCACGCCACTGCGATATCTTGGATGGATCGAATTGATAACTCGCCTGGAAATTCTTCGGTAGCAAGGCGTGGTGGTTCGAAAGAAGAATATCTTTCTTTTCTGCATTCAACCAATCCGCATAGTTGTAGATGCCGGAATAGCATTGAACCATATGCACCCGTCGGCCTTGCACGATCAGACAAAACGAGTGTTTGTCGGGCTCGTTGCTCTTGCTCTTGTACTCTTCGGCTAAAGATTGCGCGAATTCGTTCTGGTTGTTTGTCGAGACCGGTTTGAGTTTGTTTGCGTTCTCGGTCGCAGGCGAAATGTTGACCAGGTAGACCGCCAACTGGCCTTGGTTAACATCAGTTTCGACAGAGTTTCGTAACTTGATGTCGGACTGGAACATCACTCGCGATCCAGGCTGGATGGAAACGTTGCCCATCCAGCCTCCTTCGCTACTAGCGAGCTTGGCGTCCATCGCGCGACTCAGCGTGAACGTAGAACACAATCGAAGGAATTTGCGGAGGCGAAGAACTAGACCTAAATTGAAAAAATAGGCATCTTTGTCAGGCTTTGGCTGCTGCTGCTGCTGCTTATTGAGAGCGTCAAGAAGAAGCGGGATTCCAAAGACTTGGACGCACCCACTGCGTGTAATTTCCATCACTCCTCCTTTGTGACCGGTTTTCTTGATATTGTTAACGAGTTGGCTCATGTCGACCCATCCAGAGGTTTGCATTTTCATGCCACCAAAAATCAACTGCGCGTAAAAATTGAGCGTGTCTGCAAACGATGAGAGTACGCGCGAAGGAAAGTCCACCGGCTTGCAGCAAACCAACTTGTGAAGAGGCCAGCTGGCCTTTTGGCAATTGGCCGAACAGTAGAGAGCACCGCAATGGCCACATCGTAACATGGTTCGGTTATCCACTGGAGTCGCGGAAAAGTGCAAATCACATTCTGGGTTGCGACACAGACATTTTGGCTTAAAGGTGGCGTCCATGGAGAAAAATTCATCTGGCAAGGACGACGGACT
>Ga0209668_10000575_pt1 | contig 15130 bp, 15 predicted proteins | sample FrelakmetPLP11PL_FD_187150 | JGI IMG/M metagenome (GOLD analysis project Ga0209668, IMG submission 187150) | Freshwater lake sediment microbial communities from the University of Notre Dame, USA, for methane emissions studies - PLP11 PL (SPAdes)... | ecosystem: Environmental > Aquatic >... | reverse complement strand
ACTTGGCAGGATGAGGGGGCTCGGGGCGTGAAACTGCCCCCACACCTCTCGGTGCAGGGCGGGCACCTCGTTATCGGCCAGCATGACCTGGTGGCCCTTGCACAGGAGCACGGGACCCCGCTCTATGTTACTGATGAACAGCGGATCTGTGACAATTATACGCGGTACCAGAAGGCCCTGACTAACCTGTACCCGAAATCAAAAGTGCTCTACGCCGCAAAAGCCAACGGCAACGTCGCCCTCCTGCGTGCACTGGGAAAACTCGGTGCCGGTGCTGATGTCTTCTCACCCGGGGAGCTCGAGCTCGCTTTATCTGCGGGAATGAAACCTGCAGACCTCCTCTTTAACGGGAGCTCAAAGAGCCCGGGCGACCTCGCCCTTGCCGTCGCACACGGTATTACGGTATCAGTCGACTCGCTTGACGAACTCCACCAGCTCGATGCTGCAGCAAAAGCAGGCGGTAAGAAGGCACGGATCTCGTTCCGTGTCAACCCGGCGCTCCACATTCCAACCCACCCGAAAATTGCTACCGGGGTTGCGTCCAGCAAGTTCGGCATCGCCCATGACAAGATCATGGCAGCATACAAAGAAGCGCTCGCGTGCAACAATGTGGTACCGGTTGGGATCCACTGTCACATAGGTTCACAGATCCTCGAAATCGAACCTTTTGTGAAGGCAGCCGAAGTAATGGTCAACGTCGCAAAAGACCTGACCGGGATTGGAGTTGTACTCGAATTTATCGACCTTGGCGGGGGCCTTGGCATTCCCTACCACCACGATACCGATCCCGCACCTACCCCTGATGATTACGCCCGGGCAGTCGTGCCGGTATTTATCGAGGGGATTAGAGCTGCGGGTATCAGCCCTGCACTCTGGGTGGAGCCCGGGAGGTACCTTGTTGCCGACTCTTCGGTACTCCTCACCCGCGTGAATTCCGTAAAATTTGCCCACAAAAATTTTGTCAATGTTGATGCAGGGTTCAACCTCCTCATCCGGCCGACCATGTACGACTCCTACCACGAGGTCATCGTCGCCAACAAGGCAGCATCTCCGGGAAAAGAGACCTATTCAATTGCGGGGCCGATTTGTGAAACAGGGGATATTCTTGCCGCAGACCGGTTACTCCCGGCAGTGGTGGCTGGGGACATCATTGCAGTTCTTGATGCGGGGGCCTACGGGTTTGCAATGGCATCCCAGTACAACTGCCGGCCGAGATGCGCCGAACTCCTCGTTAAAGGAAAAGATAAGTCGCTCATGCGGAACAGGGAGACCACGAAGGACGTCACCTCAACGATGGTCACACCGCCGTGGCAGCAATAAGTGAGGGATCAACCCGGTGCAGTTCCATTACGCGCTGGTCGATGACCTGCTCAGCAGGGAGGAGTTCGAGCGACGGGTAGAGGAGAAGATCCGGGACTGTGGTGACCTTGTCGACGAGCTGACAGGTGCAATGCTTGTCGTTGCCGATCTTGGCCGCCAGCACGTTAAGATACATGGCCTGGTGGCCAAATCAAGCCTTTTTTCATTTTTCGGGAAAGTAATCGAGAAGAGTGAACCGAAGGAGTTCGACCGCACCGATGGGGAAAAAGGTCTTGTGGCCACGGTCCTTGTCGGGGACGAGACCGGTGAGACGCGGTTAGTCCTCTGGGACGAGAAGGCCATGGCAGCCCAGGAGATCGAGAAAGGCGACGTGCTTGAGGTTATCGGGAAACCGGGAAAGAGACCTGGTGACATCATGGCGCTGGCCATCCGGAAGGCATCCTGCGAGATCGAATGCAGGAGCAACATACAGCCACTCAACACGGCGCCGGCAGAACGCGTGACCCTTGAGGCCAGGTTGCTTTCGCTGGAGGAGCCCAGGCTTTTCACCCGTCGTGACGGCACCGGGGGTGAGATGCGGGGGGCAGTCATTGGAGACAAGGGCGGGACCGCACGGCTCATCTGCTGGATGCCGGAAGTCCTCGATGATCTTATACCCGGGACAACTTTGCGTATCACCGGTGCAGTCGATCGCTCGCGCCCTCCTGTGAGGGAGTACAGCCTGGATGAAAAAAGTACGCTGGAGACCATAGACCTTGAAATTGAGGTGCTGATGAATCCCGTTGCAGGTGTGGGCAACGAAGGTGTGTATTCTGTCAGGGGGACGATTTCCCGGGTCCTGCCTTCAAGGTCTTTTATCGCGAAGGATGGTTCCCGGTCACATGTAAGGAATATCCTGGTCAGGGATGATACGGGTGAGATCAGGGTAGTATTCTGGGGAGATACAGCAGTCCGGCATTATTTTCAGGGGGACACGATCACGATATACAACGCTACCGCACGGGTCGGAAGGACCGGTGAGCGTGAATTAAGTGTCGGCCGGGGAAGTTCCGTCTCGCTTGAAACCCGGGAATCCAGGCAGCCAATAGAGATCCAGGGAACGATCCTGGCGGACAGGCACGGGACATTGCTCGATGACGGGACTACCTCGTACCTCATCGAAGGAGAACACCCCCACGGGCGTGAAGTCCGTGTCACCGGTACACTTACCGGTCATACGATTTCACCGGAAACCATTGAAGCAGTAGAGCTATCCCCGGAAAAGGTCCTTATGCGGTCCCGGCGCCTGAAAGAGCAGATTGATCAGGCACGACCGGGCAGGTAGGACCATACCGACCTCGTACCCTGATATGCCGGCCCCTGTGTCCAGTCCGGGAAATATAACACGTCAGGGAGAATTTCTGTGTGACCGGGTTTTTTCACTTTCACCCTGCGCACATGCCGGATGCATATATGCGAGAGTATATGATGTTCTTTTAGTAAGAGGTAGATAAGAAATGACCACCACAGGTCCACTGGAACTTGATGACTTACCCGGCGTTGGTCCAACCACCGCCGAAAAACTCCGGGAAGCCGGATTTGTCACCGTTGAAAGCATTGCAACAGCTTCCCCGCTCGATCTCGCGGAGACCGCGGAGATCGGAGAGTCCGTTGCAAAGAAGATGATCAAGGCCGCCCGAGAACTGGTCAATATAGGCGGTTTTAAAACAGGAAAGGATGTTTTTGAGCAGCGGAAGGAGATCAGGAAACTACAGACCCGCGTCCCCGATCTCGATACCCTCCTTGGAGGGGGGCTTGAAACACAGGCGATCACCGAACTCTATGGAGAATTCGGGTCAGGTAAAAGCCAGATTGTGCACCAGCTCGCGGTAAATGTCCAGCTCCCTGAGTCGGATGGGGGGCTGAATGGAAGCGCGATCTACATCGATACCGAAAACACGTTCAGGCCGGAACGTATCGAGCAGATGGTGAACGGCCTTGAAATTGATAATGCCGACCCGCAGGAGTTCTTAAAAAACATCCATGTAGCGCGTGCCCACACGTCGGATCACCAGATGCTGCTTATTGATACGGCACGCGAACGTGCTGCCGAGATGAAGGAGTCTGATATGCCAGTCCGGCTGTTCATCATCGATTCCCTGACCGCCCATTTCCGTGCAGAATATGCAGGCAGGGGGACCCTTGCAACACGGCAGCAGAAGCTGAACCGGCATATGCATGAACTGTTCAAGCTGGTTGACGAGAACAATGCAGTAGCGCTTGTAACAAACCAGGTGATGTCGAACCCGGCAGTATTCTTCGGCGACCCGACAAAGCCGATCGGCGGTAACATCGTAGGCCATACCGCCACGTTCAGGTTATATCTCCGTAAGAGCAAAGGGGGTAAAAGAATTGCCCGCCTCGTGGACAGCCCGAACCTGCCCGAGGGTGAAGCACCGTTCATGGTTGAAGAGGCAGGTCTCAAGCCGTGCTGAGGGCACTCCTGACCGATGTGGACGGCACCATAACAGACCAGGGCCGTTTCTTACACACAGGAGCGATAGCGGAGATCAGGAAGCTTGTTTCACGTGGCGTGGAGGTCGTGCTTGCCAGCGGTAATACAGCGTGTTTCATGGACGCACTATGCCGCATGATAGGCACATCGGGGACCTTTATCGGAGAAAATGGCGGGGTATACCGGATTGGATTTCAAGGTGAGCTCCATATCCATGGGGATAAGCCCGCCTGTCTCGAGGCATTTCAGGTAATACAGGAGCATTACCAGGAGACAGGAACACCACTCCATTTACTCAGCCCCCAGTATCGGTATGCTGATGTCGCCTTCTCACGGACAGTTCCTCCGGAAGATGTGGAAAAATTGCTCGAGGACTATGATGTGCTGGTGATTGATACCGGTTTTGCAATCCACCTCCAGGCAAAAGGGGTCAACAAGGCGACTGCATTTATGGACCTTGCAAATGACCTCGGGATCCAGCCTGGAGAGTTTCTCGCTATTGGTGATGCAATAAACGATGTTGAGATGCTCAAAGCCGCAGGAATCGGGGTTACCGTGGCAAATGGACATCCATATGTAAAGGCTATCGCAGGATTTACCGCAAAAAACAGGTATGGAGATGGGTTTATTGAAGCATTGCAGGAATATTCATCTCATTTTCTTGAGAGATAACGGTCAACGACGATATAGTCCTTGATGTCTTTCACAGCTTCGAAATTTATATAGAGTTTATCACCCTCAAGACGGTACCCTGAGGTATCAAAGGATGAATCCGGGTGGATAATAAGATCGATTACCTGTCCCGTCTCATCGTCGACAATAATATTTTTAAGGGTCCCGATCACCTTTCCATCATTGGTCATAATTTTCTTCTTGGAAAGCTGGTGGGCAAGTATACGTGTCATAGAAAAAAATGATGATATATTAATATTTAAAGATGTTTAAAAACCTCGAAAGATTGATGAGAAAATCGATAAAACTGTAAATTTTGTCTAGCTGAGGATCTCAGCGGCCATCCTGATATCATGCGCTGTAATCGTCTTCCGGCCGGCATGGGATGCGAGTTTCAACGCTTCCTTCGCAATTTTCTGGCCATATTGTTCCATAATGTCTGCAAGCGCCTCTCCTGCTTCGTTGCCGACACGGTCAGCACCGGTCTTTCGGATAATCCGTATCACCGGGGCAATCGGGATTTCTGTCATGGTATCCAGGTACTCCTTCAGCTCTTCCCTACCAATCGTAGCTTCCGCCTGGAAATCCCCGTGGGACTCCCGGACTGGCAATGCCGGAATCTTTCCTTCCAAAAGGGTTTACTTCATAAACCCGGAGTAAAAGACCCGGCATTTTCGGGAAGGTGTAAAATTGGTTTAGGGTAGAGCCATAAATAGATTAGCCAATCGTTTGAGCACCTGTATCGTAATTCCCTGCACATTGCCGGTAATCCCGCACTTTTCCCTGATCACGGGATGAATAATATCACATCATATCATCCGGACTGGTGAAAAAAATCAGGAAATATGCCGGGTTCAGGTGAAGAAGCAGACTTGCGCTATTGAGCTGTTCAACGCTCCCGGCCGTACCTAAAGTGCTGGAAATACACGGATGATATCAGACTGGGTGAGAATCCCGATTGGAACGTCCCCATCAACAACAACCAGTCGCCCAATCTTGCGTTCCTTGAACCTGCCAATCACCTCAAAGAGCTGGACATCAGCTGATGCTTTCACTACGTCGGTGATCATTACCGCATTGACCTTCGTTGTAAGGGGAATATCATTGTCAATCGCCCGTATAACGTCTGAAAGAGTTATTATCCCTTCAAGGCCCCCTGTTCCGATAACAGGGGCACCGTGGATATGGCGGGTATTGAAGAGATGGAGTGCTTCACGAAGCGTCGAGTCCGGCGGGAGTGAGAGGATCGGGGCACTCATATAATGCCGGATCGATTTTTTCGGGAGTGATATCATCTCCTGGGTGGAAACCAGGAGGGATTGTTCCACCTCGTCTTTCCCGTACACCTCACCACGGATCAGGAGCTTGTTGACCGGGGTGGGGCCGATCGTAATCTGGTCACCAATCTCGAAGATTTTGGCACTTCCAATCAGTTTTATCACCGCATGACAGATATCCGGGTGACACAGGGTAGTGAAATCAATCTCTGATACCTTTGCCCCCGTTATCGTCTCGCCATTACGGGAGATACGGACGTCAGACTCCTCATCAGAACTGTCAAGGTCAAGTTCCCGGAAGGCAAGTGCCGTCGGGTTATACCCTCCCTTCGGGCCGGGGACCCCGTCGACCAGCCCTATCGCTTTAAGGGACTGCATCTGGTTCCGTATAGTGCCTGGGTTCCGTTTAATTATATCAGCGATATCTTCTCCCTTAATCGGATGGGAATGCTTTTGATAAAGCGAAATCAGTGTAATCAGGATGTCTTTCTGAATAAGGGAAAGATCCATAATGATTAATCATGGGAGTACCATAAATAGGTTAGGTTGAACTTCTGTGGAATTTGAGAAAATCCCGACAGTCCCGACCGCTGACGAAGTCCTTGACAGGTGTTTCCGGCGTGCTGCGGCTAAAATGAAATTAAAAGCGAATAAAGACCGCGCAAACCAGGATTTTGTACGGGCCGTCAGTCACTCTATTCATGACCGGCTGGTTCACGTGATCCAGACATTCCCTGAATTTGAGACCCTTCCCCCGTTTTACCGTGAAACTGTTGATATCCTGTATGGAATTCCGAGGCTGAAAAAAGCCCTTGGCGCAATCGGCTGGGCTGCCAGGTGGTCCAGGCTTCACGGTCCTGACCTGATATATGAGACCCGGAGAGGCGGAGACCCGCTGGCGGCTCGAAAAAAGGCGGTTGCACGACTTGCCTCAGTCGTACACCAGATAGACTCCGAACTGCGTTTCTTGAATGACGTACGAAATGTTGTCCGGAAGCTCCCCCATGTGGAGGACATTTTTACAATTGTTATCGCAGGGTACCCGAATGTCGGCAAATCATCCTTTATCAGGCTTGTTTCCACCGCAGACCCGGAAGTTGCATCGTACCCGTTTACCACGAAAGGGGTCATCGTCGGGCACCGGGTTGACGGGAGGAAACGGATGCAGTTCATCGATACTCCCGGTGTACTTGACCGGTTGCCTGGGGATAGGAACCCCATCGAACGGCAGGCAATGGCTGCAATAACCAATATTGCCGATGTTATCCTCTTCATCCTTGACCCGAGCGAACACTGCGGGTTCCCGCTCGAAGACCAGATGAAACTCTATGAAGAAATTACCAGCACCATCGATGTGCCGGTTGTCGCGGTTGCAAACAAGTCTGATATAAAAGGGCTGGAAGGCTATCCTTCAATGTCAACAGGCCAGAACACGGGGGTTGACGAAGTCCTTCTTACCCTTATGGAATACTGGCGGGAACCGGGACCCGTTGAAGAACCGGTCTCATACTCCGTTACATACTGATTGCGTAACCGATCAGAAATCCAATTATTGCCCCCCCGTTTAATGGAGGGAGCCCAGCCTGCGGTTTTCCCTTGTTAACAAACCACAGGAGGACTACCAGACCGGCGAGTGATCCGATCATTGCGCCAAGGGCTGGAATATTGATAAACAGAAGTCCACCCGATTTTAAGAACATGTTTGCAGAGACCACGAGGATTGCGGGCATAATAAGGTCCCCCATCCCCATAATGAACGCCCCTCGTTCACCCTCACCGATCTTGCCTATTCCATCCCTGATATATGAATAACTGACCTTTTTCGGGATAACAAAGAGAATTGGCGTTTTCATCTCCATTACACCTTCTGCAAGGGTGATCATATGCTTAGTCTTGTAGACCGAGATCGCGTCGTATACCGCGAGGAGGACAAGCAGGACCAGAACAGGGACGATGCCAAGCGAGATGCCAAAAATCGACGCCGCACCTGCCGCAATAAGTATCCCGAGGGTATCGATGACATACCATTCAGGGAATAATACCAGGAGTGCAATCGCAAGCCCTGATAGTATGAGGGGCATGACTATTGCGAGGATCTCATTGTTTGAAAAAACACTCACAATGGAGCTGAAAATATAAACAAACGTAAAAAATATCGAGATTGCAATAATTGCCTCGATCAGTTTCTTGTAGCGGTACTTCAGTAATACCAGGAGCACGGCAGTGAATGCAAGGAGTATCGCGATAAAGATCAGGGGGTTTAACACTGAAGCCGGGTCTTCGAAAGCGGTAATTCCTGCCGCTTTCATCGGGAGCGAAAGAAGGAGAGCGCCAATTTCAACGAGGACCATCATTACCAGCATCCCCAACAGCGGGATCAGCTGCTTCAACTCCATAATAAAACTCCATTCACCATAGGTAGTTTAATTAGTTGGTCTTCATTATCTAAAAGCATGGATATTCGAGAGTACGCGCGCGATATTATTCTTATTATTATCCTCATAATCGCCACGCTCGCACTCGTCACGCGCCTCTGGTTTGATATAACAATTGCTCTGGGTGCAATGCTGATGATGCTTTCCCTCGGGGGGCTCCTCCTGTCGCAGAGCATCAGGATCCGTTCACTGGAACGGAGCATCCAGGTACGTGACAAGGCAATCAGGGCAAATCTTGAGGAGATTTCAGCGAAGATGATCCAGAAATACGATGCAAGTGCAGCCCATCTTGATGACATCGTAAACGAATTCGGGAAACGTATCTACCGCTAGGAAATTAACTTCATAAGGTTACCATGGGCGTCGCGTTACGTGATATTATCGCAGAGTACAAAGTGCCCCTCACCTGGGAGGCACTTCCCGGTGTAGCGGCAGTTGACGCCCACAACGCACTCTACCAGTTCCTTTCAATCATCCGCCAGCCAGATGGTACGCCCCTGATGGACACAAAGGGCCGTGTCACATCACATCTCTCCGGTATTCTCTTCCGGAATGCAAATTTCCTGGAGAGAGGGATAAGGCCTGTCTATGTATTTGATGGCCCACCACCGGATTTTAAACAAAAGACCATAGAAGAGCGGAGGAATGCCAGGGTACAGGCCAGTGAACGCTGGGAGGAGGCGCTTGCGAGGGGGGACACTGAAGAGGCCTACAAGCAGGCGCGGTCATCATCAAAGGTAGATCGCGACGTAATTGAGACCTCAAAAAAACTGCTGTCCCTGATGGGGATCCCCTGTATCGAGGCACCAAGCGAAGGGGAAGCACAGGCAACACACATGGTGATGCATGGGGATGCGTCCTATGTTGTATCGCAGGACTACGATACACTGCTTTTTGGTGCCCCTATGCTGGTCAGGAACCTCACGATAAGCGGAAAGCGAAAAATTCACGGGAGAAGCGTTACGTTAAACCCGGAAAAGGTCATCCTCGCCGACGTTGTGAAAGGACTTGGTATCACCCGCGAACAGCTTATTCAGATCGCGGTACTTATCGGGAATGATTTTAACCCCGGTGTGAAAGGTATAGGCCCTAAAACAGGGCTGAAACTGGTAAAGGAAGGTTCCTTTGAAAAGACCCTGCATGAAAGGGAGCCGGATTTCGATCCGGGGGCCGTTATTGACTTTTTCTTACACCCACCGATCACCAGTGAGTATGACCTCGCCTGGCATCCACCAGACACGGTAAAGATTGAAGAGATGCTCTGCGGGGAGTATAATTTCTCGGTGGAACGGGTCAGAAAAGCACTTGAAGGGATTGCAGGGAAAGCCGGGCAAAAGACACTTGATAAATGGTTCTAGGATACGGTTATCCGGGTTTTTCCGAATTGTATAATTGTTATAATCCCCCTTGTTTTTACACGAAAGAGATTGAAAAATTTGATTGAATCACTCAATTTTCCGCCAGGTGTGCGCAAACCGCTGAACTGCTGTGAAATGACCAAATACTCCGAATATTACCAGTAACCACCCGAGAAGCGGTATCCCTAGTACCCCTTCCGGGAATACCAGGGTCAGGATCCCTGCCACCATGATCAACAGCAGGCGGTCTGCCCGCCCAAGTACACCCCCGTAAAACCTGCCGACACCAACGGCCTGGGCCTGGGTACCGATATAGGAGGACATGAGGACCCCGGTCAGGGCAAAAATTCCAAGCAGCCAGCCTCCATTTCCCCCGCCGATAATACCGGTAATGATGAAAATATCGGCATACCGGTCAACCACGTGGTCGAGAAAATCACCCTTCTGGCTCTGGATATTCATCGCACGGGCAAGGGCGCCATCCAGCGCATCCAGGCCCGCATTCAGCGCGACCATCACGACGGCGGGTGCAATATAGTTGAAGTAGAAAAAAATACCTGCAGCAATTGCTGCAACAAGCGATCCTACGGTCAGAATATTAGGGGTCAGGCCCATCTTTATCGAGACTGCAATAAACGGCTTGAACCAGTCCTTTACATGCGGTCTGAAATGGTCAAGGGTCATGTCATTGGTTCCAGGTAGTCCGACCAGTCGTTCTTCCCATAAGAGGAAGGTATCTCCCTCCGGATAAACTGCTCTATATGTTCCACGCAGGCGGGGATCTCGGCATTTGTCGTGTCAATTTCAAGAATATTCCCTGGCGGGTGAATCTCAAGGGCTTCGACAAGGATAACATCAAGGGCTTCGGCGTCAACATTCTCCCTTATTTTTTTCTCAGGGTATCCCCTCTTTAAAAGCCTTGATTTAAGGATATCCGGCCTGCAGCGGAGAATAATTACAAGGTCACAGGGGAGAAGATGGGCAAGGTGCCCCTCAATAAACCCATCGACCGGCTTGAACGATGCAATCCATGCGTCTTCATCAATAATAACGGTGTCCAGATCGTTATCCACTTCGATAATAAATTCCCGGGTTGTTTCGGTCGCATGGACCACGGGATAACCACGCTTTTCCAGTTCTTCTGCGATCGCAGATTTCCCAGTGCCGGGTATCCCGGAAATCCCGTACATCATGGATTTAAGCGGCTGAAGGCATCAATGCACATCTCGTTTTCCCAGTCATCCCCGATACTCACCCGTACATAATGGTCTTCGAGACCGCGGAAACTCCGGCACGACCTGACGAGTACACCCATCCGGGCGAGACGGTCAACTGCCTCATCGGATGTGAGCGGGGCGACATCTACCATGATAAAATTCGCATCGGATGGCATGACGGGATAGTTCAACCGCCCGGATAATTCTTCTCTCCAGCGATGCACCCGTACCCGGGCTGATTTGACATGGTTTATATCTGCCAGGGCACCCACTGCTGCCGCAGCTGATACCGCGTTGAGGGTGTGGGGTGTGGCAGCACGGAGGTAATATACCCTGAAACATTCAGGCACAAAGGCATACCCTACCCTGAGCCCGGCCAGCGAGTACGCCTTCGAAAAAGTCCTCCCGATGACCAGGTTATCGTAGTCCCGGAGCAGCGGTAGATAATCCAGGTCTGAAAACTCAACGTATGCATTGTCGAGAAACAGGACACAATCGATATGGTCGAGGATTTCACGGATTATGTCCGGTGAGGTACCGTTCCCGGTCGGGTTATTGGGAGTGCACAGGAACGCCAGCTTCGCTTCTTCGCATGCCTCGATAAAGGGGGCAGGCTCAACTGTAAAACCCGGTCCCCTTGGCACTTCAACAACTCCGGCTCCCTGCGCAATGGCAGAAAGCCGGTAAAAGGAGAAGGTTGGTGTGGAAATCGCCACAAGCTCTTCCGGTTCCACAAGTGTCCGGATTGTTGTCTCGATAACCCCGTCCATGCCAACGCCGGTTACGAACTGATAATCCCCATGCGCCGCGATAAGGGCGTCATTAAGAGAGCGCTGCCGTTCGTCCGGGTACCGGTTTGCACATGAAAGTGCCTCGTAACCCAGTTTCAGTGCCTTTTCTGAAGGTGGATCCGGGTTTTCGTTGCTTGCAAGCCGTGCGACCCGTTCAAGGCCATATTGCTTCCCGATCTCGGCCGCGTTCTTCGCAAAGACATACCCCTCGCCCTGGTAGCACCCCCTAACCGATCGCTTCATTGACTACCTCAATGACCTGGTCAATCTCACGCTCGCTGATGACCAGAGGTGGCATAAGCCGCAGGTTCCCATCGGCAGCGCAGTTTACAAGCACCCCCCGGGATGCACAGTTGTCCCGGATATCACCGCACCGTTCACCAACGGTCATGCCAATCAAAAGGCCTGCAACCCGCGGATTATGCTTCGAAAGGCCCTTCCTGAAACGTTCAGCTTTTCCGGGAATGGCCGGCAGGAATTCTTCGATGACCCCGATCGTGGCGAGAGCCGCTGCACAGGCGAGCGGACCTCCCGCAAACGTGCTCCCATGCTCACTCTTCTGGAATTCAAGTCCTTTCCGGGCAACGAGTGCACCCATCGGGAAACCGCTCGCAATCCCTTTTGCAATCGTCACGATGTCCGGCATAGCACGGGTGTGCTGGTAGGCAAACCACTTCCCGGTCCTCCCCATTCCGGTCTGCACTTCATCGGCGATCATCAGGGTGTCATGGTCATCACAGATCTCGCGGACCCCTTCAAGGAAACCAGGCGGGGGGGTTATGACACCCGCTTCACCCTGGACTGGTTCAACAAGAACGGCAGCGGTAGTATCATCAACTGCCTTTTTCAGCGATTCTAGGTTACCGTATTCCACAAATGCGCATTCAAGCCCAAGGGGTTCGAACGGCTCACGAATCGCCGGTTTGTGGGTAACTGCAAGCGACCCGATCGTCCTCCCGTGGAAACCGTGGGTAAATGAAACGAATTTTTTCCTGCCGGTCCGCACACGTGCCAGCTTCAGCGCACCATCGTTTGCTTCGGCCCCTGAATTGGATAAAAATGCCTTTCCAAGGCCTGATATCTCAACAAGTTTCTTCGCCAGTTCTGCCTGGTGTGGTACGTAATACAGGTTGGAACAGTGGATCAGCTCATGTGCCTGTTCGCATATCGCCTTCACGACATCTGGGTGGCAGTGACCGGTGCTGCATACGGCAATCCCTGCCACGCAGTCAATATACTCCTTCCCGTCCGAGTCCCATACTGTTGAGCCCGATCCCCGGGTGATCATCATGTCCCGTGTAAATGCGGGCATAAAATACTGTGCATCCAGTTCCCTGAAATTGGCTGAATTTTTCATGGTATCCTTCCTGATTGATTGATTGTATTTTTTTTAAATCTGGTGATTTACTGCGGGTGAATTATATATCAGAGCCTTCTGGCGGGAGAGGCGCAATGCAGGTCCGGCCCGTTTTCACCCGGCCTCATTCGTATTCGATTGTCGCCGGTGGCTTGGGCGTAATGTCGTAAACGACCCTTGATACGCTTCTTATCTGCCCGGTAATACGTGACTCGATTTTTGCCAGTACCTCGTACGGCAGATGGATCGGGTCGGCTGTCATACCATCACGCGAGTTGACCGCCCGTACGGCAACTATCCACCCATGGACCCGGTTATCCCCCTTCACACCGGTCCCGAGGCCGACCAATGCGGCCAGGCACTGCCATGGGTGAAACTGCTCAACCAGTTCGTCCTCAACGATCCAGTTCGCTTCCCTGACGACCTCAACTTTTTCCGGGGTGACTTCCCCTAATATCCTGACTGCAAGACCTGGGCCCGGAAATGGCATCCTGTGCTGTATTTCTGCCGGGAGCCCGAGTGCCCCTGCTACATCCCTTACCTCGTCCTTGTAAAGGTCACGGAGAGGCTCAATCACACCTTCAAACTCCATGTGAAGTGGCATTCCTCCGACATTGTGATGGCTCTTGATACCCCCTTCACTCTCGATCCGGTCCGGGTAGATCGTCCCCTGGAGGAGCAGTTGTGCACCCGTTAATCGTGCTTCATGCTCAAATATACGGATGAACTGCTCACCAATCGCTTTCCTCTTCGCTTCCGGGTCTGTGATCCCTTTCAGGACCGAGAGAAATTCAACCGACGCATCAACCACCTTGAGGTTCATGTCACCAAACAAATGGCAGATCCGTTCAGTCTCACCCTTTCTCATGAGCCCGGTATCTACGTAAATCGGTACCAGTTTCGACCCGATTGCCTTCGCAGCCAGTGCTGCCGACACCGAGCTGTCAACCCCTCCGGAAAGGGCCATGACAACTCCCCTTCCGGCTGCGGTATCCCTGATCTCCTTTATTGCCTGGTCGATGAATTTTGCTGTATTAACCATCCTTCACCTGATTTCAGATTTTCTTATTCCTCTCGCGGCATGCCTCCACAAACCCGAGGAACGGGGGTGATGGCCGGGTAGGCCGTGACCTGAACTCCGGGTGGAACTGGGTGGCAAAGAAGAACGGGTGTGCAGGCACCTCGAGGATCTCCATCCGGTCTCCCCAGGTCCCTGAAAACACCACACCTGCCTTCTCAAGCGTTTCGATGGAGCCCGGGTCCACCTCGTACCGGTGACGGTGCCGCTCGATGGTCTCGTTTTTCCCGTAGAGTTTCTTCGCCAGGGTCCCGTCCTTAATGGTAATCGGGTAGTTGCCAAGTCGCATGGTACCGCCCAGGTTTTTCACGTTCTCCTGCTCTGGAAGGATTGCTATTACATGCCGGCCTTCACCGAACTCTTCGCTGGTGGCATCAGTCCACCCAAGCACGCTTCGCGAATACTCGACAACCGCCATCTGGAACCCGAGGCACAGGCCAAGGAAGGGAATACCTTTTGTCCTGGCAAAGGTGATGGCATCGATCTTACCCTGTATTCCACGCGGACCGAATCCACCCGGGATCAGGATCCCGTCATATTCCTCCAGGTGTGACTGCTCGTAACGTTCTGCATCCAGCCAGCCGATTTTTACCTCGGTGGAAAGGGCACGTCCCGCGTGTTTGAGGGCTTCCTTAATACTCAGGTAAACATCCTCTATTCCATATTTAGAGACAATGGCAACACTTATGCGGCTGGTGTACTCCCGGTTTACGAGGCTGTACCAGTCATTGTTCACCGGTCTCTTTTCCAGGCCCATGTGCTTCGAAAGGACATCCGCAAGACCTTCTTTCTCCATCTCCATCGGGACCTGGTAAATGTCAGGGACCGTCGCAGCACTGATCACACCTGCCTGCGGAAGGTCACAGAACGCCGAAATCTTACGTTTTGTGTTGGGGCCGATGGGCTGGTCACTCCTTCCGACGATAATATCAGCGTACAGACCTAGTTCACGGAGTGCCTTGACCGAGTGCTGGGTCGGCTTGGTCTTCATATCACCCATCGAGTCTGCCGGGATGAGGGTGACATGGATAAGGAGACTGTCAGCTTCCGGGAGTTCTCCCCGCATCTGCCTGACCGCTTCAAGGAAGGGCATGCTCTCGATGTCACCCACTGTTCCACCGACCTCAACGA